>OGXR01002067.1_pt1 | contig 13510 bp, 7 predicted proteins | sample 1576331 | NCBI WGS metagenome assembly OGXR01 (sample SAMEA3541473, study PRJEB24748) | human gut metagenome | biome: human gut; feature: human-associated habitat; material: faeces | place: China | collected 2012 | reverse complement strand
CAATGGCAGGTATATCAGTAGTCACTACAACCGAATAGCTTGTCCCAGGCTTCAGATTAACCGCTGCTTTAAGTGGAATTGTGTATACTCCGGCATAGGTTGTCTGCCCTGTAGTAGTAGCAGTCTCCTGCTTTGTTCCGCTAGTTGGCTTTGTCTTATCTTTTAAATCTGTATAAATCTCTATTTTATAATTCACATTCGTTTTAGATGTAATAGACAGGGAAACTGCTTTCAAATCCTCAGAAGATACCCCCTGTTTTGTCTGAGTAGTAAAAACATTGGCCAATTTCCTATAACCGTTTTGATGGGCTACATTTAATCCTCCATCAACCTGATAGTTGTTATCATATCCATCATTAGCAGAAAAATCAAACACCCAAGCCGTATCGGATAAAGAAAACGTTTCATATGACATCCAAAAATAACTCTGATCATAATATGAACCGGTTCCGTCTCCCCAACTATTACGAATAAGCCATGCACCATCTTTTTCAGGTTTAACACCATCTCTGAAATTATCTTTAGAATAGTTATCATCCCATCCAACAGCCATTACCGCATGACCTGCTCTGTTATCTGTTTTATCATTATAACTGTTATTTATGTAATGATATCCGGTATCATTATGACTATACATAATTCCCACTGCACCATATTTTTTTATGGCTTTTTTCACATCTGATGCATTTTCCTTGATATTAATCATGTATGTATTTTCCAGATGTGCCTTGTCCTTTGAATATGCATATTCATCCGATAAACCTGTATTAAGAAAAGTATCAATAGTGCTTGCTGTATATCCGTTGCTTGCCACCTTACTATATGGTACATCACTCTCGCTTACCGGACCACACCACTGTCCCATTCTGCGTGCCGCCATCAAATAGTTTCCACCACGATTGAGATAACCATACTGAACACTTGTATTATTCATATAGTACTTTGCATAGTCCCCCTCTGTTCCACCAAGCGGATCTAACAGCGAATTATATGCATAATATGCCAGATGCAGTTCACTAAGATCTATATTTTTATCAAACTCACCATCATTAATCAGATCAAACTCTGCAAGACCTATTGACGAAAATGTCCAGCATGTGCCAAGAGGATTTTGATTACGAACAGACGGATATTTCGCCTTGATATCGCTGACTCCATTTGCCGGATACTTGCTCTCTATAGTTTCATCTGCAGAATATCCCCAATCATCAGAATACGGCACCGCCTCATCCGGTTCATACACCGGTGTATTATAATCCAAATCACTCAGAATATATCCACTTGTAATGCTATTTTCTACAATTGGCTGTTGTTCTGCTTCAACGCCTTGTCCTACTGACACCGGTTCTGCTGCCACCGGAACAGCCACACCTAATATCATAGCCACACTTAACACCAATGATAAAAACTTTTTTGTCTTCATTCGACTTCCTCCATTAAAATAATCTGCTACACTTATATCTAGTATAGCGAATTACCATGTAAAATACAATTACAATGTATCGTTCTCCATTGTATTAACTCCTCTTACGTTTCTTCTTCAAATATAGGTAAAACCACAACTGGTATCCCATACGCTTCTATTACTTTTTAACCGTCTTTCTAAGTGGTGCCAGAAAACAACTACCCAAAAATTTTACGGTCTATAACCACCATTATATGCATAGGTTAATACCACGTCACATTAGTCAATCGGTATAATTGGAAGCTCTATCACTCCGTTATCAGATTTCGGTTCATTATTATTACTCATTCCTGAATTGTCATTATCTGAATCATTATTATTATCGGTTGTTTTTGATGAGCTCTTTGTATCTTTCAAGCTTTTGCCCGTTTCTTTTGTAGTTGTTGAACTTTCGTCAGAATTCTTTGTATCACCAGATTTGTCCTTATCATCGACTACTGTTGCTTTGTCTTTTGAGAAATCTGATGAATTCTTATCCACATTACTAGTCTCTGTATTTTCTGTATCCAATATCATCTCTGTAGCTGATACTGTCTCTGTGGCTATTTCTGAGCTTGTTTTATTTTCAAGTTCCATATTCTTTGCAGGCAGTGCTGCAACTGTAATTGCTATGCCAAAAATCAATATCACTATTGTGCTAACCATTTTTTTGTTAAACTTAAATTTCATTTTCTATATCCTTTTTATGTAATTCAATTTTTATGAAAGCTCAGCCTTCTCTTAATATATCACAGAAGGTTTTTATTAATATCCTCACCAGGACAAAAATGAGAGCTGAATCTGGACAAGTTAAGAAATCATAAACAATAATAGAAAAATAGGATTAATCCGTCTTATAGCTGATCAATCCTTTTTTTCTTATATTACTAACGCACTATACCATTTATATCATTTTGTTAATGTTGTCCCGCTCACATTAACATATCCACTATATATTGCAGAATTACCATCAAAATTGAATGACTTTATACGGAATTTGTAGTTTGTTCCTGATGATAACTTTTCTACTCTATATGTTGTAGTATTTTTATCAGCAATTCTTGCTATTCGTATCCATTTTCCATCCTTGTACTGCTCAATAATATATCCTGCTGCACTTTCATTCTTAGTCCAATTAATTCTTAGTGCATCGGTTGCTCTGCCTCCGATCACAACATTTCTGTTATTTATTGGCAATGTTGTTCCGTTTATGTATACGTAGCTACTATATACCGGTATATTTCCATCAAAGTTAAATGACTCTATACGGAACTGATATTTTGTTCCTGCCGATAACTTCTCAACTCTGTAAGTTATTGTATTATTATCAGCAATTCTTGCTATTCGTATCCATTTTCCACCTTTGTATTGTTCAATAATATATCCTGATGCACTTTTGTTCTTAGCCCAGTTTATTCTCAGTGCATCCGTTGCCCGACCACCTATCACTACATTATTGTTATACATCGGAAGAGTCATTCCTTTAACAGTAACATATCCACTGTATATGGCAGTATTACCATCAAAGTTAAATGACATTATACGAAAATTGTAGCTTGTTCCTGCTGATAATTTTTCAACCCTGTATGTTGTGGTATTTTTATCAGCAATCCTTGCTATTCGTACCCACTTTCCATCTTTTTGCTGCTCTATGATATATCCTGCTGCACTTTCATTTTTACTCCAATTAATTCTTAATGCATCAGTTGCCCTGCCACCAATCACAACATTAGTATTCTTGGTAGGCAAAGTAGTTCCACTTACCAGAACATAATCACTATATAGCGGTACCTTTCCCAAAAACATGAACGTTTTTATTCTAAATTGATATTTTTTGCCTGAAGTCAGTCCTTCAACCTTATAAGATATTGTTTTTCCATTCCCAATTCGTGCTATTCGCGTCCACTTTTCATCCTTAAACTGTTCTATAATGTATCCATCTGCATTATTCACCTTATTCCATTGTAACTGAAAAGTACTCTCTGTTGCATTTGAGCATAAGAATGAATCAACCTTATCAATAACACCTTCATCTCCCGGCACTATCGGCAACTCCCACTCCTCAGTGGGTTGTGCTGCATAAACCATATTATAATCAAACCCACATATACATACCAAAAATAATAAAATAAACAGTTTTTTCCTCATATTTTTCCTTACCCCTTCCACATATCATCCTAGCTACTATTTACCACAAGCAATTATAATGTACTACCTGTTACATATTGGGAACCACTATATAATGGTGTACTTCCATCAAAATCAAATGACCTGACTCTAAATACATATGCTGTATTACTTTTAAGTTTCTCAACCCTGTATGTCTGAGTATTTGCATCTGCTATTCTCGCTACCCTAATCCAATTTCCATTATCATACTTTTCTATTATGTAGCCTGATGCACCATTAACCTTATTCCAATTTACTCTCAGCGCATCCTTTGCAGTTCCACCTATACAAACACCTGCTGCAACAGCCGGATTGGTTCTTCCATTAATATACGCATAAGTACTATACAATGGTGTTTTTCCGTTAAAACTAAATGCTTCTATTCTAAACTTATATGTTGTAGATGCCTTTAGTCCTTCGACACGATAAGTCTGTGTATTTGCATCTGCTATTCTCGCTATTCGGATCCACTTTCCGTTTTCATACTTCTCAATAATATATCCTGATGTGCCATTTACTTTATTCCAGTTGATCCTAAGTGCATCTGCTGCTCTTCCACCTATTTTTACCCCTGTTACATTAGATACCGTTGCGGATGTATTAGATGCTGAATTTGTCTTTCCCGAAATATTCTGATATTCACTATATATCGGAACTGATCCATCAAAATCAAATGCCTTTATTCTAAAATTGTAAGTAGATGCAGACTTTAAATTTTCCACTCTGTATGTAGTTGTATTTGCATCGGCTATTCTTGCAATACGATTCCACTTTCCGTTTTCATATTTTTCTATGATATAACCGGAAGCACATATATTCTGACTCCAATTTATTCTTAATGCATCTTTTGCAGTTCCTCCAATCTTCACTCCTGTTACGGATTTCGGATTTGTTATCCCGGAAACATAAGCATAACTTCCGTATACTTCATCTCCGTCATCTGTAGTGTATCCGCAGACTCTGAAATTATATTGCCTAGAACTTTCCAAATTTTCAATTCTATATGTATTCGCTCCAGATATTTTAGCAATTCTGCTCCAATTACCATCTTTATACTGCTCTATTATATAACCTGATGCGCTACTGTTTGTATTCCAATTAATCCTAAGTGCATCTGACGCGCGTCCTGCCAGCTTCACCCCACTCATAGCAGAAACAGTTTTTTGTTCTTTGGTCACATTAACATATATCTTAATAGTTCCATATTTGACAGAAGCATTTTTTGCATCTACAACAGACACTTTTATCACTCCGGAACCTGTACTCTCTCCGGTAATAACCATATCACATGACCAGCCATTCCAGCCACCATCCCACTTTGCAGAAAATCCGCTTCCAGATGACTCTTTTGACAGTGTGCAATTATCAGGTATCTCTCCCTCCATTGTTAATGTAACCCTTTGACTTATGTTTCCCGGTATATTAAGATTAACCGAATATGTAGATGCTTTTAACGTTACATTACCTGAATACTCAACTTTCCAACCAATTTCACAGGAAGTATTTATATCACCTGTAACAGTTACAATTCCTTTATACTGACCTGTTGCCCCCATATAGCTTCTATACCAATTGTAATCATTTCCGTAAGTACATGGATCAGACTTTGTTCCATCAGGATATCCAAATACTTCACTTACACTATAATTAAGTCCATCATGATCTATATCTACTCTTTTTCCTGTATCCATATCTAATATTTCATAGCATAAATAGTATGATTTTCCTTTATAAAAGTGCTCTGGTACACTTCCCATATCAGTATCGGATATCCATACATGTAACTGATAATTAAGAGTATCTTGTTTTTTCTTTAAGTACTGCATGGATGAGCATCCATTAATTCCATTATATGATACATGCGCCCATGTTCCATCCCCTTTTGAAACATATACAACCGCTCCTGATGGGATTGTTCCAATCACTGTACCACCATGTCCACTTCTTATATTTAAAGCTGAAGACGCAGTACAAACATAATCTCCTGCATATGAATCTGAACACGAACAATCATTGGTATTTCCATTGAGAAACAGTGCTGCCTCTGCTTTTCTTCTTCTAGTCAGTCCATCCAACACTACGCCACCCGACTTGTTCCAATTTGTAAATGCAGTTGTTATCTGATCGCTGTTATAATTTGATACCCCATTTATCAAATATGTTTTCAACTGAAAAGTATTGTAACTAACCCAAACATTTCCAACATTATATGTAAAACTTACCAAGGCATCAAATTGATTCTGATTAATTGTAATATTATATTTATTTAAAAATGTGTTTACATATCCTTCAAATCTTACAAGATCCGATTTAAGCATACTTTCAGCCTGTGCCTGAGTAATAGTCATCCCTGCATACACATCAGATCCATAATGACCATAGCCTATAGTATAATACTTTTCACTGCTTGTAACCTTATAAGCAGTCAATCTGCATCCCTCAAACTGTTTTATTAAATCCACTCCACTCTGACTTATTCCCATATTTGAAGTACGAAACAGATCTGTTCCATCAGATTCTTTTAGATTATCTCCCTCGCTTTTTACAGCTTCGTCGGAAGTAATATCCTTACCCGAACCGTTTTCATACATATCATACTCATAAGATTTTTTTTGTTCATCCGCATAAATCAATGAATTATATCCTCCAATAGTCGCAAAAATTATCAAAAATATTATTATAATCTTACTTTTTAGTTCACTCTTCATATTTTCCCCCTATTCAAAAATTACATATAGTTCTTTATACTCATTTATATTATGCAACTTTTTTCCCAATTTTACAAGTACATGTTATAGATTTCATATAATAAAACTGGATGCTACCTGTATAAATACAGGCAGCACCCATAAAATTAATTTGTCACACCACTTATATAACTATAGTTTCCATAAATAGCTGTTGAACCATCAAAGTCAAATGCTTTTATACGATACACATATGACGTCTTACTTTTCAATTTTTCTACACGATACGTAGTTGTCGAATTGGAGCCTATTCGAGCTATTCGTACCCATTTACCCTCACTGTATTGTTCAATAATATATCCTGAAACCTTTCTATTTTTATTCCAGTTTAAACGAAGAGCATCTTTTGCTGTTCCACCTATTTTAACCCCTGAAACAGCAGCAGGCAGTGTTGTGCCCGATATGTTTTTATAACCGCTATATAAAGCTGTATTTCCACTATACCCAAATGCCTTTATTCTAAACTGATAAGTTGTAGAATCTTTTAATCCCTCTACGCGATATGTGATCGTAGCATTTGATGCAATACGAGCTATGCGTGTCCATGAGCCATTCTTATTCTGTTCAATAATATAACCTGATGCCGAATTATTTTTAGTCCAATTTAATCTCAAAGCATCTGTTGCTCTTCCCCCAATCTTTAAACCGGAAACAACACCCGGATTTGTTTTTCCGTTAACATATGCATACTTACCATATACAGGAGTATTGCCTGAATATACAAATGTCCTTACTCTGAACTTATATGTAGTAGATGGCAATAATTTTTCAACACGTAAAGTAGTCGTTGCATTACTACCCATCCTTGCAATTCTCTTCCAACTACCTCCGGAATACTGCTCAACAATATATCCCGATGCCTTTAAATCCTTATCCCAGTTAAGGCGTAATGCATCCACTGCACGACCACCTATTTTCAATCCTTTCATATCATTTGCAGTCACAGTTCCAGCCGGATCTTTCTTTAAGTACAAGGTTGAATATGTAATCCCATCATTTGTAACTGTAGAAGGCGCAGAACCATACGTCGCTCCATTAAATGCATTGACCGGTGTTGCCAAATATCCTCCACTTAATGATGAATTGCTATTTACCATAAACCATGTATAATTTCCATTATTAAAATATGGGCTATAATAATATTCCCATGAATAATCTGAATCATACTTTGCTTCAGGCTGGTAATTATCCCACTGATTTTCTTTTACATGACTGGTTTCATATCCATTTTCTGAGATAGTTGCCTCACTTTTATTATAATAACTATAATCTATATTTCCGGTACTATCATTATCAGCCCAGGTAGCATCAACTTCATACCATACACCATGAACATTAGAAAGATTCCATGCATGATCATAACTTGTTACTTCTATAGTATCTATTCCAACAGCATTCATTAACAGCTGAAATGTTGCAGCATAGCCAGCACAAACAGTCTTACCTTCATATACCAGGCTAAACGCCGACTGATCATATGTCCCATCCTCATATGTTGTATTAGCACAAATTAAGTCAAATGCATATTTTTCACGTTCTTCTACCAATGATGACGATTTTTGCTTTATCTGCTCTACCCAGTTGTCTATCTTATTACAAAAATAGGTAGTATATGCCGCTCTCTGATGTCCACTATCAAATGGTGAATACACACCAATGCCTAACATATACCCTTGCGATGCATCACAATAGGAAACCGTGGATCTATTGGATAAAAAATAGAATTGTGGATGTGAAAGCTTAAACATATGTATAAAATTATATACTTTTTGAATATTCCAATTAGCAAAATACAAATTATCGGTTTGTATTTTACTATTACTTATATCTTTATCGTTCGTTGCATATGAAATACAAACCTGCTCCAGCTCATTCCAGGCACTCTTCTCTTGCGCAGTAAGCTTATTATAATAATAATTACTACCAAACTTCTTCCAATAAGCCGAATCTGTTGAGCTGTAAGTTGTAATAGAATCCTCTTGTTTCTGTTCCAAGAGCTCATTAAACTCCTCTTGAGATAATTTTATCTCCTCAGTTTCCATTTTCTGATAACCGGTTCTATCAGAAGCCTTAGCATAATCTGTGTTTTCCAAACTGTGTTTAACAGAAACATCATTGCCCTCAGCAAAAACACTGATATTGGAAGAAAAAAGCATCATAACCGATAAAGTAACAGCAATAAATCTTTTCTTCATTAGTACCTCTCCTTAAACATCTCTTCTAACTATAAATGCGCCATTTATTCACTTAAAACACTGTTAATCAGGCCTTTAGCATGCTCCACCTCATCCATATTCGGCTGCATAACCCAAACCTTTGTCTTTGGTGTAGAGTAAGTAGTACATGAATCCCCTGTACCTGTTACTGAATATGAGTCAATAGTATATTTCGTATTATCAACCAACTGTTTCTTTACTAAGGTATATATATCATCTGAAGCCATGTCAGTCTGGAATGTTCCCGCAATTCCATCTAATACATTTGAATAGTTATATAAAACATCCTTTGATGAAAGCTTATTGATCATAGCAATAATCACCTTCATCTGGTTCTGCCCACGTTGTATATCACCAGCAGCAAAAGCATGTCTCTCTCTTGCAAAAGCCAGAGCCTCAATGCCTGATAAGTGGTTTACACCTACGGTATAATGTTTAACCGGTTCAACTGTAAAATCTTTGTCTGAATAAACATCAATTCCCCCCATAGCATCTATGATATCTTCAAATCCACTAAAATTCATGCGGACATAGTAATTAATCTTCACACCATACAGATTTTCAAGTGCTCCAATCGAATTTTCTACTCCATAAAGTCCGGCATGTGTAAGCTTATCCTTCACACCATTGCTCTTTGGATGCTCTATATAATAATCTCTAGGAGTATTGATCAACTGAATATGCTTAGTCTTTGTATTCACAACAGCAAGAATATTTACATCACTTCTACTTCTGACAGATACATCTCCAAAAGTATCTATACCACTGATATATACTACAAACTGATTCAGATTTGTATTTTGTTCTTTATCTACTATTTCAATATAATTTGTTATTTCTGAAGAATAAATAATCTTAACTTTGTCCTCAAAATCCTCGTATCCTTCACCATCTTTGATAACATCAATATTGGCTTTATTTAAGATCATTGCCTTGATAGTCTGATTATATAAGGCATCAACCATGGCGAATTTATCATCAAAAGCATTATAATTTGCCGATCCACCCACGCTTTTATCAATCTCATCCATTACCTTTTTAGACGAATTAACATCATAATCATCAAGATATCCTATCAAAAGCTCTGAAAGATCTGTTATTTTTTCCACATCAGAATCAGCCAGAACTGCTATAACCATCTCCGTCTTTTCTTCTGTGCCCTTGTCTGTGACTATATCCACAGTCTTATCCACTTTATTTATGGCTATAATTCCTATTATCATAGCTGCAATCAAAGCAATTGAAATAATGCTAGTAAGTATACCGGGCCACAGTTTTCTTGCTGCTAATAAATCGAATACAATAATAAGCACAACTCCCCCTATTGCAACTGCAAGAAACTTTGTCGGCAAAATATTCATTTTTACTACTTTAGTCAACACAACAACCGATGTGACAAGAAAAGCCATGGCAATCAGCCACACTATATACTTAAATGAAAACTTCTTATCACTTTTTTCTTTCTTTACTTCTCTGATATTATTCTCTCTCATGGTGCCTCCTTCTAGTTCACATTAACCTGTAGATCAAATAACGAATTGATCATCTTAAGATAACATTCATCATGCTCTGCTGCAACAAGCATCGGGGCATACGCGTCACTACCTGATATATTATACATATATGAAAATTTTTCATTCTCGGCATTTCCAAAATGACATTGATACTGTTCAACAAAATCCAGTATTCCTTTTTGAATTTCCATGATTCCGGATTGATTTGCATCTAACCTGCCAAACCGGAATCCATATTTACCATCATCCATGCTAAAGCCCATAAACTGTGGAGTTGGTGACGATAACAGCAGCTCCCAATATACATTGTAATCCTTATTGAGATCATGTTGCTTCATAAGATTCCTGTTATGAGCAAATGAATACAAATATGATACAAGCTCTCCGCTCTGTAAAAATGAATCACTGGCATCAGTCTCCACATTGTGTACAGTATTAGTTCCGGCTATCACACCAATAACCTCACAATTTATATCCCACTCTTTTTCGAATAAATATCTCAAAGACATTGCACCGCTTCCTGCCCAGCCAATATCAATGACCGCAATTTTTTTCGAATCACCGATGAGCTTACCATAATACAACTTAGCTGCCTTGTGCTCATTTTCATAATGATGTAATACTCTTTCCCAATTACTTACAAGAAAACTCTTAATAACAGCCGCATTATCATTCGTAAGGTAATCGTTACCATTAACTTCATGACATTCTGCCAACATATCAGCAAGTTCCATCGAATCAAAAATCTTTTTAACAGTTATTTTCTGATTCACCTTATGGTAGAGAAATCTTCTAAAGAAATCATACCTATTTCCATTTGCCATGAGCTTTGTAGCTGCTTTCCTTGACCAATATGCATACTCCACAGCCTCATTAGGAAATAGCTTTTCATATACCTGTTTCAGTATATCCCCATCTCTAGAAAGAAACAATACTTTATCTATACAATTTTTTCTCACATAATCATGAATAAAACAGCAATATCCCATGGCAAAAATCCCACCATAAATATATCCATATTCATATTCACGAGAATATCCCGAAATACCATTATAAATATGGTTATTAACAATTCCTCTATAGGCTCCACCGATAATACTGCTTATCTCATTTGCTCTATAGTCTATCGAATGCTTATTTACATTCGGATAATAGCAGCTTGATATACCACGTCGCTTTGGAATCTTTAAATCGCTGTGTTCATTATCCCCTACATGAATCATCTGCTCAGGTGCAATCTGCATTTCACTCAAGACAACATCATAAAGTCTGCCATCTGATTTACTCTTATCATATTCTCATGACACATAAAGCCTTTCAAATCCGGTATACCCATTACCGTGAAGAAGCTCCTCCAGAAAAGCTTTCGACAGATACATATCAGAAGTAATCACAACTCTCTTTCCTGATTTGATGAGTTTATCAAATACCTTCTTCATAAATGGATTTGCATAACAAAACTCCAGCTCATATTTGTGCTCTAATGCCATTCCATCATCCACTGATATATCTATCATTTCACTTAACTTAAGCCATATATCCCTAAAATTCACCTCATAAGTGCCGAATTCAGTATATTTTTCAATTCTTGCTGTATACTCAGCATCTTCTCTAATACGCTTAAAATCAAGAAGCCCGATTTCATTTCCCATGAGATAAAATAAATCCGTAGGTGCCGAAAAAGGTCTGAATATCAAGGTATCAAATATATCAAATGAAACAATATCATACTTCATTAATTCACTAACTACATCATCCACACTTTTTCCCTGCCTGAATCTGACAATTGATTCTGATTCAGTAAGCGGAAGTTTCTTATGTTTGCCCGAATTGCTAGCATTAACCTGCTTAGGATAATGTCCTATAGTAAAGAAGCATATTACATTAAGCAATATAAGATAGATCCATGACAATATATTTTTATATCCATGCGCTCTGTCATGATAATTATGATATTTTTGTCTTATTCCCGGATGACGATTCACCAGAAAATTATATACAGCTAATCTCATACATCACTGCTCCCACGTAATATAGTTGGAATTGTCATAATCAAAATCTTCAAATCCAAAATGATTGAATAATTCTCTATATATATCATATCCCATCTCAATTTTTCCAAAAAATCAGTATGGTAATCACCATGAACCTGCGCATATCCTGTAAGTCCGGCTTTCACAGTAGTTCTAAAATTATACTCAGGTATTTCTTTTAAAATATCTGCTATAAGTTCCGGTCTTTCCGGTCTCGGACCTACCAGACTCATATCACCTTTTAATATATTGACCAATTGCGGTAATTCATCAATCTTTGTTTTTCTTATGATATATCCTACTTTTGTTATACGATTATCCTTGTGCTTTGTTATGTATATTTTTCCATCTTCAATATGTTCTATCATACTCCTGAATTTCAGAATAGAAAAAATCTTTCCATCCTTGGTGCATCTGTCCTGCCTGTAAAAAACCCTTCCTCCATCCTCTATTTTTATTGCAATAGCAACAATAAGAAACAGCCAAGATGTAAGAATCAGTCCAATAATGGATATTACTATATCAAAAAAACGTTTTACTATAACAGCCTTTTTAGATATAGCAGGTCTTTGGCAATAAAAGCAAGGCTGATCGCTATCCTGTGTCAGATATGATGCTCTAAGCTGTATATCCGAAATCTTTGTAGACAAATATACATCTTTTCCCGCCTCAAAACAAGTCTTTAAAATATCGTTACGTTTTTCTGCCGTAACGTCATATATATATATAATTTCATTGCTCATTATCTCAGCAATCAATTTCTTTTCTGTTTCATCAATAGATATACAGTCATCAATAATGCGCATATCTTTTGGAGTTTCCTTTTCATATATATAAAGTATCTTTCCCTTATTTCCGGGATAAATACACTTATTCCAAAAAATACATAATGCAAAAATTGAAATCAGGTGCATAACCAACATAATAATGTATCCTATCCACCATTTTTCATCAGCAAACAGTATTCCAATTCCACGAGTTTTACCATGATCCAAATAATATGTATACAAAAAAACTCCCATTACAAAATCCGTTGCAATACACTTAAACAGAAGACTTAACTCTCTCTCATAATATAGATGTACAGTCCTGCCATGATTATTACATGTAATAATGTAAGTTAGAAAAATATATCCAAGCATCATAAGAGAACTTACTTTGTCGAACGGCACTGCAAGGAAAAATAATCCATATTCTATTACTAATACTATAAGGATAAGCAGGCTTGAAACCTGACATCCCGCTGAAATTTTAGATTTCATATCTTCTCTTGTATTTTCTTTCTACTAATCTCCAGGCAACTGCATTTTTAAGCTTATTGCCCTTCATCTTGCCCAATCGTTTATGGTATTTTTCAGGATTGATCCTATTTAGCCAATCCAAACCT
>OGXR01002051.1_pt1 | contig 13576 bp, 8 predicted proteins | sample 1576331 | NCBI WGS metagenome assembly OGXR01 (sample SAMEA3541473, study PRJEB24748) | human gut metagenome | biome: human gut; feature: human-associated habitat; material: faeces | place: China | collected 2012 | reverse complement strand
CCAGGAAAGCATCCGGGCTCTACCGTAACCATCCTGACCATGGGACCGGGACGTGCAGCCGAAGTTATTCGTGAAGGACTTTACCGTGGTGCCGACAACGGCTATCTGCTGACCGACCGCGCCTTTGCAGGTGCCGATACGCTTGCCACTTCGTATGCCCTTGCCACAGCCATCAAGAAGATAGGCGACTATGACGTCATCATCGGCGGACGCCAGGCCATCGACGGCGATACCGCCCAAGTAGGCCCGCAGGTTGCCGAAAAGCTGGGGCTGACGCAAGTGACCTACGCAGAAGAGATTCTGAACGTGGATAAAGCCGCCAAGAAGATTACCGTGAAACGTCATATTGACGGTGGTGTGGAAACCGTTGAGGCTCCCCTGCCCATAGTCATCACCGTAAACGGAAGTGCCGCTCCCTGCCGCCCGCGCAATGCCAAACTGGTGCAGAAGTACAAACGCGCCCTCGGTGCCCAGGAAAAAGCTGCCATCACCAAGGAAGGCGCTGAGCTTGCCTACGCCGGCCTCTACGAGAAATATCCCTATCTGAACATCACGGAATGGAGTGTTGCCGACGTGAACGGCGACCTTGCACAATGCGGTCTGAGCGGTTCGCCTACCAAGGTGAAGACCATTCAGAACATCTCATTCCAGGCCAAAGAAAGCAAAACGCTGACGGGCAGCGACAAGGATGTGGAAGATTTGATTGTTGAACTGTTAGCCAACCATACGATAGGATAAGATTATGAATAATGTATTTGTATATTTAGAGATAGAAGGCACAACAGTTGCCGACGTCAGTCTCGAACTCTTGACCAAAGGTCGTAAATTAGCCAATCAGTTGGGCTGCCAACTGGAGGCAGTTGCTGCCGGAAGCAATCTGGCAGGCATTGAAAAGCAAGTATTACCCTACGGAGTAGACAAACTCCACGTATTCGACGCTCCGGGCTTGTTCCCCTATACTTCCCTTCCCCACTCCTCTGTCCTCATCAACTTGTTCAAAGAAGAAAAGCCGCAAATCTGTCTGATGGGCGCCACCGTTATCGGTCGCGACCTCGGTCCGCGCGTTTCTTCCGCTTTGACCAGCGGACTGACCGCCGACTGTACCTCACTGGAAATCGGCAACCACGAAGACAAGAAGGAAGGCAAGGTTTACGAGAACCTGCTGTATCAAATCCGTCCCGCATTCGGCGGTAACATCGTTGCCACGATTGTGAATCCCGAGCACCGTCCGCAGATGGCAACCGTTCGCGAAGGTGTGATGAAGAAAGAGATACTGGACGCTGACTATAAGGGCGAAGTCATCAACCACGACGTTGCCAAGTACGTGCCCGAGACGGATTATGTGGTAAAAGTCATCGACCGCCACGTAGAAAAGGCAAAACACAACCTGAAAGGCGCTCCCATCGTGATTGCTGGCGGCTACGGCATGGGAAGCAAGGAAGGTTTTGACATGTTGTTCGAGCTTGCCAAAGAACTCCATGCAGAGGTAGGCGCCAGCCGTGCTGCCGTCGATGCCGGTTATGCCGACCATGACCGCCAGATTGGCCAGACCGGTGTCACTGTCCGCCCCAAACTGTATATTGCTTGCGGCATCAGCGGACAAATCCAGCACATTGCCGGTATGCAGGAAAGTGGTATTATCATCTCCATCAACAATGACGAGAACGCTCCCATCAATACGATTGCCGACTATGTCATCAACGGTACGGTGGAAGAGGTTATCCCGAAGATGATAAAATATTATAAATCACACAGTAAATAACAATAAAGGTAATCATGAAAGGGCTGATTCTTATATTTGTTCTTCTTTCAGGTATATCTTCCGCTATCGCTCAAGAAAAGCTCTGGTTGGACAAGAATTACCAATGGACGGACGACTCCATCCAGGCAGTCAAGTATGCTCTTGTTTCCAAGATAAACAAGAAGTGCATCAAGGTGGAAGAGTATGCTTTGGAAGGACAAAAGAAGGATGTCTGGCATTTCTCCGAATACAAAAGCAATCCCCGCAAAAGGATAAGGGAAGGCCTGCATACATCATTCTATGCAAATGGCAAGGACAGCCTAACAGAAGTATATAGAGACAACCGCCTGGAGGGGCAGACCATGGTGTATTATCCCGACGGTGCCATACATCTGGCCCGGAGCTACAGCGATGGTAAACTTGACGGAACACTCCTGCAGTACTATCCCGACGGGAAACTCCGTAGAGAGGAACACTATTCAGAGAATCAGTGTACCGGTGGAAAGATGTTCGACGAGCACGGAACTGAAATGGAACATCAGCCGTATTTCATGTTTCCATCCTTCCCCGGTGGAATAGAGAACCTCATGAAACTGGTGGCCAATGTTACCAAATATCCGGAAGACGCCTGGAAGCAAAAGGCAGAAGGAAGGGTAATCCTACGATTCGTTGTAGACGAAGAAGGCAAGATGACCCATCCCCAAATTCTCCAGTCCGTGCGCTATGACATCGACAAAGAAGCCATACGCGCTTTCGAGGCCATTGCCGACGTCTACCGCTGGTCGCCCGGCTATCAGGACGGAGAGGCCAAGCGAGTGAAATTCACCATACCCCTATACTTCAGAATACCTAAATAACCAAGAAATTATGGCAAATTTTTATACCGAAGTTCCCGAATTGAAGTATCATCTGAACAACTCGATGATGGAACGTATCTGCGAACTGAAAGAACGCGGTTACCAAGACAAAGACAAGTATGACTATGCCCCGCAGGACTATGCGGATGCTATGGACTCTTTTGACAAGGTACTTGAAATCACCGGAGAGATTACTGGAGAGATTATCGCTCCCAATGCCGAGGGCGTGGACGAAGAAGGTCCCCACTGTGCCAACGGCCGTGTGGAATATGCCAGCGGCACCAAGCAGAACCTCGACGCCATGGTAAAAGCCGGATTGAACGGTATGACCATGCCGCGCCGTTTCGGTGGCTTGAACTTCCCGATTACTCCGTACACCATGTGTGCGGAAATCGTTGCCGCCGCCGATGCCGGTTTCGGTAACATCTGGTCACTGCAAGACTGTATCGAAACGCTCTACGAATTCGGTAACGAAGACCAGCACAGCCGTTTTATACCGCGTGTCTGCGCCGGAGAGACCATGTCTATGGACCTGACAGAACCGGATGCCGGTTCCGACTTGCAGAGCGTAATGCTGAAAGCGACCTATGACGAGGCCAACAACTGCTGGCGCCTGAACGGCGTGAAGCGTTTTATTACTAACGGTGACGCCAATCTCCACCTCGTACTGGCACGTTCAGAAGAGGGTACCAAAGACGGACGTGGCTTGTCCATGTTCATCTACGATAAGAATGAAGGCGGTGTAGACGTGCGCCGCATCGAGAACAAGCTGGGTATCCACGGCTCTCCCACCTGCGAGCTGGTTTACAAGAATGCAAAGGCAGAACTTTGCGGCGACCGCAAGCTTGGTTTGATTAAATACGTTATGGCTTTGATGAACGGTGCCAGTTCCGCCGAGTGCGACGACGACGAATAGAGGAGGTCGACGATGAGAGAGTTCCTTAAGGACGTGTGGATGCACGGCGGTGAGGAAAGCCGCGCCATCACCCCCGAGAACATCACGGGCGAGAAGGGCCGCGCCGCCATGTCGGCCAGCCACCTCGGCGTCGGCCGCAAGGGCTCGTGCTGCGTGCCCCTTGAGTCCGGCGAGACCATCACGCTCGCGGACATCGAGGGACCCGGCATCATCCGCCACATCTGGATGACCGTCCCCGACAAGACCGCCGCCGGCAGCTTCGTCATGCGTGACCTCGTGCTGCGCTTCTACTGGGACGACGAGGAGACCCCCTCGGTCGAGTGCCCTGTCGGCGACTTCTTCTGCAACGGCTTCGGTGAGCGCGCCATCGTCAACTCGATGCCCATCTGCGTGAACCCGACGGGCGGCATGAACTGCTACTTCGAGATGCCCTTCAGGAAGCACGCCAAGGTCACGCTTACGAGCGAGCACCCCGGGTTCATTAAGTACATCTTCTACACGTTCAACTACGCGCTCACCGACGTGCCGGACGACGCCATGTACTTCCACGCCCGCTTTAACCGCGAGCGCAGCACCCGCAGGGGCGTCGACTACACCGTGCTCGACGGCGTGCGCGGCAAGGGCTACTACGTCGGCACCTACATGGCCCTGTGCGCCCTGGAGCGCTATTGGTGGGGCGAGGGCGAGATGAAGTTCTTCCTCGACGGCGACGAGGAGTTCCCCACGGTCACCTCGACGGGAGCCGAGGACTACTTCGGCGGTGCCTGGGCCTTCCTCGACAGGCCGCCCCACGCGCTGCCCGAGGCACAGTGCTTCAACACGCTGTTCGCCGGCTACCCGTACCGCTCGACGCGCGACGCCACGCGCGACCGCTTCAGCGCGGGCAAGCCGAACCCGAATCCGATGCTCGCGACTAACGACGACGCGCTGCCCAGGCACGGCCTCTACAGGTGGCACCTTCCCGACCCGATCTCGTTCAAGGAGGACCTGCGCGTGACGTTCCAGGACCTCGGCAACGACGACATCAAGCTCTACGAGCGCGAGGACGACATCTCCACCGTCGCCTACTGGTACCAAAGCGAGCCGCACGCCGTGCTCGCCCCGTTTGCCGCAAGGCAGGACCGCGTGCCCAGGTAGGGTCGCCTCGAAACAAGCCAACGTTATGGGCGCCCGCGGTTGACCATGACTGCGGGCGTCCCTTTGTAAGGAGGATCACATGAGCGAAAAGCAAATGAGGCTCGGCGCCCTCGAAGCCGGCGGGACCAAGATGGTCTGTGCCGTGGTGTCCGGCGACGGCGAGGTCCTCGACCGTATGGAGACCCCGACGCTTACGCCCGCCGAGACCGTCCCGCAGATGATCGAGTGGTTCACCGCCCGCGATGTGGACGCGTTGGGCATCGGCGCCTTCGGCCCGACCTGCGTCGACCCCAACGACGAGCGCTACGGCTCCATCCTCCAGACGCCCAAGCTCGCGTGGCGAGGCCATGGTCTTCGCGCCGCGTTCGCCGACGCCCTCGGGATTCCGGTGGCCTACGACACGGACGTGAACGTTGCCTGCCTCGGCGAAGTGGTCTTCGGCTGCTGCAAGGGGCTCGAGGACGCCGTCTACGTGACCATCGGCACCGGCGTGGGCGCGGGCGTCATGTGCGCGGGCAGACTCCTTCACGGCATGCTGCACCCCGAGGCCGGTCACATGCTGGTAAGGACCCGTCCCACCGAGGAGGGACGCTGCGTCTGCCCGAGCCACGCGAGCTGTCTCGAGGGGCTCGCCTCCGGCCCCGCCATCGCCGCGCGCTGGGGAAAGCCCGCGGCCGAGCTCGCGGACAACGATGAGGTGTGGGCGCTCGAGGGGGATTATCTGGGGCAGATGTGCGCGAACCTCGTGCTCATGTACTCGCCTCGCCGCATCGTCCTCGGCGGCGGCGTGATGCACCAGGAGCAGCTCTACGGCATCGTCCACAAGAAGACCCTCGAATATCTGGGTGGCTACATCCAGACCGCCGAGCTTAAGGACATGGAGAGCTACATCTGCGCCCCGGGCTGCGGCGGCGACCAAGGAATCCTCGGCGCGGCCGAGCTGGCAAGAAGGGCGCTCGCGTAACTTGCGCTCTCTCCGCCATACAACGCGTTAAGAAAAGACGAGCGCTTCTTGCCAATTGAGCGGCAAGAAGTGCTCGTCTTTTGCATTTGTTTTTGGGGCAGGACGCCCCGCCTCCGCTAGAGTCCCTGGACCGCCACACCCACGAGGTTTGGACCGGTGTGGACAAGAAGCGCGGGGCTGATGTCGGAGCGGACGACCTCCACCGCGTTGGCCACGCGCTCGCACAGGGCCTGCTCCATGCGGTCGTAGAGGTCGGCGTGGGCCGAGGTGCGGCTCGCGGCAAAGCGCACCTTGGGGTGCTTCTCGACGATGGCGGCGATGAGCTTGACCTCGGTGCGATGCGGTACTTGCACAGCCATTTCGTGTACGCGAGGCTGTTGGCTTTCTGGGCCACGGCAATCACCTTCCCCCTAGTATGATGACCTGAACAATCCTCATGCTAGGGGGAAGGTTTTTGTCGCGTAGCGGAAATTGGCCTCCACCCGCTGAGCGGGTGGCTTTCTATGCCGCGCGTGCCTCGCGGCACGGACTAAAGTCCATGAATAAAAACGAGGAAGGCCACGTCCGGCCTCCCTCGCAAAGAGTCTCTGATTGCTCCCACTCATTGGGGACAGACTTACATGAGTGATTGCACTCATTGGGGACAGACTTAAATGAGTGCTCGCAGAATGAGAGTGGATAGTCTGCCGTTTATAAGTAGTTGTTGGGGACGTTCTTGTTGTTTGACTAGTCGTTTAAGAACGTCCCCAATGACTACCTTTCAAACCTGGCAGTTGGGGACGTTCCTTATGTGCTGGCACTTGGGGAAACTCCTTGCGCCAGCGGACGCGGTTTGCTTGCTGGTATTGCCAGATTGTTGGGCGTTCTCCAAGCCCTGTGGGCAAAAAATGCCAAATATGAGTACTGTTGCTGCTGTAGTGCCATATTGCTCCCACAAAATAATGGACATAAAGTAAATATGTTCATTAACGCTAGTACATATAAGCCTGATACAGAGCTGATTGAGCAATGTGGAGGTGCATACAAGCTACAAGAGCGGTGTTTTGGGTCGTTTTGGATGTTACTAAAAAAGTAACAGTACTCATATTTGCCATTTTTTGTCCACGGGGCCTTGAGGGAGGGCGTCAATCAGGTCCCAGGGGAGGCGGTTCGAGGGCTGCAAAACAAAAACGGGGACGCAGACTGTCCTGCGTCCCGGTTCTAGGGCGTTATTAGTTCCCTGCGGCAGAATTTACGCCGCTTCGTCGAACTGCGAGTTGTACAGGTCGGCGTAGAAGCCGCCCTGGGCGAGCAGTTCGTCGTGTGTGCCCTTCTCGACGATGTCGCCGTCGCGGATCACCAAGATCACGTCGGCGTTACGGATCGTGGACAGGCGGTGCGCGATGACAAAGCTTGTACGGCCTTGCATCAGCGCATCCATGGCGCGCTGAATGAGCTCCTCGGTGCGGGTGTCCACGTTGGAAGTCGCCTCGTCTAGAATCAGCGCCGGGCGGTCGGCCAAAATGGCACGGGCGATGGTCACGAGCTGGCGCTGACCCTGCGACAGGTTAGTGCCCTCCTCGTTGATCATAAAGTCGTAGCCACCGGCGAGCGTATGGATAAAGTGGTCGCAGCGTGCGGCGCGTGCGGCGGCCTCGACCTCGGCGTCGGTCGCATCGGGGCGTCCGTAGCGGATGTTCTCGCGGATGGTGCCGTTAAACAGCCAGGTGTCCTGCAGCACCATGGCAAACTCGCCGCGCAGCGCCGCGCGGTCCCAGTCGCGCACGTCGACGCCTTCGACGCGCAGCGAACCGCCGTCCACGTCGTAAAAGCGCTGCAGCAGCTTAATGAGCGTGGTCTTGCCGGCGCCGGTGGGGCCGACGATGGCAATGGTTTGGCCGGGCTGCGCCTCGCAGCTAAAGTCGTGGATGATGGTCTTGTCGGGCGTGTAGCCAAACTTGACATGGTCAAACACCACGTGGCCGGGGCGCTTTTCGGGAATCTGCGCGTCGGCCTTTTGCTCCTCCTCGGGCGCGGCCAGGAACTCAAAGACGCGCTCGGTGGCAGCGGCCATCGACTGCATCGTATTGCTCACGTTGCCCAGTTGCTGTACGGGTTGCGTAAAGTTGCGAACGTACTGGATAAAGCTCTGGATGTCGCCGGGCGTGGCATTGCCGGTCAACGCGAGCTGTGCGCCCACCACGACGACGCCCACATAGCCCATGTTGCCCACCAGGCTCATAAGCGGCATCATCAGGCCCGACAGGAACTGCGAACGCCAGCCGCTAATAAAGAGTCGGTCGTTTTGACGGTCGAACTCCTCGATTGAGGCCTCGGGGCGGTCGAACACCTGAATGACGTTCTGGCCGGCAAAGTCCTCCTCGATAATGCCGTTGACGGCGCCCAGAACCTGCTGTTGCTCGCGGAAGTACGGCTGCGAGAAGTGAATCATCACGACCAGGATTATCGCGGCGGCCGGCAGCGTGAGCACGGTGACGCCGGTGAGCGGCAGGCTGATCGACAGCATCATGACGAGGACGCCGATAATCTGCGTCACCGACGTGATGAGCTGCGTCACGCTCTGGTTGAGCGACTGGCCCAGCGTATCGACGTCGTTAGTGATGCGGCTGAGCACGTCGCCCTTGCTGTGTCCGTTAAAGTAGCTCATCGGAACGACGGCGATCTTGGCGGCGATCTCCTTGCGCATGCGATAGCATATCTTTTGCGTGACGCCGGTCATGAGCCAGCCTTGGATCAGGCTGCAAACAGAGCTCGCCAGATACAGGCAGAGCAAAAAGCCGAGCGTCTTGGCGATCCAGTCAAAGTCAACGTCGCCGGTGCCGTTGACTTTGGCAACCAGACCCTCGAATAGCTTGGTGGTGACCTGGCCGAGTACCTTGGGTCCCACGATATTAAAGACGACCGAGCACACGGCAAAGGCGACGGCGGCAAACACGGCAATCTTGTGCTGACCGATATAGCCGAGTAGCTGCCTCATGGTGCCCTTAAAGTCCTTGGCCTTTTCGCCGCGGCCCATGCCACCCATGCGGCCCATGGGACCGCGCCGGCGGGTGGGCTTGGGAATCTGAGTCTTGGTCTTGTCTGCCATTAGCGCTCGCCTCCTTCCATGACGGCTTCAATTTCTTCTTGGGTGAGCCCCAGCTCCTCGGCGGAAAGCTGCGACTGTGCGATCTCCAGGTACGCTGGGCAGCTGTGCAGCAGCTCCTCGTGCGTACCGGTGCCCACCACGTGGCCGTCGTCGAGCACGATGATCTGGTCGGCGTGCATGATGGTCGCGATGCGCTGGGCCACGACCACGAGCGCGGCGTCGGTAACGTTTTTGGCAAGCTCCTCGCGCAGGCGCGCGTCTGTTTTGTAGTCGAGGGCGCTAAACGAGTCATCGAACACCACGACCTCGGGCTTTTTGGACAGGGCGCGGGCGATGGCCAGACGCTGGCGCTGACCGCCCGAGACATTGGAGCCGCCCTGGCTGATGGGGGAGTCGTAGCCGCCCTCGCGCTCGGCGATAAAGTCCTCGGCTTGGGCGATGCGCGCGGCCCGGTGCATGTCCTCGTCGCTCACCATGTCGCCGGCAAACTTGAGGTTGCTCTCAACGGTGCCCGAGAACAGACGACCCTGCTGCGGGATGTAACCAATGCGGCGGCGCAGCTCGGAAAGGGTCATGTCGCGCACGTCGATGCCGTCGAGCGAAATGCTGCCGCCCGTGACGTCGTACAGGCGCGGAATCAGCTGCACGAGCGTGGACTTGCCCGAGCCCGTGGAGCCGATGATGCCGAGCATCTGACCGGCGTGCGTGGTGAAGTTCACGCCGCTAATGACATCGGCGCGGGCATCGGGATACTGGAAGCTCACGTCGCGGAAAGTGAGCTCACCGTGCGGCGCGCTGGCCGCGGGCAGTTTGGGCGAGGCGGGGTCGTTGATGCTCGTGGGGCAAGTGATGACCTCTTCCACGCGCTCGGCTGCGACCTCGGCACGGGGCAGGATAACCGAAACCATGGTGAGGATCATAAACGCCATGACGATCTGCATGGTATAGGAGATAAACGCCATCATGTTGCCGACCTGCATCACGCCGTCGGACACACCCTGCGCGCCAAACCAGACGATAAGCACGGTGATGCAGTTCATGACGAGCATCATGAGCGGCATCATAAAGCTCATGGCGCGGTTGGTGTAGAGCTGCGTGGTCATCAGATCGAGCGATGCCTTGTCAAAACGCTCGAGCTCATGCTCCTCGCGGTTGAACGAGCGGATGGGCATAAGACCGTCGAGCAGCTCGCGGGCGGTGAGGTTCACGCGGTCCACAAAGCTCTGCATCTTTTTGAACTTGGGCATGGTAAGGCCCATGAGCACGCCGACGACGGCCGAGACCGCGATGATGGCCACGGCGATGGTCCACTCCAGGCCGGTGTGGTTGGCCAGGACGCGCATGACCGCGACGATACCCATGACAGGCGCCATGAGGCACATGCGAATGAACAGAGTCGCTGCCATCTGGATCTGCTGAATGTCGTTGGTGCAGCGGGTGATGAGCGAGGCCTGGCTAAACTTGCCCACCTCGGCCGGCGAGAAGTGCATAACCTTGTTGAAGGTCTCGCGGCGCAGGTCGCGTGCGATGGAACAGGCGGTGCGTGAGGCCACGGCGCCGGTCAGGATGGTGGCGACGAGCGACACCAGGCACAGACCAAACATCGTGGTCGCCATGCGGCCCAAGTAGGCGTTCTGCACGTCGGCGGGGTCGATACCCTGCGCCTTGTACTCGTCTTGCACATAGCTCACGGCGCGTTGGGTCACGATGGAGCCCGACATGGAGCCCATTTTGTCCGCCATTTCGTTGGCGCTCTCGACGAGCTTGCTTTGGTCTACCAGACCGCCTTCGATGCCCAGACGCAGGCTCTTCATGGTGATCTTACCGCCGTCTGCATCAATCTGCTTTTGCATGTTCTGGGCCGCCGTGGCCTTCTGCTGCATCTCGGCGAGCTGCTCGGGCGTCATCGCCGCCATTTGCTCGGGCGTGGGCATGGCCTGAGCGGCGTCGCTGTCTTTCTCGCTGGACGTGCCGGTCATGTCGCCCATGGAGTCGGCGTCGATGCCTTGGTTGAGCGAAAGTACGACGGTCTCGGGCAGGCTCATGATGTCGGCAATCTTGCTGCCGTCGGCGCGCTCGTCCTCGGTGCCCTTGTACGTGCGGATGCCGTTCTTGTCCGCCTTGCCAAACGCAGCCTCTACCGTCTTGGCATCCTTGGCGCTCATAAAGAGTTCGAGGTCGTCGAGCGATTCGGCGCGAATGGTGTCGGGCACGGGCGAGGCGATGCCGCCTTGCTGCACGCCCACATCGACGATGTCACTCATATACGTAGGCAGCGCCAGATCGGCGTTGCAGCTGATTACGATAAGTACGATAGCCGTGAGCAGCGCCAGGACATGCTTTTTAAAGAGCTTGAGAATCCTCACTCGGCATCTCTCCTTTCTTGGTTGCGGTCGATAATTTCGTTGGCACGCCTTAGAAGGCGCACCATCTCTTGGGTATCCGTTTCGCCGAGCTGCTCGAGAAAGGCCGCGGTGCGGTCCTCGAATTCCCGACGTTTGATTTCGAGGTCTTGTCGGCCTTTGTCGGTCACCGTGACGTGTACGCGACGACGGTCGGTTTTTGAGTGCTCGCGCTCGACCCAGCCCTTGCCCTCGAGGGCGCGCAGGATGTTGGCGATGCGGGCGCTCGAGACCCAAGCGCGATCGGCGAGTTCGCTCGGCGTAAGCGAACCGCCGGCGAGCATGAGGGCGCGCATGACGGCCATCTCGCCGCTCATCGCCTGGTCGACAAAACGCGAAACGTGCTGGTGCATGCTGCCAAACTCGGTAAAGAGCTGACGCCCAAGCTCATGGAAATCGGTATCTTCCACCGAAAACCCCTAACACTAGAAACTATTTTTGGTGAAAGATGATACCCCTGTATGCACACCTCATACAGTAGATTTTTGGGACATGCCTAGAAATCTACCTTCGTGGGCATTTCATGCCACCGCCTCCGTCGCGGCGAAAAAGTAGATTTCTAGGCATGTCCCAAAAATCTATCGGTGGGTACTTTACCCTGCTAAAGCTGGCATAACAGCTAGAGTGAACGTCGTACAAAGGCAAGGAAAAATACCAAACAAATCGGTGAACGGTAGTTGTTCGCGATCGCATTTCCTGCGGATTTGTTAAAAACGCCCTAATGGTATAAAAAAAGAAACATATAACAGCCCTGATGAAGGGGGTGGCTATGTTATCCTTCTCAAACGGGTGAAATCTTGGGTTTGGGTTGCAGTTCCAAGGTGGACAAACGTTTTTCCCTGCACCAACGTGTGGTGAAGAACGGAAGAAGCCGGTAGTGCAAGCCGAAAATTCAAGAATTCAATAAGCAGCGGTGTGAGAGAGCGCCGCATTACACGTAACTAGGAGCGTGGTTACACAATGCAGGAGGCATGGGAAGGCTTCAAGGAAGGCATCTGGACGGGAGAGGTTGACGTCCGAGACTTCATCCAGAAGAACTACACCCCCTACGAGGGCGACGAGTCGTTCCTCGCCGGTCCGACCGAGCGTACCAAGGAGCTGTGGGGCGAAGTTCTCGACCTGCTGCTCAAGGAGCGTGAGCAGGGCGGCGTCCTCGATATGGACACCAAGACCGTCACGGGCATCGTGAGCCACCCCGCTGGCTACATCGATAACGCCCACCGCGAGAAGGAGACCATCGTTGGCCTCCAGACCGACAAGCCGCTCAAGCGCGCGCTGCACGTCAACGGCGGCATCCGCATCGCTTGCCAGGCTGCCAGCCAGCACGGCTACAAGGTCGACGAGAACGTTGTCGAGCGCTACACCTTCGAGCGCAAGACCCACAACGCCGGCGTCTTCGATGTTTACACCCCCGAGATGCGTGCTTGCCGCTCGGCTCACATCATCACCGGTCTGCCCGATGGCTATGGCCGCGGCCGCATCATCGGCGACTACCGTCGTGTCGCCCTGTACGGTGTCGACTACCTGATCAAGGACAAGGAGGCCCAGAAGGCTTCCACCCCGACGGTCATGACCGCCGACAACATCCGCGATCGTGAGGAGCTGCAGGAGCAGATTCGCGCCCTCGGCGAGCTCAAGATGATGGCCGAGACCTATGGTTTCGACATTTCCAACCCTGCTACCAACACGCAGGAGGCCATCCAGTGTATGTACTTCGCCTACCTCGCTGCCGTTAAGGAGCAGAACGGCGCCGCTATGTCCATCGGCCGCACCTCCACGTTCATCGACATCTACGCTGAGCGCGACCTTGCCAACGGTACCTTCACCGAGGAGCAGATCCAGGAGTTCGTGGATCACTTCATCATGAAGCTCCGCATGGTCAAGTTTGCCCGTACCCCCGAGTACCAGGCCCTGTTCACCGGCGATCCGCAGTGGGTCACCGAGTCCATCGGCGGCATGGGTGTTGACGGCCGTACGCTCGTTACCAAGATGAGCTACCGTTACCTGCACACGCTCGAGAACATGGGCACCAGCCCCGAGCCCAACATGACCGTTCTGTGGTCGACCCGTCTGCCCGAGAACTTCAAGAAGTTCTGCGCCAAGACTTCTGTCGCCAGCTCCTCGATCCAGTACGAGAACGACGACCTCATGCGCGTTTACCATGGCGACGACTACGGCATCGCCTGCTGCGTGTCCTCCATGCGCATCGGCAAGGAGATGCAGTTCTTCGGCGCCCGCGCCAACCTGGCCAAGTGCCTGCTGTACGCACTCAACGGCGGTGTTGACGAGGTCTCCAAGAAGCAGGTCGGCCCCAAGTATCGCGCCGTCGAGGGCGATACGCTCGATTACGACGACGTTGTGGCCAAGTACAACGACATGATGAAGTGGCTCGCTGGCGTGTACGTCAACTCGCTGAACATCATTCACTACATGCACGACAAGTATTGCTACGAGCGCATCCAGATGGCTCT
>OGXR01002050.1_pt1 | contig 13584 bp, 12 predicted proteins | sample 1576331 | NCBI WGS metagenome assembly OGXR01 (sample SAMEA3541473, study PRJEB24748) | human gut metagenome | biome: human gut; feature: human-associated habitat; material: faeces | place: China | collected 2012 | reverse complement strand
GGAGTTTTTCAAACATTTCGGAAATGATTATAAAGTCATGTCTCTTGAAGAGTTAAATAAGCAATTTGATATTTGTTGCGCGCAAATTTTAAAGTTTTTAGATGGAATAAAAAGAAATATGTAGAGGTTTCTTTTTTATTTTTTTGATTGTGCTATAATATAGTAGAGGAGTATAGTTATGAAGAAGAATAAAACTTATGATGTGATTAAAAATATTAGATTAGCTTTTTTTCTTAATGCTATTTTTTCTTTATTTGAATTGTTAGGGGGAATTTTTACTAATAGTATTTCTATTTTATCAAATGGTATAAGAGATTTAGGGGATGCTATTGCAATAGCAATATCGATGGTATTAGAGAAAAAATCTAGAAAGCATCCAAATAAGAATTATACTTTTGGATATTTACGTTTTTCTGTTTTAGGAGCTTTTATTACAGCGACTATTTTGTTGATTGGACTTTTTATAATAATTTATAATGCCTTAGGACGTTTAATGGATAACCAAATAGTTAATTATAATGGAATGATTTTCTTAGCAATTATTGGTACAATAGTTAATTTTATTGCTTTAAAAAGGACTGCACATAGTGATAACTTAAATGAAAAGGCAGTAAATTTACAAATGCTTGGAGATGTTTTGGGCTGGATTGTTATTTTGATTGGAGCAGTTATTATAAAAATATTTGGATTTTATATGATAGATCCAATATTATCAATAGTTATTTCTATATTTATATTAATAAATGTAATAAAGAATTATTATCGAATATTTAATGTGTTTTTAGAAAAGGTCCCTAATAATATTGATGTTACAGAAATAAGGAAATTTTTAAAAGAAAATAAGGTTGTTGAAATAAAAAAACTTCATATTTGGACTATGGATGGTATTAATAATTATGCTACTTTAGATATTGTATTAGATAGTGATATAAGTATTGAGGAAATGGAAAAAATAAAGGATGATATAAGAAAAAAACTTAGTAAGTTTAATATTCGTCATTGTGTAATAGAGGAAGATGTGAGGAAAGCGAAAAAATGAATAAGTTAGGAATAGAAGTAAGAGAAGAATTGTTTAGATTACAAGATAAAAAATATCAACAATTTCATAGTAATTTATCTCCTGGAGTGGATAATATTATCGGAGTTAGAGTTCCTGTTCTTAGAAAGTTTGCTAAGGAATTATTTGATAAGCATTCATTTTCTTTTCTTTTTTCTAATATAGGAAATGATTATTATGAAGAAATCATGATTAAGGGTATGTTAATTGGTTTTTTAAAAGATATTGATGAAGTTATTAAGTACTCGAAGTTATATATTCCTTTAATCAGTAACTGGGGTCTTTGTGATACTTTTTGTGCGGGTCTTAAAATTACAAAGAAGAATAAGCAAAAAATGAGAGATTTTATTTTAAGTTATTTAAATAGTTCTTTAGAATTTGAAGTTAGATTTTTGTTAGTAATGATACTTGATTATTATATAGAAGAAGAGTATTTAGAAGATAATTTTAAAATTTTCGATAGTATAAAATTGGATGATTATTATGTATCAATGGCTCTTAGCTGGGCTATATCGATTTGTTTTGTTAAGTTTTATGATGAGACTGTAGATTATTTTAAAAGCTGTAAAATTAATAATTTTTCATATAATAAAGCAATTACTAAAGCTTGTGAATCTTATAGATTAGATAATAAACAAAAAGAACAGTTAAAACTTTTAAGAAAGTAAATTTGTAAGTTTTTGATTTTTGTGATATAATTTATGTGCTTCTTACTACGTAATAAATAAAAATTAAGAAAGGAGATTTTATGAGTAAAATAAAAATTTTTGCTTTAGGTGGACTTAATGAAAATGGCAAAAACATGTATGTGGTAGATGTAGATGAAAATATATTTGTTTTTGATGCGGGTCTTAAATATCCATCTGGCAATATGTTAGGAGTAGATTATATTATTCCGAAATTTGATTATTTAATAAAAAATAAAAAGAAAATAAGAGGTATTTTCTTGTCACATGCTCATGATGGTAATATTGGAGCTATGGCAGATTTGATGGAAGAGTTAAAAGATGTTCCTGTATATGCAACTAAATTTACAATGACTGTTTTAAAAATGGAACTTGAAAAGTATGATATAGAAGCAACTAATTTAAAAGAGATTAGACCTCATTCTAAGCTTGATATTGAAGGTTTTTCAATTTTTCCTATTACGGTTACACATTCAATTCCAGAAACAGTAGCTTTTGTGCTTTATACTAATGATGGGGCAATAGTGTATGCTACAGATTTTGTATTTGATTCTACTATGTTGGGGGCTTATAAAACTGATATAGGTAAGCTTGCTTATGTTGGTAAGCAAGGAGTACTTTGTTTAATGGCAGAATCAAGTTATGCTTATCGAGAAGGGCATACTAGTCCAAAACATCGTATTTCAAAAGAAGTTTGGGATATTTTAAATCAGACTGATGAAAGAATTATTATTAGTATTTTTCCAGAACATGTTTATCGAATTCAAGAAATTTTTGATCAGGTAGCTAAAACAAAGAGAAAATTAGTTTTGATGGGAAAAAGACTTCAACAATTAGTAAAATATGCTAGTGAATTTAATTATTTACATTTTGATAATGAAATGCTTGGAGATTTATCTAATGTTAATGATAAAGATGTAGTTATTTTAATTTCTGATGATAAAGAGAAATCTTATGCTTCTTTAGAAAAAATTATAAATGGTTATGATAAGTATATTTCTTTAAAGGAAGGGGATACAGTTTTTGTATCAGAACCTGTTTATCCAGGTAATGAAAAGAAAATTGCTAAAATAATGGATGATTTATCTAGACTTGATGTTGATGTTGTTACACTTCCTTTTAAAAATCATTTGCTTCATCATCCTTCTAGTGAGGATTTAATGCAAATGATTAATTTAATGAATCCTAAGTATTATTTTCCAATTAAAGGAGAATATCGTTATCAATATATGAATGCTAATGTAGCAGAACAAGCTGGTATTGTTCCGGAAAATATAATTTTAAAGTTAAATGGAGAAGTTGCAACCTTTATTGATGGAAAACTTCAAGATAAGACTGATATAATTGAAGCAGATGAGTTATTGATAGATGGTAATAAATCTGATGATATTGGGGATTTAGTATTAAAAGATCGTGAACTTTTATCGAAAAATGGTATTGTTATCGTAAGTGCTACAATCGATAGAAAAACAAAGAAAATTATTGCTAATCCACAGATACTTACAAGAGGTTTTATCTATGTTAAGGATAATTTAGATATTATTGCTAGAAGTGAAGAGATATCTAAAGAGGTAATAGAGGAATGTATTTCTGGTAAAAAGGTTGATTTTACAGGAATTAAAGTAAAGATTAGGGAAAGACTTGGTAGCTATTTTAATGAAGTTACTGGTTCAGTACCAATGATAATTACTGTTATTTTAGAAATTTAAAAAGTACTAAACAGAAAGTAGTTTAGTACTTTTTCTTATTATGCAAAACATCAGTTTTGCATTTAAAACCACCAGCTATGCTGGTGTGAATAGTAAAGAGCGAAGCCCATCAAAAAACATATAAATCTCCTTCTGTTATAATATAAATGATTCGCCAATCAAATATAAAAAACAGGAGGAGATTTATATGTTAAAAACAAAAACGAAGTCAAGAGATATAGATGAGAGCCAATTGTCCCATACAAAATATAATTGTATGTACCATATTGTGTTTATTCCTAAGTTTAGAAGAAAGGCTGTATATGGTAAGTTGCGTAGGGACATTGGAATAATTCTAAGGCGGTTATGCGAATACAAAGGGGTAGAAATAGTAGAAGCCCATGCTTGCATAGATCATATTCACATGTTAGTGAAAATACCACCTAAACTTAGTGTATCACAATTTATGGGATACTTAAAAGGTAAAAGTGCATTAATGATATTTGAAAATCATGCTAATTTAAAGTATAAAAATGGTCAAAGAACTTTTTGGGCACGTGGATATTATGTAAGCACTGTAGGTTTAAATAAAAATACAATAAAAAAATATATACGTGAACAAGAAACTGAGGATATGCTTCAAGATAAAAGAAGTGTAAAGGAATACGAGGGCCCTTTTAATGGTTGTTAGAGTGACAAAGGCGATTGGCGGATTAAAAAGCTCTCGTGTGAGAGCCGCCAGTAGTAGGCCTTATAGGCCTCATAGAAAAACCACTAGTTAAACTAGTGGATTTTTATTATGTATCAGATGGTAGGTTTGGAATAGGCTCTTCAGGTGGATCAGGGTTAGGTGTGATTGGTGTGTTTGGTTCTTCTTTCTCTTCGGTTTCTTCAGGCTGAGTAGTACTTGGGGTAGTTGGGTTACTTGGAGTAGTAGGAGTAGCAGTTTCTTCGATAACATTAGCTATAGTAATAGTTACTGCTCCTGAAATTAAATCTAATCTTTTGCCTTCAGGAAGACTTTGATCTATTACTTGTCCGTCATAATATCCTGATCCTGATGAAACATCAGAAGTAACAATACTATAAGATACACCATTACTAGATAACCAACCAGTAGTATAACTTTCGCTTTCTCCGATAAAGTTAGGAAGTAATGAATAGGTTTTTGTTGCTTCAGTTACATCAGAGCCAATTGTTTCTGATTTATAAGGGTCAGCAATATTAAAGTCCATTTTTTTGATTGGTTCAGCACTTTCTAAACCAAGGTTTTGTTTCATAATTGTTGTTATTTGTTCTAAACTTTGTTCGTTTAAGATGTAGTTATAAAGTACCATTCCCATGCCTTCATCATAAATCATTTGTCCTTCTCCAGATAGATATAATTGTTGCATGTTAATAAGATTATCACTAGTACTAGTAAGGAATAAATTCTTAGCAATATCATAGAATGATAGAATTTGTTTAGTAGTAAAATTAGTATCCATACTATTACTTATAGTGTCTAGAATTGTTAGGAGTTGATTAGCGCTTTTAACACTTTTTAATTTATTTAATATACCTTGTACTACAAGTTGTTGGTTTACTCCTCTTTGTAAGTCTCCAGTAGTTAAAGTTTTTCTATGTCTAGCTAACGCTAAAGCTTGTTCACCATTTAGGGTTTGTGTACCTTTTTCTAAGCAGATTAGATTTTCTGAACTAGTTGAACGTTTAGAGTTTGATTCACAAAATTCTAGAGGGACATCAACTTCGATACCATTTAGGGCTTCGACTAGTTTTATAACACCTTGAAAATTAATTTTTACATAATAATCAATATTAATTCCAGTGAAGTTTTCAATGGTCTTTATCATACAACTTTCGCCATTCCAAGCAGCATGAGTTATTTTGTTTTCTTTTTGATTTTCGAAGCATGCTATTGGGACATAGGTATCACGGGGAATACTAAGAATAGTGGCATTTAAAGTGTCAGGGTTAAAAGTTACAAGCATTAGAGCATCTCCATTACCAGTAGCATTTTTATCTAAGGTTTCAACAGTAGAGTCAATTCCCATGACTAGAACAGTGAATGGTTTATCAATTTTATCAGAAGTATTAAAGTTTAACATTTCATCGCCAGTATATTCAGCAATTTCATCTTTAGTTAGAGTTTTTGATTTTTCATATATTGTTTTAGTTTCATTTTCAATATTTTTGTATTCATTGATACTTTGGAACATACTAGGATAATTTTTACTAATTATCATAGCATCAATTTCATCGCTATATAGATCTTTAACTAAAGATGAAAAATCAGTATATTCTACTATTTCATTATTATTTTCTAGATTTTCTTCATCGATTATTTCTAAACCAATGATATAACCATCAATAGATGTTTCGTCTACTACTATACCAATTTTATTATTTTCTAAATCAGTTATTTTTTCTAAGTTGCTATCTTGTTTAGTGGCTATTACGGTGGTATAGGTAATTGCATCTTTATTCATACTATTTAGCGTACTGTAAGTTTTATAGATAAAGAATCCTACTAAAAGCTCTAAAAATGCTAAAACAAGACATAAAACAATAAAGAGAGTAAATTTAGATTTTTTATCTTTTTTACCAAGTTTTCTTAAAAAAAGTATTATAACAATGTTTATAATAAAAATAAGAATCATTGCTATATACCTAATAGTGTTTTCGACACCACTTATTAAATATATACTAGCCATTAATAAAATTGCTGATATTAAGGGAATAATTGAAATAATATTTATGATAATATTTTTTTTATTTTTTTTTGGTTTTTCTATATATAATGTACCGTTGTCCATTATGGGCCTCCTTTATGATATTAATATTATATAATAGATATAAATTTAATTCAAGACAAAGAAAAAGGATAAATTAAATTTACCCTATATTTACAATTGTTTTAGCTTCTTCAGATTTTCCGTCATATGTTACTGTGTATACTACTGTATAAGTTCCGATTTCAGCAGTATCTATTTCTGATACTTCTTCGCCATCAGCATTATATATGACATGGCTTACTGAAGCTTCTGCTGTTACATCAACACCATTTTCATAGACAGTAAATGGTTTTTCATTTGGAGTAAAGATGCCTCCAATAGTAATATCCACGGATGATTCAACATTGCTAGTAATTTCTATATCTTGACTTAATGTTTTACTTATTCCAGAACTCATATTAGATGTTGAATTTTTAAATGAAGTTCTTACTGTATAAGTTCCAAATGGATTTGAACCGGAGTAGGTGTAACTAGTATTAGAAGTGAATCCTAAGGTTTGACCATTTAGATATACATAGTAACCAAAGGCTCCAAGAGTACTACTGGTACCACTTGGTTTTTCAGCAGCATTCCATGAGATAGTTACAACACCATTAGCATATTTTAAAGTTAAACCACTTGGATTTGATAAAGTTTTGTATGTTGTTGAGGTTTCAGTAGGTTCAGTACCACGTTTAAATAGTTCAGTAACGACCATACTACTTGGAGTAGTATCGCTAGCAAGTTTTTCAGTACCACGTTCTAGTTTTACTCTAACGACACTAGAAGGTTTAGTCCATTTATCATTATTGTTATCAAAGACAGCTTTGGCTAGAGCAGTATATAAGCCATTTCTTTGGTTTACCATTTCATATTGATGTAAGTAGACTCCAGCTTCATTTTTTACGTATCCGGTCCACATTGCTAAGGAAATAGTTGGAGTATATCCAGCAATCCAACCATCTGGGGTTGCGTCATAAGCATAGCCATATTTTTCTCTAGTTGCTTCATCATAGTTAGTTGTTCCAGTTTTCATAGCAAATTCATCTGTTGTTGTACTATTTATTCCAGTGTCGTCTCCAGCATCTTTAAGAACATCAGTAATCATATAAGCAGTAGCATCACTCATAGCTTTTTCGCCTTCTGAAGTAAATTCTATGTCTTCTTCAGAATCTCTTAGAATAATTTTATTAACTGAATACGGTTCGTAATAAGTACCACCATTACTAAAGGCAGCATAAGCTCCGGCAAGTTGTAGTGGTGAAGTACCATTAAAGGCTCCAAGGGAATGAGCTTCATGTAAGTAACCATTAGAATCAATTTCTGGAGTTATTCCTAAAGTAGTTACAAAGTCTTTTATTTTATCATTATCAATAGATTGGAATGTTTTTACTGCTGGAACATTACGAGAATCTGATAGAGCATATCTTAAAGAAATGTTGCCTAAATATTGACCATCATAGTTAACGATTTTATCGCTTTGTCCAGTGTATGACCAAGGTTCATCATCTAAGATGTGTCCAGTAGACCAATCATTGTATTCAATAGCTGGTCCATAGTCAAATAGTGGTTTAGCGGTTGAACCTATTTGTCTTGAGATATCAGTTGCATAACTAAAGGTTCGTTCACCAGTTCTATTACGACCAGCACCGACAGCAATAATTTTACCAGTACTACTTTCTATGGCAACAGCGCCACCTTGGATAGTACTATTAATCCAGTCGTAGGTTTTTCCTTTGAATACTGCATTGACACTATTTTGTTTTTCAGTATCCATATTAGTATAGATTAACATTGGAGTAACGTAAGGATCCATACCAGTTTTATTTATAATTTCATCTACTACTAAATCAATATAATCTTGATAAACACTAGCAGATGTTCCGGATTCGTTAACTAATAAATCTTCTACGTCAGTAGCTTCTGCTATAGCTTTTTCTTCTTCAGTTATATATCCATGTCTAACCATTAAGGATAGAACTGTTGAACGTCTTTCGGCAGCAGCATCAGGATCAACATAAGGATCATAAGCTCCTGGAGCTTGGAATAGGCCGGCGATTAGTGAAGCTTCTGCTAAGTTTAGTTCGTTAGCGTGTTTTCCAAAATAAGTTTGTGATGCTTGTTCAACTCCGTAAGAGTTACTACCTAAGAAAGGTTCATTAACATAGTATTCGATGATTTCTTGTTTGGTAAAGGCACGTTCTATTTTGAAAATTGATAAATAAATATCAGTGAATTTTCTAATTATACCTTTGATACCACTGGCTTCACGAGAAGTGAAATTGTTTTTTGCAACTTGCATTGTTAAGGTAGAGCCTCCACCAGCATCTGAGGCTCCAGCTAGTTGACCTAGAACAGCTTTAGCAAATCTTGGGGCATCGAAACCATTGTGTTGGAAGAATCTTGAGTCTTCTGTTGCTACAATAGCATCTACTAAAACATTTGGTAATTCATCATATTCTAATTTTTCTCTTTTTTCACTACCTAAAGTAGCAACTGTTTCATTTTCATTATCATAAATGATGGTAGTTTCATTTCTTTCTAATTTTTCAATATCAAAGTCTGGCGAAGAAATAATTACAATGATGAAAAAGATAATAAATAAGAGAATACCAATTATACCGATTAGTAAGATTATCATAAAAGCATTTTTAGCTTTTTTTCTTTTTTTGCTGCCAACTGGATATTTATCAATAGTTCTAACTAACCAAATCATAAGTAAATAGATAATAGTGAACGCTAGAGCAATCCAGATTCCAAAAACAAAAATACTTATTACAAAAAATATTAGTGCTGTTACGATAATAAATCCTAGCATCAGTTTGGAAAGTGGTTTTGGTGGTTTATTATTCATAGCGTTTACTTTATTTTTTATTTTTTGATGATTAGGATTCTTTTTCTTTATTTTAATCTTTTTTAGTTTCATAATATACCTCCATATTTATTTATGATTTCTAAGTAATCTACTTTGGGTTGTAGTTTGTCTTTTATTAGGTATCCTTTAGTTTTAAAATAGTCATGAGGGATTGATTTTCTAGTTTTAGTTTTTATAAAGTTTAAAAAATCAGTTCCAAAAAGTAGATAGGTTTCATTTAATCTAGTAAATCTTACTATTAAAAAACAAATTCCTTGATGATTTATAACATTTTCTATATGTTTTATTTGATGGGGATGAATATTATTTAAAGGAAAGGAAGTTTTATTTTTAGTTTCTTTAGCTTCGAAATCAATATATTTTCCTTGATATAGACCGTTGTAATCAGTAGTTGATGGTTTTTCAAAATAAGCATTTACAATCTTTTCATTTATTTGTTTTACAACTTTAATAGGAGTAGGTTTTTTATAAATTACCGCGATATTATTCTCTAAGTAGTATTGGTTAGATTCATTTAGTTCTGATTCTAAGGTCATGCCGCGATTACCATACTCTTTATATTTTTGTTTCTTTTTAATGTTGTTTGGGTATTTTATCAAAATTCATCACCATACTAGAATTATACTATATTTTTCAAAAAATTTCTATCTATTTATGTCAAATATTATATTTTTAAAAAATGTCTTGGTAATTAGGTGTCAACAATGTAAAATGATGGTAAAATAAAAATCTTGAAAAAGTTTGAAAAAGATTATATACTGATATTGCTATTAAAAATAATATTTGTAGGTGATGATTTATGATGGCAATAAGTAAATTTTTAAAAGGAATTAGTAGAAGAATTAAAAGAGTTATAAACAAGATTAGTAATGGCTTAACTTTAAAGAAGATTTGTAATTATATTGACATAGATGTTCCTAAAGAGTATAAAAAGGAACAAAATAAGTTATTAAATGGTTTTTCATGTAATGCTAAGAGAATAAAAAAAGATGGGGCTTTTTTTATAGTTACTTATGGGATGACTTCAAAAAAAGTAAAAGCTCAACAAGCTTATTTAGGTGGTGCTAAATATATTTTTAGTAATAAAGAGTATTTTTTAGATGATGGTAGAAAAATACCTTATATTTATGTAGAAAATCCTAATAAAGCTTATCAAGAAGTATGTAAAGCTCTTTTTGATAAGTATGATATAAAAGTAGTAGCGGTAACAGGAAGCGTTGGAAAAACTACTACTAAGGATATGATTTATCAGGTAATAAGTCAAAAATATAAAACTATTAAAAATATGGGTAATTTTAATCAAATTGGTACTCTTAGCGAGGTTATTTTGAAGTTAAATAATAGTTATGAATATTATGTTCAGGAAATGGGTGCGGGAATAAATGATCTTAAAATTCTTTCTTATATGTCCTATATTTTAAAACCTTATGTAGCAGTTATTACTAATATTGGTTCTTCTCATTTAGAAACTTATAAAACTAAAGAAAATTTAATCACTTTAAAAACGGGAATTGAGGATTATCTTAGAGAAGATGGATATGTTTTAGTAAATGGTGATGATGAAAGTTTGGCAAATCATAAGTTTAAACATAAAGTTAGATATTATGGTTTAAATAAGAAAAATGATTATTATGCCGATAATATAAATATTAAAGGGGTAAGTATGACTTTTGATATTGTCGATAAGATTTTAGATAATAGATTTACTATTACTCTTGATTTGTTAGGAGAACATAATATTTATAATGTTTTAGTTTCTTATGCTACAGGAAAGATAGCAGGCCTTAGTGATGAAGAAATTATCTTGGGATTAAAATCGTTTAAAACAACAGGAATAAGACAAAATTATGTAAAAATAAATGGTTATAATTTATTTATTGATTGTTATAATGCGGCACCAGCATCAGTTAGAAATGCTCTTAAAGTAGTTAAGGATATAGAAGTAGAAAAAGGGAATAAAAAAATAGCAGTTTTAGGAGATATGTTAGAACTTGGTAAGGATGAAATAGATCTTCATAGAGAAATGGGGAAAGTAATAAAAGATTATGATATTGATTATTTATTTTGTTATGGTACTCTTAGCAAATATATAGCGGATGAAGCAAAAAGAGCAGGGGTAAAAACGATTTATAGTGATGATAAAGAGGTTATTGTAAAAGAAGTTAAAAAGGCTATGAAACAAGGAGATTTAATTCTGTTTAAAGCTAGTAATGGAATGAATTTACCGGAAATTATTGATGAGTTATTTAAAACAGAGTTTTCAAAAAAGAAATAAAAGTAAGTAAGAAAAAATCTAGTTTTGTCGAAAGTGATGAAATTTAGATTTTTTTTTGTATAATTATAGTGGTGATAATATGAATAGGGATACAACGTGTTTTTTATTAGGAGATATGATAAAACAGACAAAGTCTTTGAAGGTAGAAATTAACTATCATTTTATAAATAAGAATTGACAAATAGAGACTTTTTTTTTAGAATATAAGTAGTAAAGGTTGGTGATTAGGTGAACCAAAATAATTTAAATCTTACTCAAGATGACATTTTAGAAAAAGAGTTTAAGATAGATACTAGAGGATATCGTTTAAAAGAAGTAGATCAATTTTTGGATTTAATTATTCAAGATTATGGAACTTTTATCGATGTTATAAAAAAGCAAGAATTAGAAAAAGATAAACTTACAGAAGAAGTTATAAGACTAAAAAAACAACTTAGGGATGCTAATGTTAATATGGAAATAGCTAAAGCTTCTTCTGGTAATAATGCTAATGTTAATAATGTGGATATTTTAAAAAGAATTTCTAATTTAGAAAAAGTTATTTTTGGAAATAAGGATGAGTGATAATAGTATTTTAGGCAAACGCTGCTAGGAATAGTAGAGGAAAGTCCATGCTCACAAAAGCTGCGATGCTTTTAGTGTTTGTGCTAAGGGAAAAAATAACCTTAGGGAGAGTAATCTTACGGCTTCGAATAGACCTAAGTCTTTAGATATGGTCTTAGTAGATATAAAAGTGCCATAGTGACGATGCACATTAGAAATAGTGTGAGTGGAACGAGGTAAACCCCGCAAGTGAGAAACCCAAATTATGGTAGGGGAGCTTTAACAAGGGAACTGAACTTTAGTTAAGGATCGAAAGATAGATAAATGTTTGCCACCTTTTTAGGTACAGAACATGGCTTATTAAATGCTATTATTTTTTATTTAGAGGTGTGATATGAAAGAAATAGGTGAAGAGTTTAAAGAAAAACGTGAGGAAATAGGGATAACTACTCTTGAAGTTAGTAATGATCTTAAAAAAGATGTTATTTTGATAGAAAATTTAGAAAATGGAAATTATAAAGTGTTTAAAGATGTCTTGGAACTTAAAGATATGATTTCTTTATATGCTAAATATTTAGGGCTTGATGATGAAAAATTGCTGGCTGATTTAGATGATTTTTTATTTGAAAAGACATCAAAGATTAGTATTGAAGATATTCAAGAAAGATTAAAAGAAGAAAAAGAAAAAAGAAAAGATGAGAAAAAGATTAGAACTCCATATACTTTAGAGATGGAGAAAAAGAAAAATTTAACTTTACTTATTATTTTGGGATTAGTACTTATAATTTTAGTAATATTTTATATAGTATTAAAGCAGTTATTTTTATAGGAGGTTAGTATGAAGTTTAATGTACCCACTAAATTAACATTTTTGAGATTATTTTTAGCAGTAGTTATAATTATTTTATTACTTTTTCCTTTTTATAGAATTGGTTTTTCATTTAAAACATTTTTATTTCACAGTATTTTAATAGATGTTAGATATATACTTTGTGGAGTTATCTTTATTTTAGCATCTTTTACAGATTATTTAGATGGATATTTGGCTAGAAGTAGAAATTTAGTTACTACTTTTGGGAAATTTATGGATCCTCTTGCAGATAAAATATTGGCTTGTTCTGCGCTTGTTATGCTTGTACAATTTGGAAAAGTTGAGGCATGGATGGTTTGCATTGTTTTAGCAAGAGAGTTTATAATTTCCGGATTTAGATTGATAGCTGCATCAAATGGAATAGTTATTTCAGCCAGTATTTATGGTAAGATAAAAACTATTACTCAACTTTTTGCAATAAGTTTTATACTTCTAAATTCTACAAGATTAATTAAAATTCCATTAAATATTGATGTTATATTGTGGTATATATCTGTTGTGTTTACAATTATTTCAGCAATAGATTATATTTCGAAAAATATAAAAGTTTTAGATTTAAAAAATATATAATTTTAGGGGGATAAAATGGCTATAAAAAAAACAGATAAATTCGAAAGAATAGAAGATAAAGATGAAAGAAAAAAAGCGTTATCAATTGCACTTGAAAAAATTGAAAAAGATTTTGGAAAAGGTATAATAATGAGAATGGGAGATGCTCCTAAAGTAAATATAGAGTCCATAAGTACAGGAGCAATGAATTTAGATATTGCTTTGGGAATTGGAGGAATACCTAAGGGAAGAATTGTAGAAATTTA
>OGXR01002048.1_pt1 | contig 13598 bp, 10 predicted proteins | sample 1576331 | NCBI WGS metagenome assembly OGXR01 (sample SAMEA3541473, study PRJEB24748) | human gut metagenome | biome: human gut; feature: human-associated habitat; material: faeces | place: China | collected 2012 | reverse complement strand
TTAAAGACAAATCCCCGTCAGAATTTCTGACGGGGATTAATCGTGTTTGCAAATTATTTAACTGAGGTTAACGCATATTAACTTGGTTGTTTTACACAACCGATTTGAGGTATTCGACAATTTCCTGCTGTGTACTCATTTCAAGCACCTTTGCAGTAACTTTGTCTGCCTCTTCTTTTGTCCATGTGGAAATTATTTTTCTCACATTGAGAACTGACGGAGCGGAAACGCTGAATTCTGTGAGTCCGAATGAAATAAGCAACGGAATCATCAGCTTGTTTGCGGCAGCCTCACCGCACATTCCGACTGAAATGCCGTTCTGAACACCGCACTCAATTGTGCGTTTAATCATTCTGAGAACGCTTGGCTGAAGGGGAGAGTAGAGGTAAGACACATCGTTGTTGCCTCTGTCACAAGCCATTGTATAGCCTGTGAGGTCATTTGTGCCGATGCTGAAGAAGTCTGCCTCTTTTGCAAGCATATCTGCGATAATTGCCGCAGACGCTGTTTCAACCATAACACCAACCTGAATGTTTTCGTTGAAATTTATGCCCATATTGTGTAAATCGGCTTTGCATTCTGCAACAAGCTTTTTGCCCTCACGAAGTTCATCCATAGTTGTGATGAGTGGGAACATAATCTTGATGTCACCGAATGCGCTTGCACGCAAAATGGCTTTAATCTGTGATTTGAAAAGTTCACGGTTTTTAAGGCAATATCTGATTGCACGGAATCCCATGAACGGATTTTCTTCTTTTTCAAGTCCAAGGTACGGAATGTCCTTGTCACCGCCGATATCAAGTGTTCTGATAATCAGCGACTTGCCCTTTAAGATAAGAGCCGCCTTTTTGTAGGCCTCAAACTGTTCGTCCTCTGTCGGAATTGAAGTTCTGTCCATGAACAGAAACTCTGTTCTGAAAAGTCCGACACCCTCGCCGTCTGCATCAACTGCCTTGACAGCGTCCTCGGGTTTTCCTATGTTGCAGAAAAGTTCATAAACTTCTCCGCTTGCGGATTTTGTTTCTCGTCCCCTGTAATTTTCAAGCTCTTTGCGTTCTGCAAGAAAAGCGTCACGCTTTTTGGAGTATTCTGCAACTGTGTTATCATCCGGATTAACAATTACAGCACCCTCACTGCCGTCAACTACAACTGTGTCGCCGTTTTTCAGGCTTGATGCGACACCCTCAACACTGAGTACGGCGGGAATCTCAAGCGCTCTTGCAAGAATTGCAGAGTGGGAAGTTGTTCCGCCTGTTTCAGTAATAATGCCTGCTATGTTTTCTTTTACAATACCTGCCGTAACAGAAGGAGTAAGCTCCCTTGCAACAAGCACAGTGCCTTTTGGCGCATCGCTTACTTTAATTTCGTTTACTCCGAGAAGAATGCCGAGAACACCGCTCTTGATATCTCTGACATCAGCCGCACGCTGTTTCGTAAGCTCATCGTCAGCTGCCGAGAACATTGCAATAAACATATCGCACATATGCTCAAGAGCAGATTCCGCACATTGACCGTCTGCAATCAGCTTTTCAATTTCACCGCTGAGATACGGATCTTTGATAATCTGAATGTGACCTGCAAGAATTTCTGCCTCTTTTTCACCGGCTGAACTGCGAAGATTTTCTGCCTGTTTTTCAGTATTGTAGCAAAAAGCATCTACTGCTGCCTTAAAACGCTGTGACTCTGCCTCAGTATCTGTTACTGTTCGTGGAGTGTATTCAAGCGAATGTTCTTCAATAAGCATTACCTTACCGATTCCGATACCCTCGGATGCGGCTGTTCCGTGTAGCATAATCTTCACCTCTTGTAACTGGTCTGCCGGGGCCATTATTCGCCAAGACCGCTCTCAATGAGCTGTACTGCCTCTGCAAGTGCCTCGTTTTCGTCAGAACCGTCGCAAACAACTTCAATTTCACTGCCGCACTTGATGCAAGCCGCAATAATGTTGAGGAGGCTCTTTGCGTTGTACTGATTGCCGTTGAATTTGATTGTTACATCACAGCTGTATTTGCCCATAGCTGTTGCAAAAACTGATGCCGGACGCATATGGAATCCCTGTGCATTTGTGAGTACGAGTTCTTTTGATACCATAATAAAATCTCCTTTATAAATAAATTTGTGTTTTGAAGTTTTGAATCTAATGTCGTGAAAGTTCTTTGAGTTTTGAGGGGTGGCACCGGCTTTTACACCGGTGCCGAGGAACAAAACATTTCAAAAAACGGGTAATAGCAAATTAATTATTTTTTAATCGGTCTTTTGAGAAGTGCAAGCATAAGCATTGAAACTACTGCACCGATTGCAAGAGCAAGGAGGTAGAAATACCATGTACCCTGCATTGTTGCGAATACGAAGATACCGCCGTGAGGAGCCATAAGCTTACAGCCAAAGAGAGCTGAAAGTGCGCCTGCTGCTGCCGAACCAACGATACATGAAGGGATAACCTGAAGCGGATGACCTGCTGCGTAAGGAATTGCACCTTCTGTGATGAATGAAAGTCCCATTACATAGTTTACGGGAGCATTCTTTCTTTCTTCGTCTGTCCAACGATTCTTGAAGAATGTGTTTGAAAGAGCGATTGCGATTGGAGGAACCATACCGCCGATCATAACTGCTGCCATAATGATGTATGCCTGATCGTCTGCGTTTGCAAGGTTAAGTGTTGCGAATGCATAAGCTGCCTTGTTGAAAGGACCGCCCATGTCGATAGACATCATACCTGCGAGGAGCGCACAGAGCGGAACCATCATTGCAGGGTTAGAGGCAATAGCGTTAAGGCCGTTTGACATACCTGAGTTAATCATACCCATGAACGGGTTGACTGCGCACATTACAACGAGAATACCGCCGAGTCCGAGAAGCGGATAGATGAGAACGGGCTTGATACCCTCAAGAGCCTTAGGCATCTTATCGCACATTTTTTCAATAGCAAGCATTAAGTAACCGCCTACGAAACCTGCGAGCAAGCCGCCGAGGAAGCCTGACGGAACTGTTTCTGCAGCGGCAGGATCCATAAAGGTTGCGCCTGATGTTGCAAGGAAACCGCCTACAAGACCAACGAGAAGACCGGGACGGTCTGCAATTGACATTGCGATAAAGCCGGAAAGGATAGGAACCATAAGGTTAAATGCCACACCGCCGAGTGTCTTAAACCATGCGGCTGCAGGAGTTACCGTACCGAATGCACTGCCAACCTCCTGTGCGTTAACACCGCACGCAATATCAATGAGGAATGCGATTGCAATGAAGATACCGCCTGCTACAACGAACGGGAGCATATGTGATACACCGTTCATAAGGTGACCGTAAGCGCCGCCTCTCCTTTTTGGAGCATCTGCAGAACCGCCTTTGTGATGATATACGGGAACTTCTTTGTTTACAATCTTGTTGATAAGCTCTTCCGGCTTATGAATACCGTCTGAAACGGCACACTGTAAAACGGGCTTGCCGTCAAAACGGGCAAGATTTATTGTGATGTCAGCGGCAATGATGATACCGTCACAATTTGCAATTTCTTCTTCGGTAAGCACATTCTTTGCACCGCCCGAACCGTTTGTTTCAACCTTAATCGGAATGTTAAGGCTGTCGCCGGCTTTCTGGAGTGATTCAGCCGCCATATAAGTATGAGCAATACCTGTTGGACAGGCTGTGATAGCAAGAACCCTGTAACCCTTCTTTGCAGGAACTTCTGCCTTTGGTTCATCGGGGAACTTCTCTTTTTCTTTTGCGTCAATAATCGAGATGAATTCTTCCGGAGTTTTTGCGGCTTTAAGCTTTGCGGTAAAATCTTCATGCATCAAAAGCTGCATAAGTCTTGCAAGGACTTCAAGATGAACATCGCCGTCTGTTGTTGCGGCAATCATAAAGAGCAGCTTACAGGGCTGACCGTCGGGCGAGTCATAATCAACACCGTCTGAAACTGTGATAGCCGTGAGGGCGGGAGCTTTTACAGCTTCGCTCTTGGCATGGGGAATTGCAACCTCCATACCTACAGCTGTTGTGCCGAGTTTTTCACGTTTGAGGATTCCCTCTTTGTAGGCTTTAACATCCTTGAGGTTTCCGCACTTTTCGTGTAATGAAACAAGTTTGTCAATTGCTTCGCTCTTGTCGGCAACTTTAACGCCGAGAGCAATACCCGATTTTTTTAATAAATCAGTGATACGCATATTTTTCTCTCCTTTTTAATTAAAATTTTGCAAGCAATTCATTTATTTTTTCTTTTGTGGCAAGTCCGTCAAGAAATGCCGTTGCATTTCCGCACACACTGCCTAATTTCAGCGCATAGGGGTAGCTTTTTGTTTTTTCATATCCTGCCACAAAGCCTGCTACCATTGAGTCGCCCGAACCGACTGTGTTAATTACCTTTTCTTTGAGGACTCCTGCTTTGTGTCTTTTTCCGAATTCGTCAATGAGCATCGCTCCGTCACCGCCGAGTGAAATCAGAACATTTTTTGCACCGAGTTTCTGCAACTCTTTTGCATACTTTTCAATATCATCCTCGGTGTTGATTTCAACTCCGAACATTTCGGAAAGTTCCTGTCTGTTCGGCTTGATGAGGAACGGCTTGTACTTGAGTGCGTTGAGTAAAAGTTTTTTTGTTGCGTCAACTACAATTCGTACATCCTTGCCCTTGATTCTTTCAAGGATTCTTTCATAAACATCATCAGGCATCGTATTCGGAATGTTTCCTGCAATTACGATTGTGTCGCCGTCGGATATTCTATCGATTTTTGAAAACAGCCTTTCAAGTTCGCCTTCACTTATGTGAGGTCCCTGACAATTGATTTCTGTTTCAACGCCGGCTTTGATTTTTATGTTGATTCTTGAAATTCCGCTTTCAAGCTTAATAAAGTCGGTGATAATCCTGTCGTTGCGAATACCCTTTTCAATGGCGTCCCCCGTAAAGCCTGCAACAAATCCGAATGCCGTACTTTCAAGGTCAAGCTCTGCAAGTACGCATGAAACATTGATTCCCTTACCTCCGTAGTAATATTCTTCGGCGGTTGTTCGGTTTGTTATTCCCGGAACAAGCGAATCAAGTCTTACAATGTAGTCAATTTACGGATTAAGCGTTACGGTGTAAATCATTTTTTTACCTCCTTTATCACCGTTGCCTGCGAAAATTCCGGCGTAGGCAGTTTGTTGGTGATTATACAACATTTTTGCAGAGGGGCAAATGTTACGGGATACACCCTGCGAAATTTTGAATGGTCTGCAAGAACAAATGCCATATAAGATTTGTTGATTGCCGTTTCTTTTATAAGACCTTCTTCAATGTCGGGGGTTGTGAATCCCGAACCGATGTCAATTCCGTTTGCTCCCATAAAAGCTTTTGTAAAGTTAAAGCAGTTTATGCTTTTTATTGCTTCGGCACCCACAACAGCCTCGGTAAGCGGTTTTATTTTTCCGCCTACTATATATGTCTGCATACCCTTGTGGATAAGCATTCTGGCGTGTGTTATGCCGTTTGTAACATATGTTGCGTTTGTATTTGTAATGTGGTCAACAAGCTTTAATGTTGTTGTTCCTGCGTCAATATAAACAAAGTCAGAGTCATTGATAAGCTTTGCACAGTATTCTGCAACCGCATCTTTTTCATCGCTCATAACGGTTTCACGATTGCTTACCGCATCTTCAAAAACGCCCTCGTTTCTGGTGATTGAAGTTGCACCGCCGAAAACCTTTGTGAGCTTTCCCATCTCATCAAGAGCGGAAAGATCTCTTCTTATTGTTGACTCGGATGAGTCAAGCAACTTTGTTAATTCCGACACCGTGACCGAATTTTTTTCTTCGAGCAAATCAAGTATTGCACGATACCTGTCCTGTGTAAGCATTATCCTCACCTCTTGACTACATTATAACACCCGTTTTTTAAAAGTCAAGCAAAATCGGTCAAAAAAATTCAGAAAAATTTAAAGACAGCAAAATTAGATAACAAAAAAAGTGTCGAGCGTTATTTAAAAACAGTATAATTTTACCGTTTTTGCAATTAAAATTGGTGTTTTTGATTATCTCCATTCAAAATCAGTCAAATTAATTATTTTGACTATAATTCTTTTAGCGTGTTGACTGCAAGGTGTTTTTATACTACAATATTAATCGTTGTGTACAAAAAAAGCCTGCAAGTTTTTTGCAGGCTCAAAACGGCGAAATCACGCATTTATATTTTTTGTTTTTTATGTTTTTTTATACATATATATGTTATATGTCATTCTGACAAATCTTCAATGACTGTGATTTTTCGCTTTTCGGAGATTATAATATTTTCCTCATTCATCTTTTTTATTTCACGCATCATTGCACTTCGGTCAACAGAAAGGTAATCTGCAAGGTCGGAAAGAGGGAGAGGAAGATAAAAGGTGTTTTTTCCTTTTTCGGTTTTAATGTATTCAAAAAAAGTCAAAAGCTTGCTCCTCAGCGTCTGCTGACAGAGAATGTCTGTGTGAGCAAGACTTTTTTTATGAGATTTTTTGATGTATGCACTTATAATCCGCTGGTGTTTACTGCAATGCTTTTCACAACAGGCTGTAAATTTTGAGTATTTCACGAAATCAATTTTGCAGTTTGTTTTGGCACTCAGATAAAAAATTCTGTTGTCTGATTCGGGTACAATGCAGGTGACGATTATGTCGCCCTTTTCATAAAAAGAAATAATTCTCCGCTGATTTTCGGCATTGTCGGTTGTCAGATAAACAGTTCCTTCTTTTATGATGCAAATTGTGTCATTTTCGGGTGAATATGTAGTTATGATTTCACCCCTTTTATACTCTCTTTCAATAGGTTTAAAACACTCGTTTATCCCGATGAAATCTGATTTTTTAAGCCTTGCACCGCTTATTTCTTCTATCATTTGCAACACTCCATAATGTGTGGTGTTTTTTGTCTTGCCACAAGATATAGTATAGTATATCACATAATTGTTGCCTGTGCAACAGTATTTATATTGCAATTATTGTATAATTGGTCTTGCATTGCAGGGATAGTTTGGTTCCTTGCAATTTTATTACATAACGCATTTTTTAAACAGCATTATTGAAAAATTTATTTTTTTATTCGGATTAACAGATATAGGATATTTTTACCAAGGAAGTACCGCAAAATAATAAAAAGGGGAAGGATTATGAGAATTATTAAGCGTAACGGCTCAGAAGAAGATTTCAACATTGAAAAAATTATTAATGCCGTTAAAAAAGCAAACGGTTCGGGGGAACACAAGTTCCTTACAGACGAACAGATTGAGGATGTTGCCGACTATGTTGAATATAAGTGCAACAAAATCAGGAGAGCAGTGTCCGTTGAAGAAATTCAGGATATGGTTGAGGATCAGCTCATGTCAAAGGGTGCGTTTGAGCTTGCAAGAAGATATGTGCGTTACCGCTACAATCGTTCGCTTGTTCGTAAGGCAAATACTACCGATAACAGAATTCTTTCGCTTATCGAGTGCAATAACGAGGAAGTCAAGCAGGAAAATTCAAATAAGAACCCTACCGTCAACAGCGTTCAGCGTGACTATATGGCCGGTGAGGTCAGCCGTGACCTTACAAGAAGAATGCTTTTGCCGGCTGATATTGTTGAGGCTGATAAGGAAGGTATTATTCACTTCCACGATTCGGACTATTTTGCACAGCATATGCACAACTGCGATCTTGTAAACCTTGAGGACATGCTGCAAAACGGTACCGTTATCAGCGATACGCTTATTGAAAGACCGCACAGCTTTTCAACGGCATGTAACATTGCAACTCAGATTATTGCACAGGTTGCAAGTAACCAGTACGGCGGTCAGAGCATAAGCCTTGCTCATCTTGCACCGTTTGTTCAGGTTTCCCGTGAGAAAATCCGCAGAGAAACTCTTGCGGAAATCGAAGAACTCGGTGTTCATCCCACAGAAGAGAAAATCAACGATATCGTTGAGCAAAGACTTCGCAAAGAAGTAAACCGTGGTGTTCAGACCATTCAGTATCAGGTTGTTACTTTGCTCACAACAAACGGTCAGGCTCCGTTTGTAACCGTGTTTATGTATCTTAACGAGGCTAAAAACGAGCAGGAAAAGCACGACCTTGCTATGATTATCGAAGAAACACTCAAACAGCGTCACAAGGGCGTAAAAAATGAAAAGGGTGTGTGGATTACACCTGCGTTTCCAAAGCTTATTTATGTGCTTGAGGAGGATAACATAACAGAGGACAGCAAGTATTGGTATCTTACGGAGCTTGCTGCAAAATGTACTGCAAAGAGAATGGTTCCCGACTATATCTCGGAGAAGGTTATGCTCCAAAGCAAAATTGATAAAAACGGTGAGGGTCATTGCTTTACCTGTATGGGTTGCAGAAGCTTCCTTACTCCTTATGTTGACGAAAACGGCAAGCCGAAATATTACGGCAGATTCAATCAGGGTGTTGTGACTGTAAATCTTATTGATATCGGACTCAGCGCAGGCAAGGATCTTGATAAATTCTGGAAGATTTTTGACGAGAGAATGGAACTTTGCCACAGAGCATTGCAGTGCCGTCACGAGCGCCTTACAGGCACTCTTTCGGATGCCGCTCCTATTTTGTGGCAGTACGGTGCTTTGGCAAGACTTAAAAAGGGTGAGAAGATTGACAAGCTTCTCCACGGCGGTTATTCAACGCTTTCACTCGGTTATGCAGGTCTTTGGGAGTGCGTTTACAGCCTTATCGGCAAAAAGCTCACAGAAAAAGAGGGCAAAGAACTCGGTCTTGAAATTATGCAGAAGCTAAACGACTATTGTGCAAAGTGGAAAAAAGAGGAAAACATTGATTACAGCATCTACGGCACTCCTCTTGAAAGCACAACATATAAGTTTGCAAAGTGTCTTCAAAAGCGTTTTGGCATTATCAAGGGCGTAACAGATAAAAATTACATCACTAACAGCTATCATGTTCATGTTACTGAAAATATTGACGCATTCAGCAAGCTGAAGCTTGAATCGGAATTTCAGGCTTTGTCACCGGGCGGTGCAATCAGCTATGTTGAAGTTCCGAATATGCAGGATAACATTCCCGCTGTTTTACAGGTTATCAAGTTCATTTACGATAACATTATGTATGCAGAGCTTAACACAAAGAGCGACTACTGTCAGGTTTGCGGTTATGACGGAGAAATCAAGATTGTTCACGATGACGGCAAGCTTGTGTGGGAGTGTCCTAACTGCGGCAACCGTGATCAGGATAAGATGAATGTTGCAAGAAGAACCTGTGGATATATCGGAACTCAGTTCTGGAATCAGGGCAGAACTCAGGAAATTGAGGAAAGGGTGCTTCACCTTTGATGAATTACGGAGAAATTAAACTCTGCGATATTGCAAACGGTGAGGGAGTAAGAGTATCGCTCTTTGTATCCGGCTGTACGCATCATTGCAAAAACTGCTTTAATCCGCAGACATGGAGTTTTGATTACGGCGAACCTTTTACAAAAGAGGTTGAGGATAAAATTCTCAAAGAGCTTGAACCGTCATATATTGACGGCTTGTCATTGCTCGGCGGAGAACCCTTTGAACCTTCAAATCAAAGAGCCTTAGTGCCGTTTTTAAAGCGTGTCAGAGAAAAATATTCCGACAAAACAATTTGGTGTTATTCGGGCTATTTGTTTGACAAGGAGCTTCTTTCCGACAGCAGAGCAAGGTGTGAATGTACGGATGAAATGCTTTCAATGATTGATGTGCTTGTTGACGGTGAATTTGTTGAGGCTCTTCACGATATAAGCCTTGCGTTCAGAGGCTCGTCAAATCAGCGTATTATAGATGTAAAAGCGTCACTCAAAGAAAATAAAATAATTCCCCACAAGCTTATGAAAAGGGGAGTATAATAAAAAGCGACAGCCGTAAAACTGTCGCTTTTTGTAATATTATTGAATTATTGTGTGGAATGTTGTTGATTTTGTAAGGCAAATAGTGTAAAATGATAGCATACTATTTATAGAATATTATGCAAGGAGCGATTATATATGGTATGTAAAAATTGCAATCACGAGATTGACAACGGAGCAATGTTCTGCACTTACTGCGGAACACCTGTTGAGCAGGCTTCAGAGCCTGAAACACAGCCGGTTGAAAATGCTTCAACCGAAGATGTTGTGCAGAACCCTTACGAGAATGTGCAGACTGCACAGCCTGAGGTTGATAACGCACAGCCGACTGCCGACAGTCAGCCACAGCAGAATCCGTATTCTCAGCAGTACGGTCAGCAGAATCAGGCTTATTATCAGCCGCAGCCCAACAAAACTTCATACGGTCAGCAGTTTACAAACTCACCGAACAATGATTACGGCGCAAATCAAAGCAAGTACGGCAATCAATATCAGAGCTACAATAACGGCTATAATCAGCAGTACAACACGCAGTATCAGCAGACATACAACTCACAGCCTGTACCGCCCGTTGCACCGCCATACGGTACTCCGGATACTCAGCCTGTAAGCATAGGCGGTTGGATCGGCGTTATGCTTTTAACCTGTCTGCCCCTTGTTAATATTATTATGCTCTTTGTCTGGGCATTCAGCTCATCAACAAAGAAGTCACTAAAAAACTATGCAAGAGCCTCTCTTATCCTGGCTCTTATCGGAGTTGTGCTTGTGGTAGTTGTTTCAATTATTCTTGCAGTCTCCGGTATCAATATCTTCAGCGAACTTTTCCGTTCAGGATATTACTATCATTAAGCATTTTTCGTTCGTGAAGAAAGTATGATATAATAAAAACATATCATGCCGGAACGGAAACTTTTTTAAATTGAAAGTTGAAAATGGAAAATTGAAAATTGTGGTCGGGAATAAAGTTTTGTTAAGTGCAAATCTTATTGTTCCCGACCATATTTATTATTATTTGCAGTAACGGCGAACATGGTTCGCCGCTACGAAAAAATCCCTGTCCATAACGGACAGGGATTTTCATTTGCGTTATAAAAAAGTTTTAGGGCTGCGAACCTCGGCTCTTCTAATGTCAAGCCTCGTTGTTCTCCGCTATTCCTAAAATAACTTCCACTCGTCTAATCCGTTTCAATTACTTGCGTAATTTTCACGGCTTAGTCCTCGCCGGTCGTTATTTTAGGGCTGCGAACCTCGGCTCTTCTATTAGTCAAAGAATTTGCTGTGGATAGCGCTTACAGCCTTGTCAGCGTCTGCTGAATCAATAAGAACCGAAACCTTGATTTCGCTTGTGCTGATCATCTGGATGTTTACCTGAGCATCATAAAGAGCCTCGAACATCTTTGTAGCAACGCCTGCGTGGCTTTCCATACCTGCGCCGACGATTGAAATCTTAGCTACCTTATCGTCATAGAGAATTTCCTCTGCACCGAGGTTCTCTGTGTATTCCTTCATAAGAGCAACAGCCTCTTCGCCTCTGTTCTTGGCAACTGTAAAGCTGATGTCCTTCTTGCCGTCATGACCGATTGACTGAAGAATAATGTCAACATTGATATCTTTAGCAGAAAGCTTTGAGAACATCTTAAAAGCAAGACCGGGGATATTCGGAACACCCATAACAGAAATTCTTGCAACATCTGTATCTTTAGCAACACCGCTGATTAACATTTTTTCCATTTTAGTTTTCTCCTTTACAATTGTACCCGAAGCCTTTGTCATACTTGAAAGCACTTCAAGCTCGATATTATATTTTTTAGCCATTTCAACCGAACGGTTGTTAAGAACCTGAGCACCGAGTGTAGCAAGCTCAAGCATTTCGTCATAAGAGATTTCCTGAAGCTTCTTAGCGTTCTTAACCTTTCTCGGATCAGCTGTGTAAACACCCTCAACATCGGTGAAAATCTGACAGAGATCAGCGTGCATTGCAGCCGCAATAGCTACGGCACTTGTGTCTGAACCGCCTCTGCCGAGTGTTGTAATATCGCCGTATTTTGAAATGCCCTGGAAGCCTGCAACGATTACAATGTTCTTCTTGTCAAGCTCTTTCTTAATTCTGTCAGGCTCAACTTTTCTGATTCTTGCGCTTGTGTGAGCAGAAGTGGTATTGAAACCTGCCTGCCAGCCAAGAAGAGAAACAGCGTGGTAACCGAGCTTTTCGATTGCCATTGCAAGAAGTGAAATAGAAATCTGCTCGCCTGCGGCAAGAAGCATATCCTTTTCTCTTTTTGAAGCTTTTGGATTGATTTCGTTTGCCTTTTCAATGAGATCGTCTGTTGTGTCGCCCTGAGCGGATACAACAACTACAACATCATTGCCCTTTGCGTAAGTGTCTGTTACGATTGATGCAACATTCATTACTCTTTCGGCATTGGCAACAGAGCTGCCGCCAAATTTCTGAACTATCAAACTCATGTACTTAATACTCCCTCTGTAAAATTATAAATCAGCCACACGGATACTTGAAAGTACCGAAACACCGTCAGCCTCAAGCTGAGCAATCTTCTCGGCAAATTCGTTGTACGGCATAGCCTTGACAACAAATGCTTTTTCGTCGGCAGGTGCGTCAGCCTTATTGATTATTGTTACCTCACCGAATAATTTTTCTGCCTTTTCTGCAACATTACTTCCGTTTGCACGAACATACATGGCACGGCTTGACTCCTCCCAAGGAAGAATGTTTTTGCCGTTGCCGTCTGCCCAGTAAAGGAACTTTCTTGTCTTGAGGTGCTTACAGCAGTCGATTACATCGGCTACAACTGCGCTTGCTGTAGGAAGCTTTCCTGCACCCTTGCCGTAGAATACTACATCGCCTGTGCAGTCGCCTCTTACCATAATGCCGTTGAACTCATAGTCAATGTTAGCAAGCTGGCTCTTGTTCGGAACGAGCATAGGAGCAACGATAATGTCAATCTTGCCGTCCGCAAGACGCTTAACACTGCCGATAAGTTTAATTACGCAATGGAAAGCCTCAGCATATCTTACATCTTCAAGTGTAATTTTTGTAATGCCCTCTGTATGTACAGAGTCGGGATAAACATGCTTTCCGTATGCAAGAGATGCAAGAATACAAATCTTACGGCAAGCATCGTGACCTTCAATATCAGCGGCAGGATTTCTCTCGGCAAAGCCAAGCTCCTGAGCAAGCTTGAGTGCATCGTCAAACTGCATACCGTCTTCAATCATCTTTGTAAGGATAAAGTTTGTTGTACCGTTAAGAATACCGGCAATCTCGTCAACATTGTTTGCAACAAGACACTGGCTCATCGGGCGGATAATCGGAATACCGCCGCCTACCGACGCTTCAAAGAGGAAGTTTGTGTTTGTTTCCTTTGAAATTTCAAGGAGTTCTGCACCGTGAGCGGCAACAAGCTCCTTGTTTGAAGTAACAACACTCTTACCTGCTTTAAGACATCTCTTTACAAAGTCATAAGCAGGATTAAGACCGCCCATAACTTCAACAACAACTCTTATTTCGAGGTCGTTGATGATATCTTCAAAGTTTTTTGTGAATCTGTCTGCAAGCGGGCTGTCGGGAAATTCACGAAGGTCAAGAATCTTCTTGACATAAACCTCTTCACCGATGCTTGCATAAAGCTTCTGTTTGTGTGTTGTAAAGATTTCGGCAACGCCCGAACCTACAACACCGTGACCCATAATTGCTATTGAAACCATATCTAAAAACCTTTCCTTTCGAGTTTTTGGTTTTAACTCGCCGTAGC
>OGXR01002047.1_pt1 | contig 13600 bp, 7 predicted proteins | sample 1576331 | NCBI WGS metagenome assembly OGXR01 (sample SAMEA3541473, study PRJEB24748) | human gut metagenome | biome: human gut; feature: human-associated habitat; material: faeces | place: China | collected 2012 | reverse complement strand
GCCGCAGACTTGCGCGTATGGTGGACGATGAGCATACACAGCCCGAACTTGTCCGCGAGCTGCTTTAGCTGGCCGATGATTTGGTAGTCATCCCTGTAGCTGTATGCCTCGCCGCTCAGCTCGCGCACCTTTTGCAGTGTGTCGATAATGATGAGCCGCGTATCCGGGTGCTCACGCACGAACTTCTCGAGCTGCGCGTCGAGGCCGCTGCCGAGCTGCTTCGCGCATATGGCAAAGTGCAATTTCTCCGCGCCCTCTACGCCGAACATCCGGTACATCCGCCTTTGCAGCCGCTCATATCCGTCCTCGAGCGCGAGGTAGAGCACCGTGCCCTGGTGGACTTCGCAGTCCCAGAGCTTCTGTCCCGTGGCAACGTGGTAAGCTAGCTGCGCCATGAGGAAGGACTTGCCCACCTTCGGTGCACCTGCGAATATGTAAGTTCCGTTTTGGAGCAGACCCTCGATGACCGGCGGTTTGCTCTCGTAGACCGTGTCGTAGAGCTCATCCATTGTGACCGTCGGCAGATACGCCGGGTCGTTCATCCGGCGTAATTTTTGATACAGCGCCTGCAGGTTTTCGTTGCTTTCGGCACCGGGATTTGATATATTGTTGTTGCAAACATTTGAAAGCTGCTGTCCCACATCTGCGCCAACAGATGGACAAGGGGCAGCGTTTTCTTTTGTTTTAATGTTCAAATAGTTTGTCTCCTTTCATGAGTTTTGGCATAATGGTCCTTATTTCGTGTCGGATACTTTCTTGTCGCCTCCGATTTGCCCGGGCGAAATACCATTATGCTATATTAAACGTATTAGCTTAATTCGCCATACATTATACTATGCAAATATGCTTAAGTCAAGCGAGTGAAATTAAACAAATTAAATTAAGTTTCTATTGACAATACTAAACATATATGCTATATTCTCTGCAAAGAAACCGTTTGATTGGAGCGATTGCAATGGCTATAGGGGAACGCATACGGTACTTCCGCAACAAGCGCGGCTTGACTCAGAAGCAGCTGGGTACGGCCGTGGGGTTTCCGGAGAAATCCGCGGACGTGAGGCTTGCCCAGTACGAGTCAGGCACTCGCTCTCCTAAGTCTGAGTTGACGAAGGCGCTTGCTGAGGTGCTGGACGTCTCGCCGGCGGCACTGTCCGTGCCGGACATCGACTCCTACGTAGGTCTGATGCACACTCTGTTCACGCTGGAGGACTTGTACGGCCTGCGGATAAGCAGCGACGCGGGTGACATCACCATGCGTGTAGACCCGCGCGCCGGCAAGGACGCGGACAGGCTCCATGAGATGCTTTGTGCCTGGGCAGAGCAGGCGGAGAAGCTCAAGGCGAGGGAGATAACGCAAGACGCTTACGACGCCTGGCGCGAACACTATCCGCGACAGGACACGTCGCAGAAGTGGACGGGCGTAATGTCTCCGGGGCTGAGCGATGCTCTTTTAGACGAATAACAAAAAGGCTGACTGATTACAAATCAGTCAGCCTTTTCTACGATCGGCGCAGGTTCTTTCACTTGGTCTCACTCTGTGCAAAGCGCATGAGTATGGTCGCGGTCTGGGCTCTGGTCGCCTGGCCTTTGGGGTCGAGCCTGTCGCTGTCTACGCCAGTGATAAGGCCCTGGGCGACTGCCCAGCTCATGGCCTGCTGCGCCCAGTCGCTAGTATCGTCCCCGTCCGCGAACGCGGACAGGTCGCCGCCAGCCTCGGGACTTCCCGCGTACCTCCACAGCATGGCCGCCAGCTGCTCGCGCGTGATGGCGTCGTTGGGCCGGAAACTGCCGTCCTCATAGCCTTCGGCTACGCCCTCGGCCGCCGCCCAGGCTATCGCGTCCGCGTACCAGTCGCCCGGCGCGACATCGGTGAACGTCTCCTCCGCCTCGACCTCCGGGCTGCCCTGCAGCCGCCAGAGTATTGTAACTATCATAGCCCGGCTCGTCGTGGCGTTAGGGGCGAACATCCCCGCGTCAACGCCGTCCATAAGGCCCTCGTCAAGGCAGTAGTGTATTCCGTCATGATACCACTCACCCATGTTGAGATCCGTATAGCCCGACATGGGGCAGCTCGCGTCGCGCGGGCACTCGGACACATCCGTCAGCACCTTAAATGTTACGGTTATGGTCACAGCGCCCGAGGGCTGAGTGAAGCTGTATGTGCCGTCTCCGTTGGGACTGACCTCCACGGCCTTGCCGGAGGCGTCCGTGACGGTGATCTTGTCCACCGTATAACCCTCGTCAGGCTTTGGCGTGATGGTCACGGTCTGGCCGGAAAAGGGTCTGTCCGGGCTTACAGCAAAGCTGCCGTTTTCGCTCTCGGTCTTGACGGGAGGATAGGTCGGGATGACGATCTGGTAATCCCTTCCGCCCACCGCGTAAACGCCGGATTCCTTCACATGGAGGATGAGGCCGGAGCCGTCCTCTGTCAGCTCATAGTATTCTCCGCTCAGCTCGTCAGGCTCGGACGAGAGTGCCTCGCCCGTCGCTCCGTCTGTGCGCACCACGGTGTAGATGTCCTTGTACTTCAGCTCGGTGGGAAGGGGCACTATGATTGTCAGCAGCCCCTCGCTGGAGACGCCGTTCTCGACGTACGCGCTGCCGCCAGAGGGCGTGGTGGTCTTGTCCAGGGAAATATCCACAAACAGGCCCAGTTCGCCGTCGGCCTTGTCCTCGAGCTGCTCCGCCTCGCCGGGCGCGAGCCCGCTCTCGGGCTTCTGTTCCACCTTTACGGCTATTTCCACCGTGCCTCCGGACGCTGCGGTCTCTTTGTCGGCATCGGTGAAGGCTCCGTCCAGGTCTCCAACGACGATGTCGGGGCTGCCGGGCGTGACGTCAACGCGCGTGCTTATATTGCCCTCGGACAAGACGATGTTCCCGCCGGTCACCTGGCCGTTTTCGTCCACCGTCACGACGGTGGTGACGGTCTTTTCCCCGGTCGAAACCGAGACGTTGTAGCTGCCGGGGGCGAGGTCGGGGAAGCTGTACGCTCCGTTGGAACCAGTGACGTCCTCGTCGAGCTTGTTAGAACCCTGCCAGATGCTCACCGCTGCGCCCTCTACTGGCGCGCCGCCCTTGTCCTGGACCTTGCCGCCAACGCTCTGGGACTGCGCCCACTGGGCGGTAAAGATGACGTCACCGCTGGGCATTGTGAAGCTGTCGCCGGACTTATAGACCACATTGAAGTATTTCCAGCCGGTGAATACGCTCCCGGGCTTTGTAAAGCCGCACTCGGGCAGGGTAATGACGCTGCCGCCCGCCGCTTTCATGCCGGCGGTGGAGCCTCCCCCACCGCTGCCGGCGAAGGACACCTCGTAAGTCCTGGGCGTCCCGGAACTGACGACGACGCTGCCCACCTGCTTTTCGCTGCCGCCGTCGGGATGGCGGTAGTTGGGATTCGTGATCTCGACCCAGACTTCGTAGGTCCCTGGCTCGCTCGGCGTCACCTCGTTGCCGTTTTTGTCCTTGTAAACTACCTCGTAGTCGCTCTCCGCAAGGCCGGGAGCGCTGATGGCAGGCTCGCTGCCCACCGTGACGGCGTTGTCGGTCACGGTGATGGTCACGGGCTTTTGCTGTATGCGCAATGTCGCCGTGCCGTTGATAATGTCGTAGTTTTTGAGGCTCGCGGTCAGGGGATGCTCGCCTGCTTCGGTGCTTATGCCGCTTATATCTGCCGTGAGACTCTCGTCGCCCTCGGCCAGACCGCTCAGGATGACGTACACCGGCTCGACGCTGCCATAGACCTGCTCAAGCCCGACCCAGGTGGCGGTGACGGTCTTGGGACTGATCGTGAAGGTATAGGTCCTGTCATCCGTCGTGTCGTCCGACCAAACATAGTTGTCCTTGTCATTGAGGCTGACCGTGACGGTGTAAGTCCCCGCGTCCTTCTGCGCGTTGCCCTCGACGGTGTAGAGCTCGCTTTCTGCGATGGCATAGGTCTGCTCCGCGCCGTTGTAAACAAACTCTGTGTCGTCCGCGGCGGGGATGGTCACGGCCTGCTCGCCTATAGTGAGTTGGCCCACGACCATTGTGTCCTCGCCGTCCTCGAAGCAGAAGTTGGAGTTCGTGATGGTGACGGTGATGTCGTATGTACCCGCAGCGGTCTGGCTGGCCTCGCCGCCGTATTTGACCTCATAGCCGCCTGCTGGTATCTGCGTCTGGCCTGCGTCCTGCGTGACCTCGGCGGTCTTGGGGTCGCCGTCGTAGGTGTGGCTGTTGCCGCTTACGGTGAAGCTGACGACGGCCTTGCCTATGCTCCATGAGTGGGTCAGGTCGGTGCCGTTTGTAAGCGTGTAGTTGGCGTTGTCCAGCGCGGTGACCTTGGCTGTGTAGCTGCCATGCTCGGTCTTTGCGTTGTCCTCATAGGTCAGCGCGCAGACATCGTCAGGCACGAGGTTCGTTATCGTCGCGGTGACGGTTTTCTCGCTGCCGTCGTAGGTGAAGCTGCTCGCGCTCCAGCTCAGCTCCACGGGGCGCGGGGCGATGGTGTACTCCTGTGTGGTGCCGGTGTCGGGGAGCTGGTAATTGTCGTTGCCGAGGCCGGTCGCCTCGGCGGTGTAGGTGCCCGCGTTGGTCTGATCGCCGTTTTCAACTGTGACTGCGCACTGGTCGCCATCCACCAGCCCCGTGGCCTCGGCGGTGACGCTGACTGCGCTGCCGTCGTAGACGAGGTTTTCATGGCCGCTCCAGGTGAGGCCGACGGTCTTGGGCGTGATGTTGGCCTTCGTGGTCAACTCGGTCTCGGCCAGCACATAGTTGCTGGCCCAGCTGTCACCAAGGGTGACGGTGACTTTGACGGTCTTGTTCGTGCCCGCGCTGGCGTCCTCAAACGTGAACACACCGCCGGCGGTGGGGTTCTCGTTCAGCACCGCGCCTTCAAGCTCTATTGTGCCGGTGGTGTCCACATCGCCGTCGTAAACCTTATCCTGTACGGAGCCGACGGACGGCGTGAGCGTGGCCCTGTTCACCTGCACGGTAACACTCTGCTCCACGCTGTTGTAGTTCGCCGTGTCGGTGGGGGTGAAAGTTACGGTGTAGGAATGGCTGCCGCTCGTGGGGTTGACGCTGCCGTCTTTCCATGCAAAAGCGCCGTCTACGGCGTTGCCTCCAGTGAGGTCGCTCTCGCTGAGGCTCTGGCCGTAGGTGATGGGCGAGGCCGTGGGCCACGTAGTCACCGGGTTGGCCTTGCCGATGCTGACGTTGACGGCGCTGCTGGTCGTCTGTGCGCTGGTCAGCGTACCGTCCGTGGCCGTGACCTTGACGGTGTAGCTGCCGCTGTCGGCCACGTTTTCGAAGGTCAGGGCGCTGTCGGCGTTGCTGAGCTTGGTATCGCCCTTGTACCACTCGTAGGTGTAAGTTATGTTGCCGCTCGCAGTATGCGTAGCCGTGGCGGTGAGAGTGATTTCCGTACCGTAATTGACCTCAGTTTCGCTGGCGCGCAGCTCCACCGTGGGCGCGTCCAGCGTCCACTTCGCGGTGAGGGTGAGGTCGTCGGTGACCTGTCCGTTCTCAAAGTCCCATGCTGTCGTATCATTCATCCAGCAGTCAAATGTGTAGCCGGTTTTGGTGGGGTCTGCTGGCTTCGTGGCCTTGCCGCCGTCGACCACGAGCTGGGCGTCCGTGCCGATGGTAACGCTGTGGACGGTTTTGGTGACGGTTGAGGTGACGCCCGCGCCGGTGGTCGCGGTGAAGGTGTAGGTGCCGGGTGCGGTGATGGTGTAGCTGTCGTCCTCAATGTTCGCAGGCTCGCCGCCGTCCTTCTGCACGGTGACGCTTTGGATGTCGGAGCCGCCGGTGTTGGAGGCGTTTACGGTCAGGGTTAGTTCTTCAGCGCTCTTCATTCCGCCGCTGATGGACAGTGTAGGCGCGGTCTTGTCGATGTTTTTGATTTCGATTTCCTGCGTTGTGGTGTTGCCCGCGTTGTCGGTGACGGTGACGGTGTATGTACCGTTTTCCGTGGCGGTGAAGTTGTACTTGCCCTCGCTGCCGGGCGTTACCGTAACAGATTTGCCGTCTTTGTCAGTCACGGTGACGGTTTGGATGCCCGACGTCTCGTCGGAGACGTCGAAGCTGACGGTGACGTTTTCGTCCGTCCACACTGCATCCTCTGCCGGTTTATCGACGTTACTCACCGCAGGGTCGGTCTTGTCCAGCTTGTAGGTGACCTCGGTCTCATAGATGTGGCCTTCGCTGTCCTTCACATAGACGGTCTTGGCATGCTCGCCGTCCGTATCGTCATTAAAGGTGACGCTGCCGCCATAGCCGCTGTTCGGCGTGGTGCTGACAGTCCAGCCGTCATTGGACGTGAAGGTCACGCCGTCCGCGTCATTCGACCAGTTGCCGCTGACGTTGTCATAGTCCGAGAATACGGTGTTGTTCGTGGTGCCGCTGGGGAAAGCTGCGTAGACGATGTTGAAATTGACCGTGGTCGAGCCGGAGTAGTTGCCGGTGAAGTTGATGGTCACGGTACCTGCGTTGGTGCCGACGTTGGTGTTTTCGCCGTAGCTGAGGGTGTAGTCCGTGCCCTTGATAAGCGTGGTACCGCCGTCCTTAACGACCGGTTCGGGTTTAATAGCGCTGCCGGTGTAGGTCTGGTCGTCGATGGAGCCGATGGTAATGCCGCTGCTCTCGCCGTATGCCTTGGCTGTGATGGTAAATGTCACCTGGGCGGTCTGGCCGTTCTTTGTGATGCTCGCCGTGGCGGTGCCCGCGTTGGTGTTGTCAGAATAAGTGATGGTCAAATCGCCGCCCTGCCAGCCTGTGCTATAAGACACCTCGGCAGGAGTGATAGCACTGCCGGTGTAGGTCAGATTGGTACCGCCCGGAATGGAAATGGTCGCCGTTGCGCTGTGGCCGCAGGTGCAGCTCTCTGTGATGGTGCCGACTGAGGCGGTGTATGTATAGCCGTGCTGATGCAGCATGGCCTCGCCATCGCTGTTGCGCTCCACGAGATAGGCGCTGTCCTCGGAGGTGAAGTAGTTCGTCGGGGCGGCATTGCCCATCTTGGAAGTCCAACCGCTGGTGAACACGCCGGGGCTTGCCATTCTCACGCCGATTTTGCCGCCGGTCAGCTGACCGGCGATGGTGATGACGGTGTTGTTGTCCAGATAGACATTGCAGCTGCTCCCGCCCGACGTGTTGCCCGTGATACTGGCGCCGCCGGATATAGTGAAGCTGCCGCCGTAGGCCACGTGTACGCCTCCGCCGTAGGATGATGCGTGGGCCGCCGTATTGCCGGAGATCTCCCCGCCGGACATGGCGAAGCTGCCTTCTATATGCACGCCTCCGCCGCCGCTGGAGCCGGTAGCCCGGTTGTTGGTGATGGAGCCGTCATACATGGTGAAGCTGCCGTTCTTGCTCACATACACGCCGCCGCAGCCGTAGGTGGACGCCTCATTGTCGAAGATGGTGCCGCCGTGCATGGTGAAGCTGCTGTCGCTGGCCACATACACGCCGCCGCCGAGCTTGGCTTTGTTGCCAGAGATGGTGCCGCCATACATGGTGAAGCTGCCGCTGGCCACATACACGCCGCCGCCTGAGTTCACATTGTTGCCGGAGATAGTACCGCTGTACATGGTGAAGCTGCCGCCAAGCACATAAACGCTGCCATTGCCGTTATCGTTGCCGTCAGTATAGTTCTGCCCGGTGATCGTGCCGCCTCTGCCGCAGTCGCAGATGGTGAGGCTGCCGCCGTTATTTACGATGAAGTGGTGCCCGTTCAGGTCGAGCGTCCTGCCGTTCAGGCAGAGGGTCACATTGCCGCTCACAGTGATGTGGTCGCCGGTGTCGTTGGTCAGATTCTTTGTCAGGTAGTAATTGCCCGACCCCAGCGTAGTCTCCAAGCTGCTGAGCGGGCTGAAGGTCTGCTTACCGTCGTGCTCGTTGCAGATGGTTTCGCCGCAGACGCAGTGCGTGTGCGGGTTGCTGGACACCAAACCCAGCGCCAGCTCGCCGCCAGACGGCACAACGACATACGAATCGTTATCGGAGAAGAAGTACTGCCGGCAGCTCTCGCCGCCGCCTGTGGTGAACTCACCGGCGCTTGCCATAGTCACGCCGATCTCGGCGCCGCTGGAGAGGCCGCCGCTGCCGATGTTGATCTTCTGGCCTTCCCCCAAGCTGACGTTGTTGGCGCTTCCGTTGGCCGCCGTGTTGCCCGATATGACCGCATCGCCGGAAACGGTGAAGCTGCCGCCGCCGAGGTTGGTAGACACACATACGCCGCCGGCAAAGTCATTTTGATTACTTCCAATTATACTATCGACCGTACACTGATTATTGGTGATCTCACCGCCGGTCATGGTGAAGCTGCTGCCGTTATTAACCACAAGTACGCCGCCGCTGGCTGTCGTCGCATAGATGCCGGTCACGGTATTGCCGGTGATGGAGCCGCCGGTCATGGTAAAGCTGCTGCCGTTGGCCACATATACGCCGCCACCATATGTATTTGTAGTTGCATTGTTGGTATTCACGATGTTCCCGGTGATGGAGCCGCCGTTCATGATGAAGCTGGCACTGCCATTATTACCGCCTACAATTACGCCGCCAGCGTTTCCGGTGATAGTACCGCCGTTCATAATAAAGGTTCCGCCGTATACAATCACACCAGGCTTATCGTTACCGCCGGTGATCTTGCCGCCGCCTTTGCAGTCGTAAAGCGTGAAGCTGCCGCTGTCCACGCAAAGAGATTTTCCGTTCAAATTCAGCGTATATCCGTTGAGGCAGAGCGTGACGTCGCCGGTAGTGTGGATTTCCGTACTGACGGTGACGTTGCCAGTCAGATAGCAGTTGCCGGAGAGTGAACTGATGCTCCCGCTCAGCGCCTTCCATTCGCTGTGGTCGCCGGTGCAATTTCCGTCCGACGCCGCCAGGGCCGCGGCGGGCAGCAGGGACATGACCATGCACAGTGCCAGCAGCAGGCTTATGTATTTCCTCGCGTTTGTTTTCATGACTGCCTCCTATTTCTTCCGCAGCCTTGCTCTTGACGGCCGCGGCTGCAAATGCTATCTTAATTTCAGTATATTTTATCAATTCCAGTGAATTATTACAGGGTCTGCGCAAAATTTGCGGCCTTCTGCGCGGATTTTGCTCGGGACCTGATGAGGAGGGAAGTCAATGCTGCGTATCGCCCTGTGCGACGACGAGGCGGATAAGCTGCGGGAGACGGCCGCGCTGGTGCAGCGCTATTTTCAGGCCCGTCCCTCCGTTTCCGGGCAGGTGGAGACCTTCCCGGGCGGCGGAGAGCTGCTTGCCCGGGTGCAGGAGCCGCGCGGCTTCGACATCTATATCCTCGACATCCTCATGCCCGGCCTCAGCGGTATCGACACCGCCCGAAAGCTGCGGCAGCTGGGCGACGGGGGCGAGATCATCTACATCACCAACTCCAACGACTTCGCCGCCGACAGCTATGAGGTGCGGGCGTTTTCCTACCTGCTCAAGCCGGTGGATGAGGCCAGGCTCTTTAAGGTGCTGGACGGTGCGGTCGAAAAACTGGAGCATCGGCGCAGCAGCGCCGTCATAGTGAACACGCCGGGCGGCGCGGAGCGCATACGGCTCGAGCAGATACTGTACGTTGAGCGCATGGGGCACTGCATGCGCTACCACTGCGTGGGCGGGGTCGTGGATTCCCAAAGCATACGCTCGCCCTTCAAAACCGCGGCCGCGCCGCTGCTGGCTGACCGGCGCTTCTATCTCTGCGGGGCCAGCTTCGCGCTGAACCTCCAGCACGTGACCAGGGTACATGGTCAGGCGGCCATTCTGGACAACGGTCAGACCGCGACACTGCCAAGAATGTCGGCCGCGGAGTTCAAAAAAGCATGGGGCAGATTCTGGCTGGAGGAAAAAAGCGCATGGTAGTACTGTTTGCCCTGGAGTACATGACCGCGCTGGGCATGACTATGCAGCTGCTGTTCCTGGACAGCCGACGCTCCCGAGGACGCACTGTTTTAACGGTATACGGCACGACAGCGCTGGTCATGATGGCGGTTGCCTCGATATACCTGACAGCCGGCCCTGATACCGCGCTCCGGACCTATACTCTGATAGCGCATGTCCCCGCGCTGCTGCTCCTGCTTGCGCTCAGCCGCTTCCGCGGGTGGCGCATGGTGTTCCAGCTGTTCTCCTCAATACTGTTCTGCACGCTTGTACAGCACGCGGCGGGCCTTGTCTACTATTTGTCGGGCGCCAGGTTTTGGGCGCTGATATTGGCATACGCCGTCCTCAGCGCCGGGGTCATTTTGTTCTTTGTCCGCTTTCTCCGTCCGCTTTTCTTCCGCACGCTGCTGGAGCTGCGACAGGGCTGGTGGCTGATGTGTCTGGTGATGGCGATATACTATGTCATCATTATCTATCTGATCCCCGGCTACGTGGGTTTGACGCTCAGCAGCACCATCCTCAAGCCTGCCGTTTCCCTGCTTATGGCGGGCTTCTATTCGGTTTTGATTTTTCTTTTTACCAGCGTGAGCAAAGAAGCCGAAGCCCGGCACAACGCCCAGCTGCTTGCCATGGAGCTCTCCGCCCTTGAGAGCCGCACGGAGGCCGTGCGCACTGCCGAGCTCGCCATCCGCACGGAGCGTCACGACCTGCGTCACCGTCTCCAGGCCGCAGCGGAGCTGGTCTCGCGCGGCGACAGGGACGAGGCGCTGGACTTCCTGAACGCTGCGCAGGAACGCCTTGACGAGCACAGAGAGGTGCGCTGGTGCCGGCCGCCGGTGCTGGACGCGGTGTTTTCATCCTACTTTTTACAGGCGCAGCGTCAGGATATCCGCATTGAGGCTGATATAACGCTGCCGGATGCGCTGCCGGTGGACGAGGGTGAGCTCGCCGTAGTGCTGGCAAACGCGCTGGAAAATGCCATCAACGCAAATCTTGCGCTGCCTCCAGAAGATCGGGTGATACGCTGCCGCGTAGTCTGCGTACCCTCGCTGATGCTGGAGATAGCCAATCCCTGCACCTGCAGAGTTGCCTTTGACGACAGCGGGCTCCCCGTATCCGCCCGCGAAGGGCACGGTCTGGGCGTGCAGTCCATATCGGCCTTCTGTCAAAGGCACGGCGCCGTCTGCGAATTTGATTTGAGCGATGGCTGGTTCTGCCTGCGTCTTGTCATATGAGTCCATTGGCAAAATAAGCCTCCCGCGGATACATGCTCCACGGGGGGCTTATCTCATATCAGCGTGCTAAACCGCCGCGGCAGCTATGTACCTTACCTCGATCGAGTGCCCTTCCGCCACGCGGCAGCGGCGGGTGAAGCTCATAGTTCGTACGGTACTCATCTTCTTGACCATCTGGCCGCCGACGGAACCGGCCTGGCGGCTCGTGAGGTCGCCGTTGTAGCCCTGCTTCAGATTCACGCCGACCTCCTTTCGTGTTTTTTCACCTCAAAAAATATGCCTTATACTGGTATTTAGGCCCGAAAATAACCTATTTCTTTCCATGTTCAGTAATTTTCGGCAATGTCAAGAGCCTTCTCGGGCAAATTGTGCAATTCGCCGACGAAGCGGTAAAAGATGCGGATGTTCTGGCTGTAGCACGAGCTCTTATGGCTTGCCACCTTCCGACCTTCAGGCAATACCTTCTTGCTAACCTCGATGCGCTCGATGAAGGTGTGAAGGATGTCCCGGTCCAGCTTCTCGATATGCGCGTACTTCTTCGCAAGCTCGAAGAACTCCGTGTAGGCGTCCCTCACTTTGTCCGATTCCAGGCGTCCGGATTTAAGCTCTGCCGACCTTCGGTTCAGCTCCTTCATCTCGTCCGAGAGCTTCCTTGCCATGCTCTCTAGCTGCTCGTCGCTCAGGATACCGGAGGCGTTGTCGCGGTACATCCGCTCCAGCATTCGGCCCGAGTTTTCAAGCTGCTTTTCGATGAGCCGCAGCTGCTTCGGCACGTCCGCCTCACCGGAGAGCTCGCGGGCGCGCTCGACTGCCTGGCGCGTGATCTCCTCCGTCTCCTCCCTACTGAAACTTATCAGCTTTTCCAGGTCGCGCCGGACTATCTCCACGAGGTCGTCATAGCGTATCCTCGCGCCCGCCTCGCAGCGGTGCGTCGAGCGCGATGAGAGGTTGTTGCACACGAGATACCAGTATTTCTCCCGCTCGCCCTTGTACACCGAACCGCCGGAGCACATCGCCGCGCCGCAGCTGGCGCAGAAGGCCACGCCGCCGAAGATGCTGTGGCGGAAGGCCGGGTTTGCGGCGTTGGACTTGGTATTCTCTCCGAGATAGTGCTCCGCCAGCTCGAACTGCTCAAGGCTTACGAGCGCCTCGTGCGTGTTCTCTGTGACGAACCAGTCCTCCTCCGGCACGGGCAGTTTCTTCTTTGACTTGACGCTGACCTTGCGGCTTCGTCCGAGTATCGTGTGGCCGAGGTAGACGCGGTTGCGCAGGATGCGCTTCACGGTGGTGTAGTTCCAGGCGTCCGAGACCCGGGCTGCGCCGCGCTCCGTGAACTCGTCGCGGCACTCCGCCCGGTACTTGAGCGGGGGCATTACCCCTTCCCTCGTCAGCCTCGCGGCTATCGAGCGCGTGGACTCCCCTGCCGCCGCCAGGGCAAAGATGCGCTGCACTACCGGCGCGGTGTTCTCGTCGGGCACGAGCTGGTCCGTGGTGTTGTGGGCCTTTTTGTAGCCATATGGCGGGCAGGCGGCGTATTTGCCGTTCCTGCGTTTGTTTTCCAAGACCGCTCGCACCTTGCGCGAGGTGTCGCGCAGGTAGACGTCGTTCATTGCAAACTGGAACGGGGCCATCATGTTATCGCTGGTTGAGTCAAAATTGTCCTGCGGCGCTATATAACGGATGCCGTTCTCAGGGAAGAATCGCTCGGCATAGTAACTTGACTCCGACATATCCCTGCCGAGCCGGGACAGGTCCTTGGTGACGACCATGTTCGCCTGCCCTGTGCTCAGGTGCCGCAGCATGGCCTGGAAGCCGGGCCGGTCAAAGTTGCCTCCGGAGAAGCCGTCATCCACGAACTCACGGACTATGATGATGCCGTGGCTGCGGCAATAGCTCTCGACCATCTCCCTTTGGTTCATTATACTTGAAGACTCGCCGCGCTTTTTTTCCTCGTCCGAGAGACGGTAATAGGTATCGGCAAGTCTGAGCTGGGTCCCCAACAGCTTTCCTCCTTTCCGGATAGGGACCGCCCGTACATGGTGATATTATACCACCGGCCTGTCCGGGCGGTCAAAGCTGTGGATACTGCCAGCAGAGGTAACGATTTCCTCCACCACAGCCTGTTTTGCGGTTCTATTTCCCGTGAACACCCGCTCGACAACGTAGACTACACCGCCAAGCTCATGCAGGCAGCTGTCCTCATACACGGTGTTTGCGGGATTGGCCGCGTTTCTTTGCCTTCTCGCCGCGCTGTGCTGCATACGCTTCACCTCCATGCTTCAAGTGTTCCCGCTTTTGCTGTCAGGTAGTACTCTCCTACTCAGACATAGCGATTCAGATTTACTGTTTGCCCGCCGTATTTGCCACGCGCCCCGGCGGTGAGGGGATACAGCGAGCCGCCGCTGGCGCGGCTGTCATAGCTCCGCGGTGCCGATTACCGTACACCGCAGGGCTGCCCCCAAGTCCTCGGGAGCGCGTGAGCAAGTACCTTT
>OGXR01002046.1_pt1 | contig 13635 bp, 9 predicted proteins | sample 1576331 | NCBI WGS metagenome assembly OGXR01 (sample SAMEA3541473, study PRJEB24748) | human gut metagenome | biome: human gut; feature: human-associated habitat; material: faeces | place: China | collected 2012 | reverse complement strand
CTTATACACAAAGTCGGTACCTGGCAGGCCGAGCATCACCAGCGCTGCTGCACGGGCACGACGAGCGGCGAGCGCGGGGTCAATCGGCGGATTCGTGCCGTTGGACGTCACCCACTGCTCGATGTTTGCACCGCTCGGCAGTCCGAGACGCGAGGCGATACGTGGCACATCGTGGTTGCCGAGCACCCAGGTGGGGGCGGTTTCGGCAGCGAGAGCATAGCGATGCGTGCGCTCAATCGTGGTGCGGTATTCTTCGCGATTCCAGGCGGCCTTTGACATGGAGAAGTCGAATACGGCACCAAGTTCATCAGGCTTGGCGTATTGGAAAATACGGGTGGTGAATGGCGACCACGATTCGCCGACCGCATACTTGGCTGGCGTGTACTGATTGAACAGGTCGCGCCATTCACGGTAGATATCATGCACGGCGTCGCGGTCCCAGAGCGGATCGGAGCCATCGGTAGCCTGTGGAGACATCAGTGTCGGGTCGATACGGTCGCGCAGCGGCTCACGCAGGTCTTTGGCCAGACCGTGCGAGACATCGATGCGGAAACCGTCCACACCGCGATCGCACCAGAATGTGAGTACACGCAGGAACTCATGCCGCACCTCGGGATTGTCCCAATTGAGGTCCGGCTGCTCCTTGGCGAACAGATGCAGGTAGTACCAGCCGTCTCCACACGACTCCCATGCGGAACCGCCGAAGTTACTCAGCCAGTTGGTAGGCGGCAATTCGCCGTGCTCCCCCTTGCCCTGCCGGAACACATACCGTTGTGCCGCTTCCGATTCCGGACCTTGAGCCAGGGCCTCTTGGAACCAACGGTGCTGATCGGACGTGTGGTTCGGCACGATGTCCACGATGATGCCGATACCGCGTTCGTGCGCTTTGGCCACTAATTCGTCGAACTGATCGAGTGTGCCAAGGCGGGGATCCACATCGCAATAGTCGGCAACATCATAACCTCCATCCGCCAGCGGCGATGGATAGAATGGAGAAAGCCAGAGCGCGTCCACCCCGAGCGCCTGCAGATAGTCGAGACGATCGATCACGCCTTGGAGATCACCGTTGCCGTCTCCATTGGCATCGCTGAATGAGCGGGGGTAAATCTGGTAGATGACGGCGTCGCGCCACCAGTCATTGTTGGTGAAAGTCATATCGTTCCCCTGTCCGATTGCTCGGTACGTATGGTTTTACCAGTATGGCCGCACGAAACACTGTTCCGGCGGCCATACCCTACATCCTCTTGCCTTCGGATCAGCCCTTAACCGAGCCGGCAAGCATGGCGCGGATGAAGTAGCGCTGGAGGAAGATGAACAGGATCATCGTCGGTGCCATGATGAGCAGTGCGCCCGCGTTGAGCAGCACCACGTCGGTCTGATACTGGCCAACGAACGACTGTAGGGCACCTGCCATCGTGCGCTTGTTCGGGTCGTTCTCCAACACCACAGCCAACAGGAACTGGTTCCAGGTGGCCAGGAAGGTCAGAATACCGAGCGAGGAGATGGCTGGCAGTGCCAACGGCAGCTGAATGGAACGGAACGTGCGCAGATGGCCTGCACCATCGATGGATGCGGCTTCGATCAGATCACGCGGCATCTGCTCGAAGCAGGAGCGCATCCACACAATACCGAACGGAATATTCAGGCCGATGAGCGGCAGGATCAGGGCAAGACGGGTATTCAGCAAGCCCATGCCACTGATCTCGTAGTACAGCGGAGTGACCAAGGTTTCGAACGGAATGGTCAGACCGACGAGGAACAGCACGTAGATCAGGCCCTTGCACGGCACCTTGAGCTGAGCGAAGGCATAACCGCCGAGCGAGCAGAAGATCACCACGCAGGGCACGACCACGATCACCAGAATGCAGCTGTTGAGCAGCAGCGGGGTGATGTTTGCCATGTTCCAGGCGTCGATGAAGTTCTCCCAGTGCGGGTGGGCAGTGAACTGGATACCTTCGGGCATGGAACCTTGCGGCTGCAATGCCGCGGAGAGCATGCTCAGGAACGGCAGTACGCAGAAGAGGACGGTCAGAGCGAGCATCGCCGTGCCGGTGATGCGAACGGCTTTGGATTGCTGCATGGTCACTGCTCCTTTCCGTTGACCAGACGCTGCAGAGGTCCGACGACCAGCAGCACGAGAATCATCAGGGTGACGGCGAGCGCGGAGGCCAAGCCAACGCTCTGCTGGGTGAAGGCCAAGCGGTAGACCTGCACGCCGGGCACCATGGTGGAGGTGCCGGGGCCGCCCTGAGTGGACATGTACACCACGTCGAAGCTGGCGAGCGCGGAGATGATGGTCATGGTCAGGCATACGCCGATTTGGCCGCGCAGACCGGGCAACGTGATGGAGAAGAGCTGACGCCACCAGCCGGCACCGTCAAGACTTGCTGCCTCGTACAGGGACTGGTCGATGCCGCCGATGCCCGAGAGCAAGAGCACCACACAGAAGCCGAGCTGCAGCCAGAAACCAATCACGCCTACCGCGTTCAGGGAGGTGGATTGGTCGCCGAGCCACACGTGGGCGAAGTCGCCGAGGCCTACTGCGCGCAGCAGCTGATTGGCGGTGCCCTTGTCGGCCAGCATCCAGGTCCAGGCCACACCGGCTGCAGCGCCGGGGATAACGCGCGGCAGGAACAGGCAAACCTGTGCGAAGGAACGACCGACCTTGGACTTCATGTCTTTGATGAGCACGGCAATGATCAGGCCGAGCACAATCGGGATGATGGAGAAGAAGATGATCAGGTAGAAGGAGTGCAGAATCGATCCGTACAGATCGGGGTCGGTGAACACGGTGATGTAGTTTTCGACACCGATGAAGGTGCTAGCATCGATACCGTTCCACTCGTAGAACGAGTACCAGATGGTCTGAATGATCGGCCACAACTCGAAGGCGATGTAGAACACAAGCGCCGGAGCGAGGAAAAGCAGGCTGACCAGACCGAGGGACATATTGCGCTTGGGCTTGACCGCCTTGGCTGCCTTATGGGAATCCATGATTGTCACCACGCTTTGCTGGTTTGGTGTGAACTGGGAATCGAACATCGCACACAACGTCGTGCGCGCGATGGGAAGGAACCAGGCGGAGCGGGAAAAAGGGAAGAACACTCCGCCCGGTAAGTGCAAGGGTTACTTGGCCTCCTTCTCGTACTGAGCCTGAATGGATTCGACGAATGCCTTGGGGGCCATCGTGCCGTCAATCAGGGACTGGAAGCCGGGGATAATGGCGCTGGCCTGCATACCTGCGGTGGCGTTGTTGATGTAGTCGGTGGTGTTACCGGTCTTCACCAGACCTTCGTAGGCGGTAAGGACCTGGCCGAGAAGCTGGTTATCGGTGCTCGGAGTCTCGCCTTCGCCGACCGGCGGGTAGCCGTTGTCAACTGCGATCTGGCGGGCTTCGTCGGACTGGAGGAAGTCGAGGAAGACGGCTGCAGCGTTCTTGTTCTTGGCGTTGGCCGGGATACCGAAAGCGGTCACGGCGTTGGCTGCGGCAGAACCGGAATCGGCCTTTCCGCCGGGGAAGGCGATCCAGCCGGCGTCATCGCCAAGTGCATCGTTGATGGAGGCGGAGTACCAGCTGCCGGAGGGGAAGAACAGGGCTTCGCCGTTGCAGAAGCGGCTCAGTGCAGTGGAACCGTCAAGGGCGAGCGCGTCGGAGGAGAAGTAACCGGCATCCTGCCAGTCCTTGATCTTCTGTGCAGCCTTCACGGCACCGTCGGTGTTGAAGGTGGCGCCATCCTTCTGGATAATCCAATCCTGCACGGTATCGCGACCCTCATAGTTGGTGAGCAATGCCTGGTAGATGTAGGAAGTGCCGCCTTCCTTGGCCGGCATCATCATGGCGAGCTTGCCAGCGTCGGAGGCCTTCTTCATATCGGCCTCGAGCTCTTCGACAGTGGCCGGAGCCTCGGTGATGCCGAGTTCCTTGGCGACTTTCTTGTTCCAGTACAGGCCGGTCATCGAGACACCGTCCGGCACTGCGTAGAGGCTGCCGGAACCGATCTTACCGTCGGAGCCCACGCGGTAGACCTGAGTCTGGGAATCCGGCAGCTTCCAACCGTAAGCATCGGCGTAAGCGTCAAGATTGACGACATGGTTGCCACGCACAGCGGAGTTGATGTCGGTGATACGGGCAATGTCCGGGGTGTCGGCGGCGGAGATGATGCGCGGGCCATTCTGCTGGGAGGTGTTGTCCGGATCGTAGGTGGCCTTGATGGTGATGTTCGGGTACTTCTTCTGGAAGGCTTCGATCAGCTGGTCATCAAAGGTCTTCAGGCCAGCGCCGTCCCACAGCTTGAGCTCATACTTGGTATCGCCAAGATCAGTGCTCACCGCTTCGGTTTCGGTGTTGGCTTTGTTGCTGGACGAGCCCGGGCCGCAAGCGGCGACGGATGCCAGGCATGCCACAGACATCAGACCGGCAATAACGGTTTTGGCGGTTCGTTCGATCCTCATTGATTATTCCTTTCTTCCTTCCGGGCGATCCCGGCTATGTCTTCCTTGGCTATCTCGGCTTAGCGTATTTGCTAAGCGCTTATGCATGAGGATAACAGATGTCGAACCGGTTCGTCAAATCCGCAACACGCAAACAAATGGCCGATTCCCGAAGAAATGAGGAAGGCTTGACGTTCCCCATAGGCAAGCACTTCCTTCTCGCGAAATTGCGACATCGGTCCCTTAAATACCTAAGCGCTTATTCATTCACCTAGGATGACGTTTCGAAGGCTCGGGCAGCTCGGGAAAAATTGAATGTGGCTCAATTTGATACCAGTACGCCACGCTAGACACATCATCCTGACGCTCAAATGCACCTTCATATCCTGAACCAATTTGTTGAAGCGTGACTCTAAGCTCACTATCAAACCTGATGGGATCAGGAATATGCCATCGGTACAAGCCACGCATAGGTGGACAATAATCGTCATGATATTGGTTTGCTATAGCCCCATCGCGCACAGAATAAAATGGATATCCTACATATGGGGCACAAAAAGTACGCTCGCGCGTATGACCATCTCGCTGCTCAGCGAAGCTCCATGCACCGCCAAAATAATCTTCGGTACCGGTACTACACACTGTGGGATAATCGTTATCGCCATCTAGGAAAAACTTAATCTCTCCCTCACCCCACCAATATCGTTGCAACGTAGAAATAGCAAGATATGTGCCGACGTAATGGCCCCGTCCGCTGACTCCATCGAGGATTACATAGTCCTCGCCTAAAGTAGTGATTGGCTGTCTGCGCCATTGCGCATGGAAATAAGCCATTTCACGGGAGGAATACGCATTACCCAATGCATAATCAATCTGATAAAACAAAGCCGGAATAGCATGAGCGTGGTCATTGCGCACTACGATACGTGCCCGTTTACGAAACGGCATCGTGAAATAACAATTCATACCTCGTGTAGGTGCCACCACAATAGGCTCTGAGAACACATCGCAACTTTGTCCAAAGCCGCAACAGAAGAAGTCTCCTAGGGGACATTCCACAGAAGGTCGCTTTTCATCATCCCAATAGATGGCAAGCACCGCATCGCGCAGAACGTAACGATCAGCGTCACTGGTGCGATCCGTAACGGTAAACCACATGTGCCGAATACAACCGGGGCCTTCAATATCTGCCAATGTCACAGACTGCCCGGGAGCAATGTCATTCAAACACGGTTTTCCCTTGCGCGACGGCCCCAACGGACCAGTTTCACGGCAACCAAAACCCTTGGCTCCCGTTGGGTTCTCCGCATTAATCGAACATGTTACTTCGTCGCGGACAGTCGGCAAATCCGATAAAGTTCCCGCGTACGGGCCTGCCATCATCATAGGTTAACTCTCCTCAATTCAAGCGTCGCTAGCGAAACCGGCATATAGTTGAAGCTGTTTCTACTGCTTCGCTTCTTTGTCATATTGCGCCTGCACATTCTTTGTGAATTCCTGAGGCGTGATGCTGTTATCCAGCAGTAACTGGAAGTTAGGGATTAGCCCACTTGACTGCATTCCCGCAGTAGCATTATTAATGAAATCGCTAGTATGACCGCTCATCAGCACGTCGGCATAGGCATCAAACATACTCTGCTGCAATGCGCTATTCGCCTTGAGATCCGAAGTAGATGATTTTGGCAAATAGCCAGAATTGTCAACAATAATCTGTTGTGCTTCGGCACTTTGCGTATAATCGAGGAACGCCGCAGCAGCATCACGGTTCTTAGCATTCACCGGAATACCATAAAATGCACCTGCATTAGCAGCAACGTTCGGCTCATCTTCACTGGTGGCACCCGGGAAAGCAAAGAACTGAACATCATCACCCAACGCTTTGGCCACAGTATCCAGATTCCAATTACCGCTCGGGAAAAATAGTCCTTCACCATTGCAGAACCTGCTCAGAGCAGTAGAGGCATCCACTGCGTTAACACCTTCAGGCATATATCCCTTGTTATTCCAATCCTGCAAGGTGGACGCAGCGTCCTGCGCCGCCTGATTGTCGAAGGTACCAGATTTCTGCAAAATCCAGTTCTGCACATCTTCTGCAGAACTGTTATTAGCCATTAACGCCTGAAAGACAAAAGAGGTACCGCCATCCTTGGCATATGTCATCATCGGCAGTATGCCGGCATCCTTGGCTGTCTGCATATCCGCCTCAAACTCCTCGACAGAGGTAGGAGCTGCATCAATACCTAGCTGCTCGGCAAGCTTGGTATTGAAATAAATGCCAGTCACCGAATAGGAGTTCGGCAATGCGTACAAATCACCGCTGCCGAGCTTGCCATTTGAACCCACTCGATACAATTCAGTCTGCGAATCGGGAACATCCCAGCCGTACGCATCCACATATGCCTCTAAAGACACCAAATGGTTGCCACGAACCGCTGAATTCATGTCGGTGACGCGGGCGATATCCGGCGCATCTTTTGCTGAAATCACACGCGGGCCATTTTGTCCAGAGACATTATCCGGATCATATTGTCCCGTGATGGTGATGTTTGGGTATTTCGCTTCGAACCCGGCAATCAGCGCCTCATCTACAGCCTTCAGACCCGCTCCATCCCACAAAGTCAGCTCATATTTTTTATTACCTAAATCAGTGCTGACCTCAGTAGGATTTGTATCACTTCGTGAGCTACTTGCCGAGCCGGGACCACATGCAGTCAGACTTCCAGCGATAAATATCGCAGCAAGCGCCGCGCCGCTGTTACGCATAATCCTATTCATCGGTTACCTCCTTGCATCCTCATCATATGCAATCGATATTTCTCTTTACTGTCACCATTTTTCGGCGGCAATAAAATATATTTGCGATATCGATTACGCACATCGTACATCTTTTTGCGGAACCCGTCAACCTTGCATCACACCAATGGTGGCCTTAACTTCAAAATCCAGATACAATACAATCGATTACGCAATGCAGGAGATCCCATGAGCGAACCAACAATCTATGAAGTAGCCAAGGAGGCTGGAGTCTCTGCGGCGACCGTATCTCGTGCAATCAACGGACGTGACCGCATATCGGAAACTACTAGGCAAAAGGTATTTGATGCATGTGCAAAGTTGGGGTTTTCAGCATCGAAAACAGCCTCCATGCTGCGAACGGGAAAGACAAATCGTATAGCACTTACCGTAGGTAACTCACTGGCTGGCTGGTTCAGTTCACAACTAGCCGAAGGCGTATATTCCGTGCTCGCATCCCAAGGATATGACTTGCTATCATACCGACTTGCAAACGCCGATCAAAGACGCGATTTCTTTTCCTCAATGCCAGTGAAGCGCAACGCAGACGCGGTCATCATCTCCTCCTTCGACATCAGCGAGACAGAGAGGCGAACCTTAGAACAACTCGGTATGCCAGTCATCGGTGTCAACACCATCGGGCTTACGGAACAGCGAGATATGATTTCCATCGGCGTAGACGAAATTATAGCAATGCGACAAACCGTTCATCAGCTCGCAGGACTGGGACATCGCAATATCGCCTTTATCTGCAAGCAGCAAGACAGTAACGGATTCATATGGGAAGCTGACCAACGTATAGAAGGGTTCCGTCTTGGCATGGCGGCTGAGGGACTCAACTTGCCCGACGGATACATCATCGCAGTACAGGACAACGAATTTGCCGGAGCAGAGGCACTCAGTAGCCTGCTCGCACTCTCCCCTCGCCCAACCGCCGTATGCTGCATCAGCGACGAGAATGCCATTCCTCTAGTCCATGCGCTTCGCTCATACGGATTCCGCGTACCTGAGGACATATCCGTCATCGGATTCGATGACTGGCCAATGGCACAAGCGCTCAATATATCAACCGTTCGGCACGACCCTCGGTCCTACGGAGCATTAGCGGCAGATGCCGCAATCCGATTATCACGAGGCGAAATTCTGACAGAAAGTTGCATCGTTGTTCCCACGACGCTCATGTTGCGCGGCACCACAGGCCCAGCACCTCGAGATTAAACATCGACAACGTCCGCATTTGATGATGTGCATATCATTATTGCAACAGCGAAACAACAGGTACCAGCCAGAGGAAGGACGACCGGGTAACAGCCACAAGGCGGCCACCCATTCACCATGAAACGCGCGACCATCAACGACGTAGCTCTCACGGCCGGAGTCTCAACTTTTACCGCATCCCGCGCTTTGCGAGGTAAGGATCACGTGGCAGCAGCTACGCGGGATAAGGTGCTGAAAGCGGCCAAAGAGCTGAATTACACCGCGTCTCGCTCGGCGGCGGCGCTGGCAAGCGGACGCACCAATCGCATTGCCATGCTGGCTCGCGAACGGCTGGCCGGCTGGTTCATGGGCGAATTATTCGACGGGCTGTATGACGAACTGAGCCGCGCACGCTATGACTTGACCGTATACCGAGCCGGCAGCGTCGAGGAGCGTGCGGAATTCTTTACTCGGCTGCCAGCCAATCGTAACGCCGACGCCCTCATCGTATCCGGATTTTCCGCCACCGATGAGGAAGCCGACACGTTGGCCAGCATGGGTATGCCCATCGTCTCGGTGAATTCGCCGTCTATCAGCTGCTGCCAAGCCTCCGTGGCCATTGATGACGAGGCGGCCGAAGCCATGGCAGTGCGTTATCTTGCGGCCCTCGGGCATCGTCGTTTCTGCTATGTGGGGCGCACCGATCCGCTGACCGGCAAGGAATGGGGATTCGATGCACGCGCACGCGGATACAAAGATGAGATAATCTCGCTTGGCCTCACCGACTGCGGCATCCACTTCATCGACTCGGAATCACCACGCTCGGCCAAACAAGTCATCGCCACCATGCTCGCGCAGCCTGAGCGGCCGACCGCTATCTGCGTGTGGTCTGACTACTACGCATTGCGCGTGGTACATGAGTTGCAGGCAATCGGAGTACGAATCCCCGAAGACGTTTCGGTCTTTGGCTTTGATGGGTCCGACGTGGCGGAATCCATTGGATTAAGCACCATGGTGCCAACTCCCCCGCGCGAAATCGGACAGATTGCCGCGCGCAAGGCACTGAATTTGGTTGAGGGGAAGACCTTGGACGACCCTCATACGACTGTACCTGTGGCGGTCGAGCCCGGCGCGACCAGTGGGCCAGTGCGGGAATAGGCGATATGGGAAAAGCCCCCCTCGGCGGAAAACCGAAGGAGGCTTGGGTGGAGCTGCACTACTTCACAGCGCCTCGCATGACTCCACCGACGACCCACTTCTGGGCGAAGATGTAGACGATGAGGATCGGGGCCATGGCCATCAGGTAGCTGGAGAAGGCCATCGGGTAGTTGGTGGCGAACTGCGAGCTGAAGACGTACTGGGCGAGCGGGATGGTCTGGTTCGACTGATCGGTCAGAATGATCAACGGCAGGAGGAAGTCGTTCCAGGCCCACAGCGCGGTCAGGATGGCGATGGTGGCGTTAATCGGGCTCATCAGCGGGAAGATGATGGTCCAGAAGATGCGCCAGGTGGATGCGCCATCGATGCGGGCAGCTTCTTCCAGCGATACCGGAATCGAACGGATGAAGCCGGTGGCGATGAACAGGTTCGTGCCCAGGCCGAGCACCGTGTACAGAATGATCAGGCCGACCTGGTTGTCCAGGTGCAGGGAGCCCATCTGCTTCGCAATCGGCAGCATGACGACCGGGAACGGCACGAACATGGCGGCGATGAAGAAGTAGTACAGGAAGCGGAAGAAGCGCTTGTCCATGTTGCGGGCCACGGCGTAGGCCACGAAGGTGTTGGTCAGCAGGGTGAGCACCACGGCGGCCACCGTGATGATCGCGGAGTTGAGCGCGGCCTTCGGGTAGTTGACCTTGGCGGAGGCGTCGGCGAAGTTGTGCCACTGCCACGAGGTGGGCAGGGCGAAGGTGCCGGCTTCGGCCGGGGTCTTCAGCGCGGTGACGATGGTGAAGTAGAGCGGGATCAGAATGGTCAGGCTCAGCACGGCCACGGCGGCGGTCAGCCACCAGTTGATCTTGTGGTCTCTGCGGAACTTGGCGGGCTTGCCGGACTTGGACGGGGTAACTGTTGCAGTAGTCATTTCTTATCCTCCCCTAAATCAGATCTGTTCCTGGCTGCGGGAGATGCGCAGCTGCACGAAGGCGATGATCGCCAGCACGATGAAGAAGAGCACGGCGTTTGCGGTCTGGTAGGCGTACTCGCCACCGGTCAGGCCACCCTTCCAGATGAGGTAGGTGACGGTTTCGGTGGAGGAGTTCGGGCCGCCCTCGGTCAAGGCGACGACCTGGTCGAAGGTGCCGAGCGCGTTCTTCATGGACAGCACGAGGTTGATGGTGAAGAACGGTCCGATCAGCGGGAAGGTGATCTTCCAGAACTTCTGCCAGGCATTGACGCCGTCGATGGCGGCGGCCTCGTAGATTTCATCGTCGATGGTCTGCAGGCCGGCGAGGTAGATGAGCACCGAGTAGGCGATGCCCTGCCAGACGGCGAGGAAGACGATCGGGATCCAGCTGAGTTGCTCATTGGTCAACAGCGAGGTGGACAGCCACTTGATGCCCAGCGCCTTGCCGAGCTCGGGCAGGGGGTTCATGAAGATGTACTTGAACACGTAGCCGATGACCAGCACGGAGAGGGTGTAGGGGATGAAGAAGATGGCTCGGAAGCCATTCTTGAAGGCGATCTTCGAGTTCAGCAGCACCGACAGGAACAGGGCGATCACATTAATCAGCACCGTGATGAGAATGGCGATGAGGAACGTGAACAGGTAGGCATGGCCCACTCGGTTGTCCTGGAAGAGGGCGATGTAGTTCTTCAGTCCGATGAACTTGTAATCGCCGTAGCCCTGCGAGTTGGTGAAGGAATACTTTACGCCATCAAGAAATGGCAGGTACAGGAAGAAGGCGAAGATGATGGCCGCCGGAACCACCATCCAGTAGTAGGCGGGGTCCACTTTGCGGGTGGAGAAGGCGGAGACCTTCTTCTTGGCGGGTTTCTTGGCAGCGGTCTTGGTTGCGGTTGCGTGTGACATGATGTTCTCCTCTCCTACCGATCACTCGAAGGTCCTGGCTTGGACCTTGTCCCATTCGGTCTGCATCTGGTTCAGGAAACGGTCGGTGTTGCCGGAGGTCACCATGGTCTGCAGGTAGCCGCCGATGTTGATGGACGAAGGAATGTAGTGGTCGCAGAAGTCGGCCAGTCGGTTTTCCTCGAAGAACGGGCGCACGGTTTCCAGCGCATCGTTGCCGAAGTAGGTGTCCTTCAGCGGCGTGATGGCGGACTGGGCGTCGGCGTAGGCGTCAAGCTGATCCTTCTGCATGAGGAATTCGACGAGCTTCATCGCTTCCTTGGGGTGCTTGGTGTTCGCACCGATGGTGAGCATCACGTCGTCGCCGGCGGTGAGGATCTGCTCGCTGGCGTCATCGGTGGCCGGCATCTGGGCGAAACCAAGTTCGATATCGGGGTTGATCAGCAGGATCTGCGGGATGGCGTAGGTGCCGAGCGGGATGATCGCGGCCTTGCCTTGGGCGAAGTTCTGCGTGCCCTGCTGGTAGGTGACGCCGGTGTCCGCAGTGGAGTAGGTGAAGAGCTCGGATTCCTTCTCGACTGAGGTCTTCCACAGTTCCTGGAACGCGGTCTTGCCTTGCTTGAGCTCGGTGTACTTCGATTCGGGAACCAGCGTGCCGGCCAGGGAGGCGAGCGGTGCCTGGGTGGTCCAGGCGTCGGCCACGGAACCCTGCAGCGGGTTGATGCCGGCGTCCTTGAAGGTGTTGAGCATATCGGTGAACTCGCTCCAGGTGGTCGGCGGGTTCTCCGGGTCAAGGCCAACCTTGCGGAACAGAGCCTTGTTGTAGATGTAGCCGGAGGCGTTACCCGCGAAGGGCAGGCCGTACAGGCGCTTCTTGGAGGAATCGGTGGTCTGCACCAGATTCTTGGCGATCTGCACCATGCCGGGGTTGAGGGTGTCCACGATGGGTTCGTCGGTGAAGTCGTAGAACACACCGGAGGCGGCGAAGTTGCCGAAGCTGATGTCGCCGTTGAAGGTGATCACGTCCGGCACACGATTCTTGACGAAACGGGTGCGCAGATCGGTCTGGGCGTTGGCGGAGTTGTTGATGTTGACCTTGATGGTCGGGTTCTGTTTCTCAAAGTCGGCGACCATGGACTTGAACTGGTCGGCGGCCTCGGACTTGAACTGGAAGAAATCCAGCGTGACGGTGCCTGCGGTGCTGGAGCCGCAGCCTGCCAGGCCGAAGCCGACGGCGATCGCGCACACCACGGCGGCGGTGCGCACGGCCAGACGCTTCAGTCTAGGCGTTGCATGTGGGGAATCGGACAGCATAATTGTTGACTCCTTTATCTTTCTTTTCCTCCGGCTTCGGTGCCGGCGGTTCTTCCACTTTCTAAGGTAACAGTTCGGCCATTTCATTCCCAGCGCCAGCGAGCCCACTTGCGCAAGCAACAAAAAGCGCGGTATTTTGTGATTAACGCAATAAATACAGCGAAGGGGCTTGCATGTCTGATACCAACGCGATTCCACAGTGGTTTTCCGGATCCGAGCATACGCATCGCGTGGCGGCGGCAATTGCCCAATACGGGCCGATAGCCCGCACTACGTTGGCACAGATGCTGGGACTGAGCCAAGGGGCCTTGTCCCGCATCACCAGCGATCTGATCTACGCCGGGGTGATCGAGGAGCTTCCGGCCGAGGCCGGCCCGTCAGGCAAGCTGCCCGAGCGATTCACGCCAAGGGAAAGTTCGGATCGTCGCGGACGCCCGCAGACTTCGCTGGTGTTGTGTTCGAACGCACGCACCTTCATTGGTGTCAAGGTTCATGGGATGTCGATTGTGGCCGCTGCGGTGAACGCGCATGGCGAGGTGGTGTCCGGCCGGCACGAGGTGCCGATCGGGGCGGATCAATCGGCTGAGTATGTGGTGTCGGCCATCACGCGGCTGGTGCGCGAATGTTCCGCCGATATCGCCTCTTCCGGACTACCCTCCCCCACTGCGGTGGGCGTTGCGGTAGGTGGGCATGTGGTCGACGATTCGATTGTGACGTTCGCCCCGTTCCTGCATTGGGACGGGGCCACGGACTTGGGGACGATGGCCACAGAGGCGACCGGCCTGCCGTGCGGGGTGTTCAATGATATCGATTCTCTGCTGGTGGATGCCTCCTGGTTCGGGCCGGGTGTCGGCGTGGAGATGGTCGCCTGG
>OGXR01002042.1_pt1 | contig 13667 bp, 10 predicted proteins | sample 1576331 | NCBI WGS metagenome assembly OGXR01 (sample SAMEA3541473, study PRJEB24748) | human gut metagenome | biome: human gut; feature: human-associated habitat; material: faeces | place: China | collected 2012 | reverse complement strand
TCGCTTGATTCAAATTCGAGCGGCGGCAAAGTTGTCTGACGGGGCTTTTTGCCCTTTTGAACCTGGAGATAGCCCTGCTCGGTAAGTTCCTCACGAATTTGTGCAAGGTCTTTTTCATTCTCCGCACGGTCAACCGTATCGAGAACCGAGTTAATATAATCAAGCTCTTCCCTGCCCTTTTTAAGCTGTTCTTTGAGCATAATTTCGGCATTTTTAGCCTTGCGGTAATCCTTGTAATACTTTTGAGCATTTGCCGAAGGTGAGATTGCCGGATTAAGCTTTATGCGTAAAATTGCGTTGTTCTCATCGTAAAAGTTTTCAACATCAACATACTCCGCACCACGCTCAATGCGATAGATATTTGCCTGCAAAAGATCACCGCATATGCGAAGATGCTCACGGTCTGCACAGCGTTCAAGCTCACTCTTCTGTTTTGCAATTTTTCGTGCAAGCCTTTCAAGGGTGTTGTTCAAAAGCTTTGTAAGGCTTTGTGATTTCACCCTCATTCTGTCACGACTGTCACGAGCCTCATAGAATCCGTCAAGCAAATCGGAGAAGCTTTCCTTACCCTCAACCTTTGCAAAATCGCCGTACTGCTCAACATTCATAAAGCAGAAGTCCATAGGCTTGCCGTCCTCACGATAAACCACAACAGGCTTGCCCGAACAATCGCTGCAAACGCTTTTCAGCTTTTCAATTTCAACTGCGAGTCGGTCAAAAAGCACACCCTCAATTCTGTTGGTTGCGCCCTCCATAACCTTGTATTCAATCTCACGGCATACAATCGGAGAAACACCCTCAATTGTCCTTAACAGCGCCTTGTTAAGCGGCATTTCCGTGTCAAGATTTTTTACGGCTGTACACACATCAAGCACCGAACATTTAAGAAGATTCAGCTTGTTCTGCGATTCGGGAAGTTCGTATTTTATATTCGGCAGTACAAGTCTTTTACTGCTCATTGTAAGATCGACACGCTTGAGTGAGTCAATAATAACGCCGTTTGAATCAACAATAATTATGTTGCTGTACATACCCATAATTTCGCATACAACAGTTATCATCACAGTATCGCCGAGCTCGTTCACGCACTCGAAATCGAGCATAAGAACACGGTCGCAACCGTTCTGGCGAAGTCCCACAAGCTTTCCGCCACCGATTCTTTTTCGCAAAAGCATACAGAACATCGGAGGTTGTGCAGGATTTTCGGGTGTTGACGAACAAAAGTTTACTCTCGGTGAATTTGCCCGTGCAGAAAGCAACAGTTTTTTGTTGCCTGAAAATGTTCTCAGCCCGAACACAAGCTCTTCTCTGTTCGGCTGATAAATCTGCGACACCCTTGCACCGAGAGCCTCTTTTTCTATTTCACTTTTAATATGTCTTAAAAAAATTCCGTCAAGCGCCATAGTAACTCCGTAAATTATTTGTGATATTTACCGTTTGATGAAATCTCAAACGCACGGTAAATCTGTTCGCTTAAAATCATTCTTGCCATTTGGTGAGGGAAGGTCATTCTGCCCATTGAAAGACGGACATCTGCCCGTTTTTTAACCGATTCGTCAAGTCCGTAGCTGCCGCCGATAATAAAATCAACGGTGCTTTTTCCGCTCACGGACGCATTGTCAATCAGCCTTGAAAGCTCCTCACTCGACATAGACTTTCCCTCAATACACATTGCAACAACATAATCCGAAGGCGAAATTTTCTGCATGATTCGTTTTCCCTCAGAGAAAATAACCTCATCAATCTGCGACCTATTCGGTATGTTGCTCTTAATGCGTTCTTCCGAAAGCTCAATAATATTGAATTTACAAAATGCGGTCAAGCGTTTTGCATACTCTGCAATTGCGTCGGTAAAATATTTTTCCTTGATTTTGCCGATACAAATTATGTTAATCTTAATCATATTCCTCTTGTTTGTTTAAGGTTAAAAGATGATGGCTTTTGTTGTGCTTACACTCGGAGCAACATCAAGCGAATAATCGCTTTTGTACTTCATTCCGTTTGATGTGAGCAGGTCAACGGATGTTGACATTGCAAGCGGAACGGTATTATTTTCTTCGCTGAGATGACCGAGCATAAGTCTTAAAGTTCCCTTTTCAACAAGGTTAACAAGTTCTTTTGCACATGCCTCATTTGAAAGATGCCCTCTGTTTGAAAGGATTCTCTGCTTTAGCGGATAAGGATAAAATCCGTTTTTGAGCATATTGATATCGTGATTTGACTCAAGCACAACAAAGTCGCTCTGCTCTGCGGCAGTTCTTACATCGGGCAACATAACGCCCATATCGGTTGCTATAAGTGCGGATTTTCCGTCGGGAGCAGTAACACGGTAACAACAGCTTTCCGCCGCATCGTGGGGGGTGTCAATTCGCTGAACACGCATATTGCCGATTACAACCTCGTCAGTTATAACATCTGCCTCTGTGTTTGGATCAAGCTTATTACCTGCCCTCAAAGCATTGAGCGTACCAAGACTTGAATACACCTTAAAGCCGTAACGCTTTGCAAGCACACGCAACGCACTGCAATGGTCAGTGTGTTCGTGAGTTATAAAAACCGCCCCGATACTGCCCATATCAAGTCCGTTTGCAAGCATGGCATTTTCAATCTGCTTGCATGAACGACCTGCGTCAATCAGTACGCCTTCGCTTGCCGAACCTATGTAGTAGCTGTTACCCTTACTTCCGCTGAACAGCGGTACTGCTCTTGCCAAAACAATCAATCCTTACCTTTAGTATAACGAATATGATAACACAGATTTTAAAATTTGTAAATTTAATCTCACAAAAAAGCCGTTCTCACAAAGAAAACGGCTTTGATTTTTAATTAAATTTTAGTCAGGCACCGAGCTCCTGCTCGTTGTCTCCTGTAAAATACACCTTTTTGATATCTGCACCGAGTGCTCTGAACTTTTCAACAACATCTTCATATCCACGCTCAATGAACTGAATATTTGAAATCTCTGTTGTACCGTTAATTTCAAGAGCGGCAATAATCATAGCCGCACCTGCACGAAGGTCGGTTGCCTTAACGGGAGCCGCTGTGAGCGGAACACCGCCCTCAATGATTGCAAGTCTGCCCTCAACAGAAATCTGCGCACCCATTCTGATAAGCTCGCTGACATACTGATAGCGATTATCCCAAACATTCTCGTTGATGATGCTTGTTCCGGGAACGCTCATAAGCAATGCGGCAAACTGCGGCTGACAGTCTGTCGGGAAGCCGGGATGCGGCATTGTCTTGATATTACAGCGCTTTAGCGGAGCAGATGACGCATCAACCTTGAGAGCCTCATCATATTCCGTAATCTTGACGCCCATCTCACGCAGCTTTGCGCTGATTGATTCAAGATGCTTCGGTGTAATATTCTTTACCGTAATACAACCTCTTGTTGCGGCGGCGGCACACATATATGTTCCTGCCTCAATCTGGTCGGGAATAATCGAATAAGTAATGCCGTGAAGATACTCAACGCCACGGATTTTGATAACATCCGTACCTGCACCTCTGACATCCGCACCCATTGAATTAAGGAAGTTCGCAAGGTCAACAATATGCGGTTCTCTTGCGGCATTTTCAATAATGGTCTGTCCCTTTGCCTTTGATGCGGCAAGCATAATGTTCATTGTTGCACCAACGGACACAACATCAAGGTACACATGTGTACCGACAAGGCTGTCGCACTCTGCCTCTATAATCGCACCGTCAACAAGCTGAGTTGTCGCACCGAGAGCCTCAAAGCCTTTAAGATGCTGGTCAATCGGACGCACGCCAAAGTTACAGCCGCCCGGAAGAGCCACCTTAGCCTTGCCGTACTTGCCCAAAAGTGCGCCGAGAAGATAATATGACGCTCTCATACCTCTTACGAGGTCGGTCACAGCATTGCATGTGCGGATTTTTGTAGGATCAATATATAAGGACGAACGGTTGATTCGTCTTACATTAGCACCCATCTGCTGAAGAATTCTGCTGATAAGTGATACATCGCTGATGTTAGGAATATTTTCAATCTGGCATGGCTCATCACAAAGAATAACTGCCGGAATAATTGCAACGGCTGCATTTTTCGCACCGCTGATTGTCACTTCACCCGATAATGGCTTTCCGCCGGTAACTACGAACTTCTCCAATTGTTACACCCCAATTAATGTGTAGAAGATACTTTTAACTAAATAAGCTAAATATCCGAAAATGTATATCTATATAGTGTATAAGTAAAAATCGAAAATTATACGAATCTAAAATTCATAATGAGAACTAATTTGTTACATTTTATTAAAAACGAACCCACTCGGTTACGCAGATGTAATTTAACAATTCTCTTACAGAAAATGATACTACAAAATTGTAGTAAAGTCAACGGAATAATAAAACTGTAATCTATTTTTGGGCAAGTTGTACTCAAATTATTAATTTGTTGCTTTTTTTGTTTTTAATATAACCAACCATACTTTTTTAAATCGTTTTTTCCTAAAAAGAAGTAATTAATTAAAGCAATTTCTTGTAAAATAATTACAAATTGAAACAGTTATTATATTTTCTTAATTGAAAATTTGCAGGCAAATCTATCGTATATATTTATTCTTTGCAAATCAAACGAATAAAACAAAAATATCTAAAGGTAAATTTTTTAAAAATCACAGACAAAATGATTATTATGCCGAAAAAAAGACTTTACTGCCACTTGCATTGAATTTAAAACTTTTATCAATTATGATTGAAACAGAATCAGTCGGCAAGTGTCCTTTTACATTATAATAATGACAAAATTAAGGCATTGCGACAAATTTTTAATTAACGGGGGATTCAGAATGAGCGAAACAGCAAAAGAACCGAAAAAAATAAGTAAAAGAAGCAGTGAAGAAAAAATTGAAATTATTGTTGCGATTTTTCTCGGAATAACCGCACTCGCCACAGCATGGGCATCGTGGATAGGTTCACTTCACGGCGGAAATCAGGCGACTAACTACACAAAAAGCAACAACCTCTCATCAGAGGGCAACTCGATGTGGAATGAGGCTTCTCAAAATCTTATGCAGGATATGATCACATGGAATGACATCAATGAGGCAAACCTTAATTACCAATATGCGGAATCTAAAAACGATAAAGCGGAAATGGAAAAATATCAGTACCAAATTGATCAGCTTATGAGTGATAACTGTACAGAAGAATTTCTTGAGGCAATTAATTGGGCAATGGATCAAAAGGAAAATGTAACTCCGTTTATGAAGGACGGTTACACCGAAAGTTATTTTGCAGAGGCAAAAGCTACAATTGAAGAGTCGGACAAACTTCTTGAACAAGGTAAGAAAGATAACGCAAACGGTGACGCATTCGGTCTTGTAAGCGTAATTTACTCGGTTGTACTCTTTATGCTCGGTATCGTAGGCACATTCAAGAATCTTCCGAACAGAAGAATTGTGCTCGGTGTTGCAGTTGCAGGTTTTATTCTTGCTACTATATATATGTTTACAATTCCGATGCCGACAGGATTCAATATTCTCAGTTATTTCGGAATGGCATAAAACAAAATATTCTGTACTCACAGCGGTGAAAGCAAATGCTTTTGCCGCTGTTTTTTGTAAAAAATCAAAAAAATATTACACTTTTCCCTCTATGTCTATTGACTTTTTAAAAATGGAATGCTATATTATAATTAATATATGAGCATATCTTCATATGTTCAAGTATAACTTTTAACCTGAGAGAAAATTAAAGGGGACGCCTATGGAAAACAAAGAAAAAACAACCACTCCCGAAATGCCCGACATTGATGTGCTGTTTGAGCTTGCAGACCTTTTTAAGGTTTTCGGTGATTCAACCCGACTTCGCATTATGTACACCATTTCGGAAAATGAAATGTCGGTGCTCAACATTGCTGAAGCTCTCAGCATGGAGCAAAGCACAATTTCCCACCAACTGCGTGTGTTAAGGCAGAACAAGCTGGTGCGTGTTCGCCGTGAAGGAAAGCAGATTTATTACAGCCTTGACGATGACCATGTGAAACGAATCATCGAAATGGGACTTGACCATGTTCTTGAATAAGGGGGCAAACATATGAGGTACAAATATCAGCTTGACAATCTCAACTGCGCTCATTGTGCAGGCAAGATTGAGGCTAAAATTACAGAAACAGACGGCTTTGAGGATGTGAGCTTCAATTTTGCGACAAAGCTTCTCAACTTCAAAAGCGAAAAGCAGAATCCTGTTTCCGAAATTCAGGCAATCTGCGACAGCATTGAGGACGGTGTAACCGTTGTTGACAAAACTCCGAAAAATGATATCACAACAAAGGCAGAACCCGAAATCACGAAAAAGAAAATCAACCGTGACACAATCTTCCTTGCAATTTCAATTGTACTTGCTGTAGTGTCCGAAATTCTCCACCTTACACTTGACGGTGTTACGGCTGTTCATTATGTTGTACTCGCAGCGTGTTTTGTTGCAACACTTCTTTCGGGTTACAAGGTATTCATCAAAGGTGCAAAAAACATTCTAAAGCTGAGAATTGACGAAACAACGCTTATGGCTGTTGCGGTAATTGCGGCATTCTGTCTTGGAGATTTTGTTGAGGCGGCAATGGTAACAATCCTCTTTTCTATCGGTGAAATTTTTGAGGATCGAGCAGTTGACGCATCCCGCCGTGACATTGAAAAACTTGCAAACATTCGTCCCGATACAGCAACAATTATTGTTGACGGTGCGGAACAGATTGTTCCTGCCGAAAGCGTTGAAATCGGAAGTATCATTGAAGTCAAGCCATACGAAAGAGTTCCGCTTGACGGCATTATTATCAAAGGTAAAACAACTCTCGACACATCTGCTCTCACAGGCGAAAGCCTTCCTGTTGACGCAGGCGAGGGCAGTGAAGTACTCAGCGGTGCAATCAACGGCAGTAACCTTATTACTGTCAAAACCACAAAACATTTCGGTGACAGTACCGCAACAAGAATTCTTCAGCTTGTTGAAGATGCCGCCGCACAAAAGGGCAACAGCGAAAAGCTCATTTCACGCTTTGCATCAATCTATACACCTGTTGTTGTAATCATCGCCGCCGCAATCGCAATCATTCCCCCTCTTTGCGGACTCGGCAGTTTCAGCGACTGGCTCTATCGTGCTCTTGTTTGTCTTGTAGCGTCATGTCCGTGTGCTATTGTTATTTCCGTACCTCTCTCCTACTATTCGGGTATCGGTGCGGCATCCGAAGTCGGTGTACTCATCAAGGGCGGAAAATATATTGAGGCTCTTGCAAAAGCAGACACATTCGTATTCGATAAAACAGGCACGCTCACAAGCGGCAAGCTCAGCGTAAACAAGGTTAATCCCATAGGTTCACACAGTGCCGACGAAGTTCTTGCTCTTGCCGCTGCAAGCGAAAAATATTCCGCTCATCCGATTGCCTCCGCAATCAGAGAAAAGGCAAACGGTCTTGAGCTTCCCGAGCTTTCCGACTACAGCGAAAGTGCCGGTCACGGAACAAGCGCAGTTTATAACGGCAAAACTATTCAGTGCGGCGGTTCAAAGATTCTTTCGGACGAACAGAAGAAGATTGCAAATAAAGACGATTCTGTTTTCGTAATTTATGACGGTCAGCTTATCGGTTCGCTCAATGTCAGCGACACAGTAAGATCTGAATCAAAAGAGGTTATCTCACAGCTCAAAGCGCTCGGTGTCAAGAACACGGTAATGCTCACAGGCGACAGACAACAGCCTGCCGAAAATGTTAAAAATGAACTCGGACTTTCCGAATGTCACGCAGAACTTCTCCCTGCTCAAAAGCTTGAACTTTTCAAGGGCTTGAAATCAAAATCCAAGGGTGCTTGCTTTGTGGGCGACGGCATCAATGATGCCCCTGTTCTTTCGGCAAGCGACTGCGGTATCGCAATGGGATTCGGCAGTGAAGCCGCTATTGAAGCGTCAGACGCAGTTCTCGCATCAGGCACACTCAAACAGCTTCCAAAGGCAATTAAAATTGCACGAAGTGTTATCAACACTGTCAAGGGCAACATCATCTTTGCCCTCTCAATCAAGGCTCTTGTAATCATCCTCGCCGCATTCGGTCTTGCACAAATCTGGATGTCCGTTATCGCCGACACAGGCGTCAGCGTAGTCTGTGTCCTCATAGCCGCAAGACTCCTCAAAAAGAAATATTGATTATATATCGTTAATTTATAATTTACAATCATTAAAGCACAGTGAATTTTATTTAAATTTTTGCTGTGCTTTTTTATATTTACAAATATAGTCTTTACATAATTCTTGTTTATGTGATATTTTTTAACATTTTTGTTGACATTTAGCTATTTATTAGTTATAATCTTGATGTTGTGTTCTTTGTTATTATAGTTAGAGGTGATTATTATGATTTAATTTTTCAATTAGTTTATTTTTTGTTTTTTATTAAATTTAGGAGGTAGTACCGTACTATGAAAAAATTCTTATCAATACTTTTATTATGTGCAATTCTTCTTTCTTTTCCTGTAATTGCACATGCAGAAAGTGAAGACTCTAATGAATCTGAGGTGTACTCAGGTGAAATCATTCCATCAGAAGAAGAGGAGCAAGAATATTTATCATCTCTCAGCAAAACAGACTTATTAAAAATAAAGCAGAAAGAAACAGAAGCAAAATTAATAGAAAAATTCTCCAAACCGACAGCAAGAGCTGCTTATAAGATTTCTATACCTGGAAAGTTCATAATGTATCAACAAAGTAAAAGTTATTATTGCGTTCCCGCTTGCGTAAAAAGTGTATTGCAATACATAAACGGCAAGAGTGACTCACAAGACAAAATAGCAAGTGACCTTGGAACTATTAGAATCGGTACCGATGGCAGAAAAATAGCACCTTATTTAAATAAAAAGCAAACGTCTTTTTATTATGCCCGTCTTGAAGAACCAAGCAAAACACTTATGGGAAGTTGCCTCTATGCAACAATTGCAAAAAAACATAAGCCCTGTTTATTAGCAATTGTTAATAAAGACGGAAAAGATTGGCACTACTCTACACCTGGTCATAGATTAGTAGTAAATGCTATATATAGTGATAAATCTAAAATACAGTTAGCTGATCCATTGGGAAACACACATACTGGTTGGCCTTATTTTTATTTAAAGCGTTTATCTGAGGTTAATAATATTTGTCAAGATATAATTTGGTAATTAAATCTCCATTGAATCTATATAGGTTCAATGGATTTTTATATTAGGAGGAATAGTTTTGAAAAAACTAATTTTATTAATATTAACTACTTTATTTTTACTTTCATTATACGGGTGTAACACTTCTTCATCAAGCAATAACCCCACTGAACAAACAACCGTAACGAATACAGATGATTTATCTCTTGATTCAGATATTGAAACAACAGAATTAAATCATGATTATGAAATTTACAATAACGGCAAAAAGGTGGATACTTTAAATCTTTACGGCTTATTTAAACAAATTGATAACGGCTTCATATATTCAAAAATCAATAAAGACTCTCCAAATGAAATGGAATACTACAGATATTATTTAGATAAAAAAAACAGTGTAAAACTTGGTTCAATAAAAAACTGGTCTATGCAAATTCACGATAAAGCTTATGTAAATAATCACCTTTGCTTTACGTCAAGCACGGGCGACATTACAGACGAAGAAAACAGAACTCTTGAATTTATTGATATCGACCTTAATAAAAACAAAATGACGACTGTATTTTCTGACAAAGGCGGATTTCCATATGACACTGTTACAGGAGCAGACAATCTTGTCATAATCACAAAAGTGCTAGACAACGGTACTTCTTTGGAACTGTATGATACCGAAACTCAAAAATTCAAGCAATTAAAATATTTAGAGTTTGATGATAAAAACAGTATCGGGGAAACTATAAGAAAAGTTTCAATTGACAAAAGTACAAAAACAATCTCTCTTTTGGTTTTGGATTGCATTTCACAGAACGAAGCTTCTTTAAAAATAGAAACTTATGACTATGATATGAATTTTCTCAAAAGCTATGATATTTCCAACATTTCAGATGATTCAAACGAATTAATTCAGGGCGTACAGGTTTTTGATTTTAAAAACAATTATCTATTCTATCAAAATTTCAGCATAACAAGATGTATAGGATATATAGACAGCGATAAGCTGAAAAAATCCGACATATCAGAAGATGTAGATGATACTTTTTCAATAGTATCCGCATCTGAAGATGACAGTGATACAAATTTATTGTATAAGAGGGCGGAATCAAGTTCAGAAAATAACTACATATATCTTTTTGATACAACCAACAAAACAATGAAAGAAACAAAATTTAATATTGAAGAAAAAGGGTACAACATAGGCGGTATATCAAGGATAGGAAAAGATAATTTGATGATATTGATGTCCCCTGATAATGCAGACAAAAAAAGCAACCTTAATCCAAGAATATACTTTACAAAACTAAGCGACTTAAATTTTCAGTAAACAGGCGGTAAAAATCAATTAAAATCCATTTTGCAAATTATCTGTCAAAATCCTGCAAAAAATTTAATTTATGGGCAATACTGCTCTTTACTTTTTAAGGTATTTATTGTATAATTAGCGGTAAAGCAAAAAGGTATATTTAATGTTACAAAACACCTTTTGCTCACAATAAATAAGGATAGGAGGGACAAAACATAATGATCAGCGGTGCTGAAATTATGGTAAAATGTTTGGAAGCCGAGGGCGTTGACATAGTCTTTGGTTATCCCGGTGCGGCTATCTGCCCATTTTACGATAAAGTTTACGATTCGAGCATTACCCACATTCTTGTTCGTCAGGAACAGAACGCTGCTCATGCGGCAAGCGGCTATGCAAGATGCAGTAATCGTCCCGGTGTTTGCGTGGCAACTTCCGGTCCCGGTGCAACCAACCTCATCACAGGCATTGCAACCGCCTATACGGACTCTATTCCGATTGTTGCCATTACAGGTCAGGTTCGTTCCGACCTTCTCGGCAGAGATGTCTTTCAGGAAGCTGACATCACAGGAGCTTGTGAACCGTTTGTAAAGCACAGTTATCTCGTCAGCAAAACAGAAGACCTTCCGAGAGTTTTCAAAGAGGCTTTCCATATTGCCTCAACCGGCAGACCCGGTCCTGTACTTATCGACATTCCCGTTGATATTCAGGAAAATGAAATTGAAAGTTTTGAATATCCCGAAAGCGTAAACATTATCGGTTACAAGCCGAACACTAAGGGACACGCAATTCAGGTTAAAAAGGCTGTTGAGGCCATCAACGCAAGCAAGCGTCCTGTTATCGTATCAGGCGGCGGCGTGCTGAGTTCGGGTATCAAGCTTAAACTTCAAAAATTTGCAGAAACTACGGGTATCCCCGTTATTTCAACTATGATGGGCATCGGTGTTATGCCCAGCGAGCATGAGCTTTATCTCGGAATGCTCGGCACTCACGGCAAGGCTGTTGCCAACCGTGCTCTTCACGAAGCCGACCTTGTAATCGTATGCGGTGCAAGACTCGGTGACAGAGCTGTTGCGGCTCCCGACCAGATGAGTGAAAACACAAAGGTAATTCACATTGACATTGACCCTGCTGAAATCGGTAAGAATGTTAAAACAGAAATTCCGATTGTAGGCGATATGAAAAATGTCATCAATATGCTGCTTGACAGCATCGGCGATTACAAGGTTACAACAATGTGGAGCGAAACCGTAAAGAACTGGAAAAAAGACCTTTACCGTGAGCCTCCCGTTTTTGACGGCTTTGTTGAGCCGAGAACACTTGTCGGTCATCTCAGTGCAATGTTCCGCTCAAAGGCAATTCTCGTTGCCGATGTAGGACAAAATCAAATCTGGTGTGCAAACAACTTCCGTATTCGTGAGGGCAGATTCCTCACAACAGGCGGTATGGGTACAATGGGTTACTCAATTCCCGCTGCAATCGGTGCAAAGTTTGCAAGACCCGACCGTGATGTTATTGTAATCTGCGGTGACGGCAGTTTTCAGATGGGGCTTAATGAGCTTGCGACTATTGCAGGCAATCAGCTCGGAATTAAAATCATCATTATGAAAAACGCACGACTCGGAATGGTTCGTGAACTTCAGGACAAACACTACGGTGGCAGACACTCCGCAACAATTCTCAACGGTGATCCCGACTTCTTGAAGATTGCCGATGCTTACGGCATTGACCATGCAGAGGCTCATTCAAACAAGGAAGCCGAAAACATCATCAAGGGTATTGTTGATTCGGAAAAACCGTTCATTCTTGTTTGCGATGTTCACCCCGACACTCCGTCAATTTAATGAGGTGATAAAATGCAGTATACATTATCAATACTTGTTGAAAATCAGGCGGGCGTTCTTTCAAAGATTTCGGGACTTTTCTCTCGCCGAGGCTTTAACATCGACTCACTTGCAGTAGGTGTTACTCAGGACCCGTCGGTTTCCCGAATCACAATCGTTGCAAACGGTGACGAGTACATTGTTGAACAGCTTGAAAAACAGCTCAACAAGCTCATTCCCGTTATTAAGGTAAAAAGGCTTAACGAGGGCGAATTTATCAGCCGTGAGCTTGTTTTAATCAAGGTTCACTGCGCCGCCTCAAAAAGAGCCGAAATTGTCAAAACGGTTGAAATTATGCAGGCGAAAATCGTTGATGTATCCCCTTCGTCAGTTACCGTTGAGTACTGCGAATGTGCAAGCCGCATCAACACGCTTGTTGACTTACTCAAGCCTTATGGTATCCGTGAGATTGTAAGAACAGGTACTGTTGCCATTGACAGAGGCACAGCTTCGGTTTCCGTTTAATCTTACAGTTAGCATATATTCTAATTTATATGCCGCGTTTGCGGTAAGGAGGACTTTAATATGAAAGACTACACTAAGAACATGACAGCACCAATCTACTATCAGTCAGATTGCAACCTTGACCTTCTCAAGGGTAAGAAAATTGCTATTATCGGTTACGGCAGCCAGGGTCATGCACACGCTCTCAACCTCAAGGATTCAGGTTGCGATGTAATCATCGGTCTTTACGAAGGCAGCAAGAGCTGGGCAAAGGCTGAGGCACAGGGCTTTAAGGTATATACATCGGCAGAGGCTGCAAAGCAGGCTGACATCATCATGATTCTTATCAACGATGAAAAGCAGGCAGCTCTTTACAAGAACGACATCGAGCCAAACCTCGAAGCAGGCAATATGCTTATGTTTGCTCACGGATTTAACATTCACTTCGGTTGCATCAAGCCTCCAAAGGATGTTGATGTTACAATGGTAGCTCCTAAGGGACCGGGTCACACAGTTCGTTCAGAGTATCAGGTTGGTAAGGGTGTACCTTGCCTCGTTGCTGTTGAGCAGGATGCTACAGGTCAGGCTAAGGATCTCGCACTTGCATATGCACTCGGTATCGGCGGTGCAAGAGCCGGCGTTCTTGAAACAACATTCAGAACAGAAACAGAAACAGACCTCTTCGGTGAGCAGGCTGTTCTTTGCGGCGGTGTTTGCGCACTTATGCAGGCAGGTTTTGAAACACTTTGCGATGCCGGTTACGACCCAAGAAATGCTTACTTTGAGTGTATCCATGAGATGAAGCTCATCGTTGACCTTATCTATCAGTCCGGTTTCGCAGGCATGAGATATTCTATCTCCAACACTGCTGAGTACGGCGACTATGTAACAGGTCCCAAG
>OGXR01002038.1_pt1 | contig 13690 bp, 9 predicted proteins | sample 1576331 | NCBI WGS metagenome assembly OGXR01 (sample SAMEA3541473, study PRJEB24748) | human gut metagenome | biome: human gut; feature: human-associated habitat; material: faeces | place: China | collected 2012 | reverse complement strand
TCGGGTTGAAGTAACGCAGCAGAATCGCATTGATGGGAGCACCGGAAGCAACCGTATCACGAACAATCTCTTCGTTGATTTGCTTCGTATTTCCGTACGGGGATTCCGCCTTCTTGATAGGAGCCTCTTCCGTTACGGGAAGATGGTCGGGCTGACCATATACGGTACAGGAAGAAGAGAATACAATGCCCTCTACTCCATGCTTAGGCATCAGTTCGAGCAGGTTTATCAAGGAAACCAAGTTGTTGCGGTAATAAAGCAACGGCTTTTCCACAGCCTCTCCCACCGCCTTGCTTGCCGCAAAATGGATAATAGCCTTGATACCTTTATATTTAGCAAACACAGCGTCGAGACCGGCGTAATCCAGGCAATCCAATTTCTCGAATGCAGGACGAATACCTGATACTTTTTCGATGTTATCAACTACATCGGCGCTAGAGTTTGACAAATTATCTATTATCACTACTTCATAACCTGCGTTTTGAAGTTCTACTACAGTATGTGAACCAATATAACCTGCTCCTCCTGTAACTAATACTGACATATTCTTACCTCCTATTTTAATTTATATATATTTCTTTATATATTTTATAATCTCTTAATATTTTTCTAACATAATTATTTGTTTCTTTGTATGGAATATTTTCTATATCTGAGCCATCTTCTTTTATAATTCCATTTTCTATCCAGTTATCTACTTTACCTATTCCCGCATTATATGCTGTAAGTGCAAGTGCTATATTCCCGTTATATTTGTCCAGTAAATAAGCAAAATATGTTGTTCCTATTTTTATATTATCTTCTGCATTAAATAATATTTCTTTTGAAAAATTTTCCTCTGTTTTATTTTGCATTACTTCTTTAGCTGTTGTTTCTAATACCTGCATAAGCCCTATTGCATTACTGTTTGATGTTGCTTCTGGGTTAAAGTTACTTTCTGCTTTTATAATAGCAAATGTTAATAATGGATCAATATTATTTTCTTCAGAATATTTGTATACATATTCTGAATATTCTTTTGGATACATATTTTTCATAATATAATTTTTTATGTTTAGCTTATGAATTATTCCAATTGCTATAACAATTACTAGAATAATTATAAAAAGCTTTTTTATTAGCTTAGACAATGCACATTCTCTCCTTATAATGTTATCCTCGGTTTAATTATTATTTGGCTTCATACCAATTGTCCGCCTCTGAAATATCTACTTTTAACGGCACTACTAAAGTTATAGCATTTTCCATACAATTTTTCAATATTTTTTTTACTTTTTCTTTCTCCTCTTTTCGACATTCTATGATTAATTCATCATGCACCTGAAGAATTATTTTAGCATTAAGCTTCTCTTTTTTTAATTCATTATATACATTAATCATAGCTATTTTCATAATGTCTGCTGCCGTACCTTGGATTGGACTCTTCATTGCAGCTCTTACTCCCCACGACGTGACAATGTAATTTTTTGAACTTATCTCTTGAATATATCTTCTTCTATGAAATAAAGTTTCAACATATCCTTGTTCCTTTGCTTTTTCAACAATTTCATCCATAAATTTCTTTATTCCACTATATTTTTCAAGATACTGCTCTATATATTGTTTTGCTTGTTTATTACTAATTCCTAATTGCTGTGCTAATCCGAAATCACTAATTCCATATACAATACCGAAATTTACAGCTTTAGCAGAACTTCTTTGTTCTTTTGTTACTTCCTCAATGGGAATGCCAAGAACCTTTGATGCTGCTTGTTTATGAATATCTTGGTTTTCATTAAATGCAGTAATCATATGCTCATCTTTTGAAATATGTGCAAGTACTCTTAATTCTATTTGTGAATAGTCCGCATCTACAAATATATTCCCTTCTTCTGGTTTAAAGACTTTTCTTAGTTTCTTTCCAAGTTCAATTCTAGTTGGAATATTTTGAAGGTTTGGTTCTGTACTGCTAATTCTTCCTGTTGCAGTTACCGTTTGATGAAAATATGAATGAATTCTTTTGGTTTTTTCATTAATATATGGTAATAATCCTTCTACATAGGTAGAGTTTAACTTCATTAGACTTCTATATTCCAATATTTTTTCAATTACAGGATGCTGACCTTTTAACTTTTCTAAAATATCTACATCTGTTGAATATCCTTTTTTTGTTTTCTTATACACTGGTAACTTTAATTTTTCAAATAATATTTTCTCATGTGCTGAATGTTGGTCAATTATATACATTTCTTTTTCCATCTCAATTATTATGTATTCATCAAATAGTATTCCAACAAATTTATAAGTAGGCTTTTGATATTCTTCTAGATTCTCAAATACAGTTCTATTTTCTAGTTTAGCTATATCATCTATTTTATTACTATCATCTATTTTGCTTTCGTATTTTTCACCTTTTACTGGCTTAGTTCCAAATAATTGCATATACATTTCTTCAAATTCTTTTGTATATTCTACACTTTTCTCTGCTACTTTTTCTTCTTTTATAGGTTCAGATTCTATTTCATATTTTATTTCTTCTGCTGGTTGCTCTATTTCTTCATGTTGAAGTGCTTTTGGTAATTCTTCTTCCAATATTTGAGGTTCTTCTTGATTTTCTATTATTTCAGTTTTTTCCACTTCAATATTTTCTTGTTGTTGTATTCCTATTTCCTGTTTTTCCTCTTGTTGTGGTTGTTCTACTTGTACTGGTTGTATTACTTCATTGTTTTCTAATTTTAGTCCTGGTGTTTCTTGAATTAATTTTTGTTTCATTTCTTGTAGTTTTTTTAGAACTTCTTGACTTTTTTCTATCTCAGGTATTTCAATCTTTTCTGCTTTTTGATTCTGTTGAGCTTGCTTTGGTTCCTGGTTATGTTGTTCAGCTAATTGTCTTGCTTTAAATATTTGTTCTACTATAGTTTCTTTACTTCCTACTGAGAAATTATCGGTTTTGTTAAATGGTTTTATTTCTACTGTTGGAGTTCCAATTGAAATTTGATCTGAATTATTATTTGTACTTGGTTCATCTATTTTTAAAAGTGAATCTCTTATTGCATGATATACTGCTTTAAATATCAAATTTTCGTCTTCAAATCTTACTTCCAATTTTGCTGGGTGCACATTCACATCAACTTTACTTGGATTCATTTCAATATTCAACACCAAAAATCCAAATTTCCCCATTGGCAACATTCCTTTATATGCTCTTTCTGTCGCTGATGATAATGCTTTGTCTTTTATATATCTTTTGTTAACAAAAAACATTTGATATGCTCTATTTGAACGTGCTATTTCTGGTTTTCCTACTACACCTGTTATATGTATATCTTCATATGTGTAATCAGTTTCTATCAATGCATTTGCTACATCTTTTCCATATATACTATAAATTACTGTTTTTAAATCTCCATTTCCATTAGTTTGAATAACCGTTTTTCCAGAATTTATAAGTTTTATTGCTATTTCTGGATGCACTAATGCCGTTCTTGTTATTGCATCTTCAATATATCCTGCTTCTGTGAAATCCTTTTTTAAGAATTTATATCTTACAGGTGTATTATAAAATAGATTTGTTACTGTTATTGATGTACCTGTTGGCGAACCTGCTATTGATTTTTCTAATACATTTCCACCTTCTAATACTACCTTATACCCATTTTCTTGCTCTGCCGTTTTAGAAACTAATTCTACTCTTGATATCGCTGCAATGCTTGCTAATGCCTCTCCTCTGAACCCCATTGATGTTACAGTATTTAAATCATCAGCAGATCTTATTTTGCTTGTAGCATGTCTTTCAAATGCTAATTCCAAATCATCTTCTGAAATTCCTTTTCCATTATCTGTTACTTTTATATATGATATTCCACCTTTTTCTATTTCTACTACTATATTATTAGCCCCTGCATCTATTGAGTTTTCAATCATTTCTTTTATTACTGATGCAGGCCTTTCTATTACTTCTCCTGCTGCAATTTTATTAATCGTTAAATCATCTAATAAAACTATATTTCCCATTTTTTTACATTACCTCCTGGAGCATCTGAGAATTCTTTTCTTCTGTTCCATTATTTTATTATATTTAATCATACTTGCATTTTTTTTTCAACCTATATTAATCATTTTTTATACTTTTTTGTACATATTAATAAAAACATTAAGTTGTAACATTTTCTTATAAACCCCATATTATATATTATCAAAAGAAAAACCTAAAGTTAAGTTTCACTTTAGCCAAGATAGTTTTATCGAAAGGGGGGTTTAATATGCCAGAAAATAGAGGATGTGGATTTGGTTTCGGCGATGATTGCTGCTGGATAATAATCTTAATACTTTTAATTTGTTGTTGCTGTGGTGGTAACAGAGGAGGATGTTGCTAATCCTTTAGAGACATAACAAAAGAAGCCCCTTTTCGGAGGCTTCCTTTTGCTTATTTTATTTTTCTTGATTTATATCCAAAAAACATTGCAACTGCTACTACTAATCATTCCTACAATAACCATAGGAGAACCTGCCTTTGGTATTGGTTCTGGTGCAACAGTATTGTCAACTGGTACTTCAATTTTTGTAAGCTTTATTTTTGGTGTAACATCTGATTTTTCTGTTTTTGTGCTTCCATCAAAATCTTTGTATGTTACTTCTACTGAATCGTTTGTATCAAGAATTTTGCCTATAATTTTCTCATCAAACTCATCCTTCAATGTTAGTCTATATTGTATTGTAGCTGATTGATTTGCTCCAAGTTTTGCAAGATTCCATGTTATACTATTTGTTTCTGTATCAATTTTGGCTGAAACATTGCTTGTATCAATCCCTTCAACATATGTCATTTCGAAATTATTTACAATATATTCTGGAAAATAATCTTTTACAACTATATCTGTTAATGCATTTTCAACTGGCAATAATTCGCGGTAAATTGTTTCTGTAATTGTCTTTTCAATTTGATTATCATTTATTTTATAGAATTTTCCTACTGTTGGTTTTGATTCTGTTCCAAAAACTTCTTGTATCACTTGTCCATATGTATATTTATTTTCGCCTTCCATCCTAAATGTTGCATCTTCTGTATCTATACCTGTTAGCATTGTCATTACATCTACATTATCTAATGATTTTAATGTTGCTTTAGTTGCTGTTATAACATCTGTTAATCCTTTATATGAAGTCAAATCATTATGTCCTATTGCAATATTGGGTAATCCAGCTGTTAAAACAATCATGTATTTATTATTATCTTCTGATGTATATTGGCTTTTTGCTAATTTTAAACCTGAATCTAAGTTAGTATATTGGCCTGTTCCTTCAATTGCAGATATTTTTGATTTTAATGTTTGGACATTATTTGTAAAATCGCAAACTTTTTGTGCGTCAGCTTCTGTTCCTATTATTAAGTTTCCATTTTCATCTTTTTGGGAACTAGTTGAAAATGTTACAACTCCTATTTTTAATGTTGTTGGATTTGCTTTTAATAAACTTTCAATAAGCTTATTAGCAGAATTTAAAACCAATTCTTTTCTTGTCGTATTATCATCTACTTTTTGATTCATACTATTTGAGCTATCTATTACTAACATCATTTCTCCTGATGGTATTTTTGCTTCTGCTGCATTATTTACTTTTAATTGTAGAGTAACTTGATGTTTATCTAAATCATACTCTACAAGTTTTTTTTCAAGATTTGCTTTTTCATTTAATTTTATTGTACATACATTGTCTTCTACTATTTCCATTTTTACATCAGCAGATTTTGCTGTTGCAAATACACTTGTTGTCATCATCATTATTATTAAAAATATTGTTAACGTAATTTTCTTTTTCATTTTTTCAATCATTCCTTTCTATCTATCTAATTTATCTAGATTATCTAATGCTTTACCAGTTCCTAATGCAACACATGAAACTGCATCATTAGCAATCATTACATTTATTCCTGTTTTTTCTTGTAACAATTTATCTAAACCATCTATTAAACATCCTCCACCAGTCATATATATTCCTCTGTCACTTATATCAGCAGAAAGTTCTGGTGGTGTTTTTTCTAATACTGAATGTACTGCATCCACAATCATCATTGCAGGTTCTATAAGTGCTTCTAACATCTCACTTGAATTCACTTTAACATTTTTAGGTAATCCTGTTGCTAAATCTCTACCTCTTATTTCCATGTCAGTATCTTGCATTTTTGGATATACACAGCCAATATTTATTTTTAAATCTTCTGCTGTTCTTTCTCCAATCATTATATTATGTTTCTTTTTGATATATTTAACAATATATTCATCAAATTTATCTCCTGCGACCTTTAATGATGTACTTTCTACTGAACCACCTAATGAAATTACTGCAATATCTGTTGTTCCACCCCCAATATCTACAACCATATTTCCACATGGTTTAGCTATATCTATTCCTGCGCCTATTGCTGCTGCTATTGGCTCTTCTATTAAAAACACTTTACGTGCTCCTGCTTGATTTGCTGCATCTATTACTGCCTTTTTTTCAACTTCTGTTACTCTTGAAGGAATGCATATCATTGTTCGTGGTGCAAACAATGTTCTTCCATTTATCTTGTTTATAAAGTACTTAAGCATTTTTTCTGTTACTGTATAATCTGAAATTACCCCTTCTCTTAATGGTCTTGTAGCTACAATATTTCCTGGTGTTCTTCCCAACATTCTTCTTGCTTCTTGTCCCACTGCTAAAACTTCATTTGTATTACTATCTACTGCTACTACAGATGGTTCTCTAAGTACTACGCCTTTTCCTTTTACATATGCTATTACTGTAGCAGTTCCTAAGTCTATTCCTATATCTTGCCCTAATCCAAATTTAAACATTTATATCCATTCCTTTCTTATTTATTTGCCTATACTTTTTCTTTTATAATATAAATTGGTCTTTTTTTAACCTCTAAATATGTTTTAGATAAATATTGTCCAATTACCCCCACTGAAAACAATTGTATTCCACTAACAAAAACAATTATACATACAAGTGATGGCCAACCAGAAGTTGGATCTCCATATATTAATGTTCTAACTATAATAAATATAATTGCCAAAAATGAAATTACACAAAATATTATTCCCAATACTGATGCAAATATTAAAGGTGTTGTTGAGAATGCTGTTATTCCTTCAATTGCATATTTAAATAATTTCCAGAATGACCATTTTGTTTCTCCTGCAACTCTTTCAACGTTTTCATATTCTATCCATTTGGTATTAAACCCTACAAAGCTAAACAATCCTTTTGAATATCTGTTATACTCTTTTAAAGATATTATTGCATCAACAACTTGTCTTTTCATCAACCTATAATCTCTAGCTCCATCAACCATTTCAATATCTGACATTTTATTTATTATCTTATAAAACATCCTTGCAAAAAAGCTTCTAATTGGTGGTTCACCTTTTCTTGTAACTCTTCTAGTCCCTACTGAATCATATCCCTCATTTATAATTGCGTCATACATTTGTTTTAGTAAAGCTGGTGGATCTTGTAAATCTGCATCCATCAATGTTACATAATTTCCTGTCGATGCTTCCAAGCCAGCAAACATCGCTGCTTCTTTTCCAAAGTTTCTAGAAAATGATACATATCTTACTTTATCATCAATTGCTCTTAACTGTTTTATTATATCTAATGTTTTATCTTTAGAACCATCATTTACAAATATGTATTCAAAATCTACAATATTTTCAAAATCTTGTTTTCTCACTCTTTCTATTTCTTTATAAAATAATGGTAATGCTTTTTCTTCATTATAACAAGAAACTACTACTGATATTTTCTCCATATTTTTCAACCTTTCTACCTATTTTACTAAAATTGAATTATTATAAAATCTTGACACTTTTTTCAATTCATTATTAACATATTCCACACCATATTTCTCAATTAATGTTTTTTCATCTGAAAACAAATTTGTCCCCAGAGCCAACCTATTTCCTTCAATCTTGGCTCCAAGTGCCCCTAGTGTTGTTGGGTATAAGTCCATTGTTGAATATGCTCTTTTTGTATTCTCAGCTTCAATAGCTGGATTTATAATAACATTTACTACTTTTTTATCATATTGTTGCCCTTCTTCTGGCTCAAAGAAATTTGCTTGCATTGTTAAATGGTCTCCAGTAATAACTATTGTAGTATTATCATAAAAGTCTTGTTCTTGAAGCCATTTAACAAAATCTCCAACTCTTTTACTTGAACAAGATATTACATTTTTGTATTGCTCATCCCATTTATTAGGGCAATCTTTACACAAAAACCCATCAGGGATTAGTACTAATACTGCTATACATGTACTTGTTAAAGTAGTTCTTCTTCTCTCTGATGTATGTATTTCTTTTATAAATTTTATATCTTTCACCATCGGATATATTAATGCAAATGATATTATTATTGTCGGCAATATTACTTTCCATAAACATTCTTTTAAAAACGTAAAAATTATGTCCATATTTGTTCCTTCCATCGGAACTTTTAAGTGAAATATTATTTCATCCATCGAAAGATGTCCAAATGTTTCATATAGCCAGTTTATTGTTACAGTTGTCCCAAAAGCTATTAATAAACATACTACTATAACTATATATGCTATTCTTTTTTCATTTGTTATTATAATTATTCCTCCATTTGTTTTTGTATATATCTCCAAGAATCTTTACACATATCTTCCAATGTTCTTTCAGCTTTCCAGTCTAGCTCTTTTTGTGCCTTTTCTGGATCTGAATAACATGTTGCTATATCTCCTGCTCTTCTTGGTGCTATTTTATATTTTACTGTTTTTCCTGTTGCTTTTTCAAAAGCTTTTACCATATCTAAAACACTATATCCTGTTCCTGTTCCTAAATTATATATATACATTCCAGTTTGTTCTTTTTCTAATTTTTCTAATGCTTTAATATGTCCTTTAGCCAAATCCACAACATGTATATAATCTCTTACTCCTGTTCCATCTGGTGTATCATAATCATCTCCGAACACAGATAATTGTTCTAGTTGACCTGATGCAACTCTTACTACATATGGCATTAAATTATTTGGAATTCCTTGTGGTTCTTCACCTATTAGTCCACTTTCATGTGCTCCTACTGGATTGAAATATCTTAATATTGCAATATCCCAAGTATTATCTGATTTATATAAATCTTGTAATATTTGTTCTATAAATAATTTTGTTGTTCCATATGGATTTGTTGTTCCACCTATTTTGCATTCTTCTGTTAGAGGAATTTTTTCTGGTTCTCCATATACTGTTGCAGATGAGCTAAATATAAATTTCTTTACATTATATTTTCTCATTGTTTCTAATAGTACTATTGCACCTGAAATATTATTTTCATAATATTCTAATGGTTTTTGTACTGATTCCCCTACTGCTTTATACCCTGCAAAATTTAATACTGCTTCTATTTGATTTTCTTCAAATACTTTTTCTAATGCTTTTCTATCTAAATAATTTGTTTCGTAAAATTTAAAATCTTTTCCTGTTATCTTCTTTATTTTTTTTAATACTTCCGGTTTGCTGTTTGAAAAATTGTCTATTATTACTATCTCTCTTCCTGCATTTAATAATTCTACTGCAGTGTGGCTTCCTATGTATCCAGCTCCGCCTGTTACTAATATTGACATTCTTTTTTCCTTCTTTCTTTTTATTTTAGTTTGTCTCATTTTTAGCACTTGTATTGTATCACTTAATTATAATAATTTCAACAATTTTTCATAAAAATGACCTATAAAAAAAGTCCCAGACCTAAAAGAGATTCAAGTCAAAATTAATTCGAATCTTTTTTAGGCCTGAGACTTTTTGGCATTCTCTTTTACTTATATGATATTAGTTCATATAATATTTCTTTTGTTGTAAGTCTTTTTTCTGTATTTGTTGTTAAATAAATAATTATATCATCTTTGTTGTCTACACTTTTTGTTGCTTGCATTGGATCCATATCTTCATAAAAATTATCCAATATTTCACCAGTTACTCTATCTATTTCATAATAAATTCCTGATATTGTTATTATATATCTCTTATTACTTTGTATAATTTCTTTTAATGAATTATCAATATCTGTTGAATTATTTTCTTTTTTTATTTTTAAAAATCCTTCTTCTGTTATTTCATATTCATTATTTGTATTTTCTTTTAACATTGTTAAAAACTTTTCTCTACTAGTGCTATCAATCCATACTCCATAATTTTTAGGATAGTTTTTATTAAAAATAGTATCTACATTTTCAAGTTTTGGAACTTTTTGTTCTATTATTCCCGCAAATGCTACTTTATATTGTATTTCTGGTTTTATATCTAGAGTTTTGTTTCCGTCATACTCTGTTTGAATTTGATATAAATCAGTATCTCCACTTACTCCTATATCTTCTTTTAAATCATTTACTTCTTCTTTAGAAATTTCATTGCTAGTTTTTTGTTTTAAACATCCAACTACTCCTAATCCAATAATTATTACTATACAAAATATTACTATAATAATTTTTTTCATATTTATCAACTCTCTCTAATTTACTCCATGAAGCATTGATAATGTTGCTTGTATATATCTTTCTGCTAATTTTTGATTTTCAACATCTTTGTTACTATATACATTTCTTGGCAATTCAATTAATGATGTTCTTGCAATTCTTCCATTGCTTGCTAATGCAGTTCTTGCCCAATTTATTATATATCCATCTCCATATCTGTCTAATGACCTTCCATGTGCATTTGGAAATTGTACTGCATAATACATTCCTATTTCTCTATCACCTATTAATTGTTCTAGCCATCCATGCAAATCCACTAATACTGTTTGTCCATTTTGAGATTTATGTGATATCAAAAAATCCCTTAATGCTTGTGCTTCATAGGCTTGATATGGTGCTGTTCCTGCATAATTTCTTGAACTTTCATTTGCTCTAAAACCAGAATTTTTCCAACATCTATTTAAATCTATTCCTTTATTATTAGGAGCTTGACTATATAATGTTGTTCTTCCTGGTCCATTGCTACCTGTTCCTAGCTTTCTTCCATCTGGGTTTATTTCTGGTAATATATATATTGTCCATTTATCAGCAAGTTCAAAATTATCATTATGGTTCTTTTTTAAGTCATCATAAAACTTATTTGCTATATTTACTAATGCCTCTCCATCATTATTCCAATTATCTTCAAACCCATGTACTGTAAATGTTGCAAAAAATACATTTTCTCCATTTCCATAACGATAATACTGTAGTTTTGAACCATATGGATTTCCTGCTTTTGTTAATCCACTATCACCATATGTTCCTTCATCATATATAATAGTACTTCTTAACCAAACATATATTACTTCTTCTCCTACAATTTTTCCATTTTGATTTTCCACTCTTACTGCAATTTGATGTAATCCTAAATCATATTTTGAAAAGTCTATTGAAAATTCAAAGCCTGGTAATGCATTTGTTTTTTCGTCTCCATAGCCTTTTATTGCATTTAATACATCTTTTCTATCTGTTCTTTGACCATCTTCTTGAAGATATCTTCCATCTATTAAAATTCTTATTCTGGCATTCTCTTCTGTTGTCATTACCCAACCTGACACATCGTGTTCTGAATTTGTAATTTTTGTTCTATCATATGGTGTTTCAACATGCATTCTCGTTTTTGAATTAATTATATTATATGTTCTTTCTTCTAATACCTTACCTTCTTCTGTTACCATTTGAATTTTTAGTATGTTATCTGTATCTTCAAATTCTGTTACAGGTATATTAATTGTAAAATTAGGTGTTGGGTTTTCTTTATATGTTCCATATCCTTTTACTATTGATATTAAATCATATGCATAATATGTGTTTATTTCAAAATCCTCAATTTTTCTATTTTCTATATAGATATTTATATTTGTCTTTGGTTCTGTTGCTAGTTTCCATCCCTTTATTTCTATTCCATTTGGCTTCCAACACATTCCATCTACATTAGTATCTATATGCATTGCATGTCTTATTGCAGTGTCTATTATAATATTATTTTGTTCTTCTTTTAAGACTATATCATCAAATGTAACTAGTTGTACTTTTATTACATGTTTTCCTTCTGCTAGCTTTTTAGTTGGAATATTTATAGTATAATTAGGAGTTGGATTCTCCTTATATGTTCCATATCCTCCTATTATTGATATTAAGTCATATGCATAATACATATCTATTTTTGTATCTTCTATTACTTCTTCATCTATTTTTGCAACTAATTTAGTATTTGCCTCTGTTGCTAATTTCCATCCATTTATTATTATTCCACTTTTTCCAAAAGTTGCACCTTCAAGCTTTGTATCTATTTGCAATGCATATTTTATGTTTCTAGAAATATTAATTTCTTCTTCTTGAGATTGTAAAGTTAATGTTTCATCTGAGTTTTTTAGTTCAATTTTTAATTTATGTTTTCCTTCTGTTATATTTTCCTTTACTAGATCTATATCAATATCAAAATTAGGTATTGGATTCTCTTCATATGTTCCATATCCCTTTACTATTGATATTAAGTCATACTTATATGAGTATTTAATATATTCTTGGCTTATTTCTCTTTCATCTATAGAAACTACAATTTTACTGTTCGGCTCAGTTGCCAATTTCCATCCTTCTATATGTATTCCATCTTCTTTATAAAATGTCTGTTTTAAATTTGTATCTATGTGCCAAGCAGATCTTAGTGTAGATTTTTCTAATGCATTGTCTAATGCAAAAGATATTTGACATATTAAAATACTATTTATTACTAATAATATAACTAAAATCTTTTTTAATCTTTTCATATTTATTTATCCTCTTAATATTTTTTATAACACACATTCATATCTATTTTTGTTGATATCCCTAAAACTTGCCCTGAATCTGTATATTGCCATATTTGATATTCTCCCTTAAAATTAGATAATATGTTTTCATCATATGTATAATGTGCAAGCCAAATATCATAACACTGAATATCTGAAAATTTTAATTTATTATTAAACCAATCTGAACTTGCATATACAGCTGGTGTATATCCATAATACTTTATTATATCTGAAAATGCTCTACAAGCAGTAGTCCTTGTTTGGTTATCAATCAAATCAGCTCTTCCTGGAAGATATCCATTTTTTCTTGCTCCTGAGTCTTCAGTATCTATTGCAATTGGATAATCTATATATATATGATTTTGATGTAATTGGCTAACAACCCATAATGCTTCTTCTTGTGCTTCTTCAACATTTACAGCCTGTGTAAAAAAGTATACTCCTATTTTTATTCCTCTTGCCTTTGCTTCTCTTATATTATATAGAGCTTGTTCATCTATTACTATTTTTCCGCTTCTATATCCTCTATATCCAATTCTTATCATTGCAAAATCTAATCCTGATTGTTTTACACCATTCCAGTCAATGACTCCATTGTGTGAACTAACATCTATTCCCTTATATGTTCCCCCATAATTTACTTCAAATTCAATACTTTTTAAAGTATCACTTTTATTTTCTGTTACAAATTCTATTTTTATAATATGTTTTTGTTTTGTTAATTCTTCTACTGGTATATCTATATCATAATTAGGAGTTGGATTTTCTTCATATTTTCCATATCCCTTTACTATTGATATTAAATCATATTTATATGAATATTTAATATATTCTTGGCTTATTTCTTTACCATCTATGGAAACTATTAATTTTGTATTTGGTTCTGTTGCAAGTTT
>OGXR01002022.1_pt1 | contig 13769 bp, 9 predicted proteins | sample 1576331 | NCBI WGS metagenome assembly OGXR01 (sample SAMEA3541473, study PRJEB24748) | human gut metagenome | biome: human gut; feature: human-associated habitat; material: faeces | place: China | collected 2012 | reverse complement strand
CATAGAGGCAGAGTTTCCTGCCAGAAAATAGTTCAATGCATCCCTTGAAAAATTTCCGGCTCCAGAAAGTGAAATAATACTGGGAGCGAATAGACCTGTATAATAATGTAAAGAATCTAAAGAATAAAGCCCTCCTTTCCGAAAACCAGTCAACAACACCTTCCCCTTATCGAGTTCTGAAGACTTAAATATAATGCGCGTGCCATTATTTAGCCAAAGAGACACAGCTCCTATCTCTGGTATATTTTCTTCTCTGACAATATGTCCCCCCGACGGTAATTGGCATAATTCATCCGGTACAGAAAAATATTTATTATACCGTTTCGAAGATTGTTTTCTGGCTTCTTTTATAATTGACATCAAAGTCGCATCTCCATTCACTTCCTTATTAGCTTTTTCATTTGCTCGCAATAGATAATGCATCTTTTGGGGTGAATATACTTTTGCCAAATTCCTAACCAAAGCAACAGAGTCTAGTTCTGGAAAATATCGTTGAACTAATCGATACTCTTCTTGTAATGAGGTAAATCTGTTTCCTACATAAAAATCGGCATAAATATCGTTCATTAATTCAACGGAAGCAGGATTTTGCTGATTTTGAAGTTTATTCTCCAAGTTATTATAAATAACCTTTTTGGCACGTTCTATTTCCGTCTCAGTAAACCCATAACGAAAGATTTGCTGTTGCTGTGCAATAAACTCCGAAATACCTTTTTCCATTTTCCCAGGTAGTAGTTCTACCGAACATAGCAATACTCCAGTTGCATTCAGAAAACTTGAGTACTGAATACTGGCTTTCCTATAAGAAGGATTTTCAAAAGCCCAAGCATTCATTCGCATCTTAAAAAGGCGATTCAATAATGTTCGGGTCAAATAAGCCTTATAATCCTTTGCTGTCTGAACCGGTTTTGAAAGTGGCAGCAACTGAATCATATCCAATTCTATTGTTTTCAGCGATTCATTGGTAAGTATCTTTACCGCTTCCTTTTTATAAACAGGAATGTGGCATTGCTTCCAAATAGGAGAGGCAAGAGACGATAGTTTCCCGAATTTCTCCTTTATAAGCGTCTCAACCTGTTCAGGATTTATATCACCTACAACGGCCACAGCCATTAGTGAAGGATGATACCATGTTTGATAATAATCCAGAATATCCTCTCGTTTACAGTTTCTAATGACAGCCGTATCACCAATAGTCATTCGTTCGGAATAGTGCGAACTATTCAGAAGCTCCAATAGAAAAGCTGTATCACTATCGCGTTTGGCATCTCTCTTCGACAACCATTCCGAAAGTATAACTCCACGTTCTTTTTCTACCTGCATTGAATCGATAGAAAGCCCGCCTGCCCAATCAGCTAAGATAGTTAATGTTGAATCTACCATTTGAGGATTGGATGAAGGCAACTGCAATTTATACACAGTCTCATTAAACGAGGTGTGCGCGTTTAAATCTTTCCCGAATTTGGCTCCTTTCGACTCTAAGAAACGAACCATACCATCAGAGGGGAAATGATAAATGCCATGTGTTCTAGGAAATGAGCCAATCCTCGTTGATTCTCCTTCTCCATGACGGAACCAGCCTTCACAAACAAACGATAAACGGCTTCCCCTTTGGGATTCGTATTCGGGTAAATATAATAGGTTAATCCATTATCCAGTTTTCTTACAATCAGATTCTTATCATACTGTAAGAACTCCGATGATTGCCCGTATACAACAGGGCTTAGCAATAAGCCTATAAAAATCAGCCATAAAAACTTTTTCATTCTACTCCTTCATTAATTCTGTTTCTCTATCACCAGTTCGCGCTGTAAACCGTCGGGACCTGGAAGCCCCATAGTCAGTCCTTGATTATTGCCAGTCAAACGAATGGTTATTGTATTGTCTTTGTTCTCATCTAAATGATTTGGCATCCATCGGATGCGTATGGGCATATCATAAATACCCGGTAGAAAAGTTAATGTACTACCCTTTGTTACCAGTTCAAAATCAACACCGGATTTCAGACCATCTCCTACTATGACTTGATAGTTCACTTCCAGATTCTCAGTCAGAGGTTTCGAACTCAGATACACACTATAAGTATTAATGTTATTCACATCCGACTTGACAATAACTTTAGATACACCTTTATCTGTCATAATATGAATAAAAGGCGTATCATAAGGCTCTTTCTCATCAGTAGTACATGCCCAAAGGCAGCTTATTAGTAATATAAAGTATAGTGATCTCATAAATGATTTATTTTTAATTGTTTACTGTCGGATTGGGTTGCATATTTGTATTCGCATTCAATTCTACTTGCGGAATAGGCAATACAAAATAATCACTAGGATAAACGATCTTTTCCACTGAAGAATTCGTATTTTCCTCACGTTTAAGATCCTGCTTCCAGCGTATAATGTCAAAGAAGTTATGTCCCTCAAAACAGAGTTCCTTTACACGTTCCTTCTCTATCAGTTGTATCAGTTTTGCGTCTGAATATTGACTAAGTGTATTGACTGCATAGTCTGTATCTACAGCACGCTCCAAAATAGATTTAAGATATCCGGAAGCAGCTGTATAATCTTTCAGATGCCAAGCTGCTTCAGCAGCATTCATATACATTTCGGAAAGACGGAAAACAAATGGATCATCCCTATTCACTTGATTATCTGGCTGTTTTAGAGAATAATATTTGGAACAATAAGCTATTCCATCTTTATTTCTAAGTAAGCCAAGACGGATATCCCCTTCATCGAACAACGTAAATAATGTATCTGCAGGAACACAGGAAGCATCATAAAAAGCCTTTAATTTTCCTGATTGATCTATTCCATTCAATCGAAAGATAGCTTCTCCCGTAGTAGAAAGATCCTGGTACATATTTAAATAGGTATCTCCTTGAGACAGTTTCCCTGTCCCAATTGCCAGTTTTGCATACTTCAGGGCGTTATTCCAATCTTCCATATACAAATAGACTCTCGAATATAATGCGTTGACCGCTTGTAAAGAAGCATAATATATTCCACTTGATTCAATGCCCCTGAAACAATCGGCAGCTCGTTCCAAATCTGCTAAAATTTGTAAATATACTTTCTTAACACTCTCCCTGGAAACATTATCATCGGGACCTGGAGTTTTTAATAGAATAGGAACTCCTAAATGTGAAGCATCTGACGTGTAATTATAAGGTTGTGCATATACCCTACATAAATCGAAATGGCACAATGCCCTCAAGAATAAAGCTTCTCCGAGAATACGTTGACACATATCCTTTGCATTCGGATAAGCTGAAATCACCTGAGGCTGATATTGAATTACATTATTCACATTTGCCAAGGCTTCATATATTTTACGCCAAATATACCCTACAGCTCCTGTCTCTTGTAAAGCATCAGAAGTAAAATTATACTGATCAAGCATATCTGCTCCTGCAGAGACATACTTCATTGACAACATATTTCCGGCAACATCCGGATATTTTGTAAACTCATTGTCATAATAAGCATACATCTTATTATATGCGCCAACCAGCCCTGCATTAAGTCCGTCAGGATCTGAAAGGAATGAAGGGATTGTTGTTTTTCCTTTTTCTTCAACTTCTAAAAAATTGGTACAACTGCTAACCAATTGCATAATGATGCATAAAGCACCGACTAGTAGATATATTCTTTTTTTCATGTTATCTTAAACCTATTTAATTATAATCCTACATTTAGTGCTATCGAGAAATATCTTTCCATCGGATAACCACTCATACATGTTTTATAAGAATTATGATCCTTTCCCGAATAAGGGGTCCAGACCCATAAATTATCTCCAATTAAAGAAATAGAACAATCTTTTAAGCCAGTCGAATGTAGAATTGTCCGGGGAATTCGATAGGAAAATACTAGATTCTGCAAACGAACCTGAGTTTTGTTATACAAATAACGGGTAGAGTTCATCACCGACTGAGTAGAGACACCCCATATTGGTTTAGGGTTCAGCACTAAATCGCCGGATTTTTGCCAACGATTCAACTGGTCAATAGACTGATTTTCCGTCATTATATTCAACCCATCCGAATTACTTGCCCTACCGAAAGATGTAAATCCGTAGCCTCCTATTGAATAATTGAACATAAAGCGCAAACTAAAATCTTTGTACGTTAAAGTATTTGTCAAGCCACCAGCTAGGACAGGAGTTGAACTCTTATACGGGACACGGTTATCCGTACTGTAAATCCGTGTTATATTCCCTTTTGCATCATACCACAAAGGTGCTCCGTCACGAGGATCAACTCCAGCCCAGCGCACTAAGTTATATGTATGTATGTCATATCCTTCCCTCCAAACCATCTCACCCATATTTTTCTGAATGCCATTATATAGCTCTAAGAGTTTATTACTATTATGTGCTAGATTCAGATCAGTTAACCAACTGAAATCACCATCTTTCTTCGGCCGGAAATTGTGACTAGTTATAGTCACTTCAATCCCTTTATTTAATATTGTTCCTACATTTCTATACACACGAGTATCACCTGTCGTTCGAGAAACATCTAAATTACTCAACAAATTAGTTGTCTTATTATGATACCCTTCAACTTCTATATCCAAACGATCGAACAAGCGTACACGAACACCTATATTTGTCATATAAGTAGTTTCCCAACTCAAACGGCTGTTTGGACACCCCGACATAACACCACCTATTTCTCCTGCATAAGAATAACTTTCCCCATAAGAATATAAGCCAAGAGCTTCCTGAGAACCTAAGCGGGAATTTCCATTTGCCCCATAACTAGCTTTTATTTTCAAAATATTCATCCATGGAATATTGTAAAAACTCTCATTCTGAACATTCCAAGAAACTCCTATAGAACCAAAATTAGCCCAGCGTACATCTGACCCAAATTGTGAATTTCCGTCTCTACGTCCATTTAATGTCACATAATATCGATGATCGTAAGAATAACTAAGCTGCCCTAACATAGAAGCTTTGCGTTTCGTCTTACTAGTATTAGTCCCTTTACGCTCTTTTGCATAAGACACATCTTGAATATGATCATTAATGAAGCCTGACCCTGTAACTCCAAGTGTCACATAGTCCTGTGAACCAGCCTCAATCCCCAATAATCCACTTATATCATGTTTATCAAAAGACTGCTTATAATTAATGCGATGTACAGTAGTCCAGTTCATCATATTTAATGAGTTTCTAGTGGAATAACCTATCGGACCATCAGCGCTCGTCATTCCGGACCAATTAGTACGAGCATAATAAATTTCTTCCTTACCTGACTGATAATCAACACCAAATTGTCCTGTGTAAGATAACCCTGAAAGAATATCATATCTCAACATTAAATTGGCATTCGTATATAAAGTCTTTTGATTATAAATATTCTCTTCCCTTTCCGCTACACTGTTCAAGAAACGGTTCTCCGACCATTTAGGACTTCCATCCGTTTCTTTTCCGGATATAACCTTATTGTAAAGACGAAAAGTTCCATCTTCATTATATGGTTCGAATATCGGTAAGTACTCATAATAATCCCTTCCTGGATTAAACAAATCATTCACATTATAAGAAGTAGCAAGATCAACCGAGACCTTAAACTTTCGAAGAAAAGTAAAATCCAAATTAGAACGAATAGAAAAACGCTGTTGTTTATTCCCTTTCACCGTTGCTGTATTCTCTAAATAAGAAGCTGATAAATAATACGCTGTATTCCGAGCCCCTCCCATTAAAGATAAATTTGTTTGAAAAGTATTAGCGGTATCATAAAACACATCTGTCCAATCTGTATTTGTAAGGCTGTATTTGTTCATTTCATTATCAGTATAGGGAAAGTATTTTAAATCGTTCCCTGCATTTTGATAAGCTTCCTTAGCTAACATTAGATATTGATTGGCATTCAGAACTTTCGGACTAGTACTCTTATCAATCTTTGCAACTCCATATTGAGCCGTTAAATGAATACGCAAGTCACCTTCTTTTCCTTTTTTAGTTGTTATCAATATGACTCCGTTTGCACCATTCGCTCCGTAAATGGAAGTTGCCGTAGCATCCTTCAATACTGTTATTGACTCAATATCATCAGGATTGATAAAAGATAACGGACTGATAGTCGTACTCATTCCAGGAATCAAATTAGTATGTTCACCTGTATAAATAGGAGTCCCATCCACAACCCACAATGGCTCGTTCGAAGCAGATAGAGAAGCATCTCCACGAACCCTTACATTGTAACGTGCACGTGTATTATCCGGTGAATCTGTATTCGGATCAATTTTCACTCCCGGAATCAAGCCATCCAACATTTTATCCACTCGTAAAGCTGGTAATGCTTTTAACTGGTCAGCATTCACTTGAAAAGCACTACCGACTTGGTCTAGCCTCTTTTGTGCTGTACCATACGCTCCTACAACCACGACATCATCAATAGAAATCGCATCCTGAACAAGTTTTACATTAAGTACTCTTCCCTTAACGGGTACTGTTTTCGTTTTCATCCCCACAAATGAAAAAGTTAAAAAAGCCTCTGCCTTACTAGACACTTGAATTGAATAGCGTCCATCCATATCCGTTATCGTAATATTACGAGTATCCTTTTGTTGTATAGTTACACCGACTAATGGTTCACCGGTATCATCCTTTACTTCTCCTGTTACTAAGAATTTATCATCCTGCTGTAGTTCTTCTTTTTTATTAACAGTGATAATATTGCCAGACTTTTTAAAAATAAAACCTGTTCCATTAAACAAACGATTCAAAACATCAAAAACTGATTCCTTTTCTGCCGTAACGGAAATCGGTGTTATAGTCTCCAATAATTCTGTATTATAAACAAAATCCAGTTTGGTCTGTTTTTGGATCTCATTAAACAATGTACTAACAGAAACACCACTCAAATGTAACGTTACCTTATAATTCTCTTGCATATAATCTTCACCAACGAACAAGAACGATTCCTCACTATAATTTTCATGAGAAATGGCATACAGGTAATTAGGGACTAATGTTGTACATAGCAACATTATAATAATTAGAATTCTCATAATCACTTATATATTATTATTTATTCTTCCGATCAATTTTAATACGAAGTCCGGAAATCTTAAAGTCAACATTTACTGTCTCTTCGATAGCATTCAAAATGACAGCTATATCGTCATATCGATATAAACTGCCTGTGAAATGAAGTTCTTTCAATGATTTATCTAAGAAATCAACATCTACATTATACCACAATGCAAGTTCTTCCATCAGACTTCCCAGACTCTCATCATAAAAAATAAAACGATTAGAATGCCAAGCGGTATTTAATAACAAATCTTTATTTTCAACTGATAAAAGATCCGTAGAAGCATCCCATATGGCTAGCTGTCCTGGTGATAGTTTATGCAACTTTTGAGATTGAGTATAAATTCCAATGCTACCCTGCACTAAAGCAACTTCAACTTTTCCTTTCACACGAGACTTCACATTAAACGCCGTCCCAAACTGCTGTATCAAAATTCCTTGAGTTTCTACTTTAAATGGATGTAATGAATCTTTCGCTATTTCAAAAAAGGCCTCCCCTTTCAATTCTACAGTTCGTTCATTCATACCTTTAAAACTAACCGGATATTTCAACTCTGATAAAGAATTCAAATGTACCCTTGTTCCATCTGATAAAGTTAATCGAAATTCTCCTCCACGAGGAACAGACAAAGTATTCTGTTGACTTATTTCCACTTTTGATGTTTCTGGGATATGATAAACAATCATCCCATCATACTCTCTTGCAATAGGTGTATCACCTATATAAATCCAATGTTCTTGCCCTGATTTTTTCAATTGTTTAGCACTACCATCTTCTAAAGTCAATATTGCTTTTGACTCTCCAGGAGTTATTCGTGATGCCTCATAGTAAAAATAGAGTCCTCCCCCTACAGAAAATAGCAATATCAGTAGAGCACAAGCAATCTTCAACCAACGACGAGAAAAAAAGCCTATTTTTCTTTGCGTTGATATCCTTCTAGTTCCCTTATGTAAAGAGGTCCATACTTTACGGAAAGCCTCATCCGATTTAGCATCAAAACGATGATATTGACGATAATCCTCAACAGCAGTCTTATCCAAGTTGATTTTCTGAAAAAAACGCAGATGAGATTCATCCTCTTGCAACCATTTTTTTAGAATTTGGTCTTCTTCTTTAGATAAACACCCGACCAAGTATTTAACAATTAGTTTTTCAATCTCCATACTATCTAATTATCATTTGTATTACACAAACGATTATAGATATAAATCGAGGTACAAGAAAAGAATAAAAAATGAGGTATCTGGATATTTTTTTTGCAATTTCTCTTTCAGATTGTTCCGAAGAGTTTTCATTGCACGTTTCTTTTGAGTTTTAACAGTTTCTATTGACAACGATAATTTTTTAGCAATAGCATCATTATCATAACCTTCCAGATGTAACAAGAATATTTCCCGACAACGTTCCGGAAGTAAATCAATCTGTTTAAATAGTAAGCGAAAAACTTCTTCTTTCTGAAAAGAATCATCCGACAAGAAACGATTTGCAGTCAAAGCTTCTTCAATATAACGACTTTCTACATTTTGATGTCGCAAATAATCAAAAGCCGCATTTCTTATCGAAATATAAAGAAATGAACGAAAATTCGCTTGCGAAGGAAATATACGATTTTCTTCCCACAAAGATGCAAATACATCTTGTACGATATCTTCAGCTATATCTTCACGTTTCGTATATTTTTGAGCATAACATACTAATATCCCGTAATAATCACTGAACAATCTTTCAAATATATCTTTCCGATTAATAGAAAAACCAGGCTCACGTATCATTTAGCAAGTTTTAGACAGCAAATATAGAAATAAACGATAGAAAAAAACAATAAATAAACATTAAATCATATTTCAGAATTAAGAATATTCGAACACTCTACACCGTTTACCTCTTTCAGGATTTTCTGAATTTCTTGAAGAATGCTCTCAACCTTTTCATTTATTTCCGTAGAAAAGTCCTCCCCACGCCTTGCCTCCAACCAACTCAGTAGAATTACAGCATTCCCAGCTCCAATCAATGTAAAAAGAGGAAGAAGTTTGTGAGCTATTGCAGCTATTTCATCCACCTCCTTAGCATTTAATGCCTGCACCATCCGGTCAGCACTCTTTTGTGTTTCCTCTATAAATGTTTGGATAATGGAATGTGTAGCTTCAGGATCATCCTCCGAAAAAGAAGTGAGGGCATTTACATTTAGTTGCATATCTTCTGTTATATGCGCTTCATCGGCCGAAAGTTGACCTTCATTTACTGTTAGCAACAATTCCTTTACTGTAAACGGTTTATGCAAACAACCGGCAAAACCATGTTCATGTAAAGCGGCTTTATCCATTTCACTACGGGCAGTCACAGCAATAACAGGGATTGTTTTTGCTTGTGGTATATTAGAAGCCCGTAATAGTTTTACCAGATCAAACCCGTTAATGGCAGGCATTTGTATATCTGTCAGCAATACATCGAAGACGGAAGAGCGAAGTTGTTCAATCAGCTGTTCCAGCTGTTCACAGCACACTGCATCAATACCATGCTGTTTCAACATGGCGGCAGTCAGATTCAGCTGAATCTTATCGTCATCAATCAAAAGCACACGAATGACTTTCATGGGAGGAATGGCAGCCGACTGTTTGGGAGCGTATGGACTTTCATTCTCCGAAGATTCACTTTCCGGAGATTCGCTCTCTGCAAGGGATTTACCTACCGGATAAAGAGGTAAAGTTACAGTAAAACAGCTCCCTTTTCCTAATGTGCTTTGCACGTCAATGGTTCCTTCAAGCAAAGTTACCAATTTCTTCACAATAGAGAGTCCGAGTCCGAAACCTTCTTCCCCCTGCGCACCGGAAAGACGTGTAAATTCTTGGAAGATACGTTCACGATCTTCTGATGCCATTCCTTTTCCTGTATCGGCAATGGCGATGGTTAACTTAGAAGAATCATAACTGGCTGTCAGGCTAATTTCTCCTTTTTGAGTAAACTTTACGGCATTGGACAAAAGGTTGTTCACAATTTGCCGGAGTCGCAAAGGATCACTGATATATCTTCCATTCAGTTCCGGGACGACGTGACATTGCAAGGCTAAACCTTTGGCAGCGGTCAAAGGTTCGAAACTGACATAAATTTCGTCGAATAGCTGGGAAGGGTTAAAGGTTACGCGATTCACTTCCGCTTTATTGAGATCAAGCCGGTGGAAATCAAGCAAGTCACTGACTAACTTCAATAAATGTTCTGAAGAACTTTTCATATTGTCGAGGTAGAATCGTTGCCGTTCATCTTCTGTCAATCGGGACAGGAGTTCGGTATATCCCATAATTGAGCCTAACGGAGCTTTAAAATCATGGGTAATGGCAAGCATTAATTTTTCACGGGCGATCAGCAAATCTTCCGCCCGTTTATTCGCCACCTCCAATTGCTGGCGGTAACGGTTGCTACGGGAAATATCCCGCATAATCAATATCAGGAAAAAAGCCGATAATAGTACGGCACCAACCGCGATACCGCCGATGATACGTGCCGACCGCATCCTCACTTCCTGCTGAAGTTCGGCATCCTGACGGGCACGCAAGGTCATTTCTTCCTCATACTGTTTAATCAAGCTATCCATCCGTGCCGTCAACTGCGTATTCATCCGCTGGTACTTTGTACTGGTACGCCGGATTGTTTTCCTCCGTTGCAACCGTTTTTCTTCGGTAGCCATGCGGATTTTCTGCTGAAGAGAATCTTTAGAAGTGGTCGGTTGGAGAATGGTATCAGTGGCTACTTCCAACGATGTATTTACTAATACGGCACTGTCTTGTTTAGAAGGGGAAAACACTTCGGCGAGTCGTTTGAAGAATCCCTTCTTTTTAGGAGTAGTGATTAACGAGTCACGTTTGGTGATGACCCGATGTTGTACCCGTTGCTGGGTAATCACAGAATCCTGTTCGGAAATGATTTCTTCGATTTCCGAAGCAGAGAGAAGGCTGTCGTTTGCCTCACTTAGCACCCGCAACATCTGAATCGTGTTTTGATCTTTCTCATGGAGAAGGGTCAATAAACTGTCTGTTCTTAAATTCTGTTGATCGTCGGCGGCCGACAATGCTTCCATCTCACGATGTACAAACACCAGCGAGAAAAGGAGGATCGCCAGCAACAAAGTGTAACCGGCGGTTATTTTCAACTTTGTAAAACGGAAGGAAGCCATTGGGGTTAAGTATTAAGTTTTAAGTATTTAGTATCAGGTTTGAGGATGAGGTTCGGGGAGTTTCGTCATGTGATGAAAACGCCACCAAAGCATCAATCCTGCGCTCGTCAAACCAAAAGGAAATGCCATCCAGACACCTACTACTCCCCATCCCATCACAAAGCCGCAGAAATAACCTACAGGAAGAGAAATAATGAAATAGGCGACAAAGGCAATCACCATCATTAGTTTTACATCTGAAATTCCACGCAAAGCGTTGGCGAAAGTAATCTGCAGTCCGTCGCCAAACTGGTAAACGAGGAAAGGGAAGATTAGAGAGGTCACCATAGCAGCCACTTCCTGACTGTCGGTAAACCAGCCTCCCAAGTAATTCCGGCAAAGGAAGACAATCAAAGAAAGCACAACGCCCAATGTCATCATCAGATGAAAACCTGCATAGGCAGAACGACGTACATTAATGATATCATTCTGACCTTTGAAGTTACTGACACGAACAGCCACAGCAGCACCCATACCGTAATACATCATAAATGTAAACTGCGAAATAGCCAGCATAACCTGATGAGAAGCCAGAGCGATAGTACCCAGCCAACCGATCATGATCGCACTTAGACTAAAAGAGGCTGTCTCCATTCCCATTTGAAAAGCAACCGGCCATCCAAGTCCATTCAAGCGTCCAAATACAGCTCGTGACCATCCCAAACGGAAAAAGCCAATCTTATAGCGGACAAAACGCGGACTACGCATAAAGATGATGATAAATATAATCACCATCACGATACGCGAGAACAGCGTGCTGACACCTGCTCCCAACAGACCTAACTCGGGCAATCCGAGCTTTCCATAAATCAGGATATAGTTTCCTATGATATTCAAGACATTTCCACCAAGCAATATCCACATAGCGGTTTTTGTATCCGTAATTCCGTCTGTAAACTGCTTGAATCCATTGAAAAGCATGACAAACACTAGTGAAGCGAGCAAAACAAGGTAATACGGTTTAATCAGGGGAATCAATTCTTCCGGCTGTCCGAGACGTTCTATATTTAGATAAAGAACAGTCATACAGACAGTCAGCAGCAATGCAACCATCAGGTTTGCCAGCAAACTGTTGCGTAAAGCCTGTCCCGCAGGGGCATACTGGCGGGTTCCATACAAACCTCCCACAATGGGAGTCAGCCCATACGAAAAACCCGTACTGAAAATAATCGCCAGATTGAACACATTATTGACGAAGGAAGCTGCTCCCAGCTCAATCGTACTATGATGCCCGATCATTAACGTATCCGCAAATCCAAGAACGATTACTCCTATTTGACCGATCACAATCGGCAGTCCGAGAAAAATTAGTGCTTTATAATGCTCTTTATATGTACTATAAATATGTCTCATTTACTTTTCCGTTACCTAAACGTATCTCCATTTTCAGGCAAAGGGACTTTTCCCTTTCACTGATAGATTAAAAAAGGGAGAATTTAATTTTGTTGTTTCTTATAATATAGTATTACTCCGTTCTCCTTACGGAAAGCAGATTGAGCTACCGCCCGCAATTGTTCAGCCGTGACAGACCGATAACGATCGACCTCTTTTTCCATGTCCTCCGCCCGGCCAAGCAATTCGTACCAAGCCAGGTTGGTTGCCACATTCAAATAATTGATGTTGCCGAATATCTGGGTGGACTCAAATTTGTTCTTCACTTTTTCCAGTTCCTGTTCGTCAACCAATTCTTGCTGCAACAGTTCCAGTTCTTCCCGCACTGCCGCTTCCGCCTGTTCCAGGGTGACACCTGCCGAAGGTTTACCACTAATATGGAATAACCCCGCATCTACACTGCCGGAAATATAAGCATCTATACTCGAAAATAATTGTTTCTGTTGTACCAAACGCTGGTTCAACCGGCTGGAACGTCCGTTGCTCAACACATCCGACAAAATATCAAATGCATAATAATCCGGATGGCAATGGGCAGGCATGTGGTATGCCATAAATAAAGAATCGAGAGGAACATTTCTCTCTACCGTCAGCCGCCGTTCTTCCGTCTGTTCCTGTTCTTGTGGCAGGTTCCGTTGAGGAACTTCCCGACGAGGAATAGAGCCGAACCATTTTTCCGTCAAAGCAACCGCTTCTTCGAAAGAGATATTGCCGGTTACAGCTAATATAGCATTATTAGGAGCATAAAAACGGAAAAAGAATGCCTTCACTTCTTCCAGCGTAGCATTGGCAATATGCGACAACTCTTTTCCGATAGTAGGCCATTGATAAGGATGCGTCTGATAAGCCAGAGGACGCAAAAGATGTCCGATATCCCCATAAGGCTGATTCAAACATCGCTGTTTGAATTCTTCCATTACTACTCCCCGCTGTACCTCCAGACTCCGTTCGCTAAAATCAAGACTCAACATCCGGTCGGATTCCAACCAAAAGCCGGTTTCTACATTCTGACGAGGTACAGTGAGGTAGTAATTGGTTATATCATTATTCGTCCAGGCATTATTCTACTCCCCCTTCCGTGGGTACAAAGCCTGACTATAATATACCAGAAAACGT
>OGXR01002020.1_pt1 | contig 13771 bp, 10 predicted proteins | sample 1576331 | NCBI WGS metagenome assembly OGXR01 (sample SAMEA3541473, study PRJEB24748) | human gut metagenome | biome: human gut; feature: human-associated habitat; material: faeces | place: China | collected 2012 | reverse complement strand
ACAACCAGCTGTTTATGCCTACCGTCTATGAGGACATGATTTTCGGGCCTTTGAATTACGGCCTGTCCAAAGAAGAGGCGGAGAAGCGGGTTGACCGGGTTCTCCGGGATTTGCATCTGGAAGAGCTGAAGTATCGGCATAACCACAAGCTGTCCGGCGGTGAAAAGCGGATGGCGGCCATCGCTACCATCTTAGCGATGGAACCGGAAATGGTTGTCATGGACGAACCTTCCACCGCCCTGGATCCCTGCAATCGCCGCGCGGTCATAAATACCATCAATCGGCTGCCTCAGACAAAACTCATTGCATCCCATGATCTGGATATGATTCTGGATACATGCCAGAGGGTAATTCTGCTGTCCCACGGACACATTGCCGCAGATGGGGATGCGAATACGGTTCTTCGGAACAAGGAGCTGCTGGAAGCGAACCGGATGGAACTTCCATTCTGTTTGCAGAGAAAATAGCAGCACATAGCGGCCACCAGCTGAAATTAAAAAAATTCTACCTATAAAATCTCAAACAGTTCTGTATTCTTCGCCCCAGTCAGTGACTTCAAATCCACCACCGAAACCGTTTCCAGATTCCGAAGCTGCTCCACATAGTTGCAAGCTCTGCCGGCTGAAAACAGGAAGTAGATGTTCTCATAAAATGGACGGTTTTTTGTCGTTACTGTCTCAATCTTTTGAAATTCTGCTTTGGGAAAGCCCTCTCCAATATCATCCCAGATTTTTACATAGATCGTGTGATTCTTTGTTTCCTGCAGATAGTCAAAGCGAACGCCGTTGACTGTTACATCCTGCTGCTTTGGGTCATCAAAACGTAGAATTTCATCCCAGTAATAGTCGCCGTAGTTTTTCTTCATCCATTTCCAGCATACCGTTTTGAAATATTTCGCAACAATTGAGTGGTCGATATCATTTGCCAGCAGCTGCAAACTGTCCCCCTCAAGTAGTTTCAGGCAGTGGCCTTGTGACGGAAACACATACCGAAACCATGCTTTCCAGTAGCCGCCTTTGGGATAGTAGTGCGTTCGGATGTGTCCGGCGGCATCTTTCTTTTGTGCCGATTCCAAAAGTCCGGCTTTATCTAAGGCTTTCAAATATTTATCGCACTTGTTCTGCGGAAAACCGGAAAACTCCGACAGCTGGCTGATACGGTTATGCCTGGTTGCCATTCCGTAAAGCAGGATATTGTATGTCTCTGGTGTTCGGAAGTGCCGCCGCAGCTCTGATTCAGCATAGGGGAAATAGGTGGAATTCTGAGTAAAAAGCAATCCCAGATTCTCAGCAAAGGTCCTTTGAAAATCGAATAGCTGCACCAGCTCTGGAATACCATCGGTAATCGCAATTGTCCGAAGCGCATCCAGCGGGTCAAGAGCCTTGTTTTCAGTCAAAAGCATAGGCACCGTGACTGCCGTCATTTGGAGAATATCAGATGGGAACGACAATGACATCTGATTCCGAACAATTAACACAACATAAGCTTTCCCGGCAAGTTCCGGAAGCGTATTCAAAAAATCTTCCTTATCATTTCTATCGTCCATGTCATCGAAAAAGATGACTGGGCGATTTTTTATTGCGCCGATTTCCGCAAAGAAATCCTCCCACAGCTTGCACCCGGGTCGGAATATCTGCGGGGCAAATGCCGCATCCAGATTTCGGAAAGAAAAGTATTGCCCGCCGTATGCTTCCAGGTAGCTTTGCGCCAAGAATGTCTTTCCCATTCCGCTTTTACCGCATAGCTGCGTAATCCACAGAGATGATTTCTGCATCCAATAATTGCTGACGCTGGTGTGGAGCTGTTTCGTATATTCTTCAATTCGTTTCATTTTTATCACTCATATCATAAGTTGATTGAATATCGCTCATTGTAGCACATCCTTCAATGTGTTTCAATACGGCTTTTGAATTTTTTCTTCCGTAATTTTAATTTATTTCTCTTAATGTTCGATTTTCCCAAACAATACAAGGAAAATACGTCAAAACACTTCGATGTTTTAAGACATCTGATTTCACAGAAAACCCGTCTCGATGCCTACCATATGAGGGGATCAATAATTTTTCCGGAAAACACCCTAACAAAACCTCATTTTCCCCGCGATAAGTGAAGGGGAAATTTCCGGCGGCGGTTGTCATATCCTACAAAAAGGAAATATTTTCTAAAATATGTAAAAAATCAACCCGTTTCGTGGGCTCCATAAGTGAGAGGACATTTGCAGCTCCCATGAGTCCCGGGAAAAGCCAAACTGAGATTAAAAATTTCCCCTCTTCATTTTGGCTGAAAATTCCCAGACGAAATGGTAGGGCGTTAAATCACCTCCATGTACCTTGACAATTTTATACTCATTCATTTGATACATTCTCCCCCACCCGAGCCGGGAGGCCCTGCGCCATGACCATTTTATGCGAGCGACAACCACGGGCCTTCAATGCTGGTTTGCTACCGGCAAGGCGACGACGGCGGGGGCAGGACAATGATACTTCTCAAAAGAGCTGGGCGGAAGCGCAGGGGTGAAACTCCCATGGACCCGATTCGCTGTCGGGCGTCAGATGTTAAAAAGGAGTAAGATTCTCGCTTGAATCCTACTCCTTTTTTGTTAGTTTCTTGTACTATGCTTTTACCCTTCTGGAACTATCCTGAAGCAATCCAATGGGACTGTAATTCTGGTGGCTCTCTACAAGCAGTTTATCAGATATTTCTGTGTATCTTTTGGTCATCTGCAAATCTGTGTGCCCCATCTGCCGCTGCAAGGTAAACAAATTGCCGCCGTTTTCCAGATAAAAGGTAGCAAAACTGTGTCTGATTTGATAGGGGGTAAATTTCACACCTGTCCGATCACAGTATTTCCTGAAGTTCCGTCCCAACACATTGGCTTGCAGTTGCTTCCCATCTCTTGTGGGGAACAGCCACTTTTCCCATTCCTTCGGCTTCACCTTCAGGAACTTCTTCAGGGAAGTGTTGGTCATGGCAGACAGATACAAGGTTCTGCTTCGGCTCGTTTTGGCAACATCAGGACGGACGAGGATGGACTGAGATTCGGGATTGTAGTCCTCATTCCTGATTGCCATGAGTTCGCTTGTCCGAATGCCCGTGTCAAGCATAAGCAGCACAATGTTGTACTCCCGAAGTTCAGTGTAATTGTGCTTATCCAGAGCCTTTAGAAAGGTCTGAATGTCCCTGATTTCCGCAGGCTGAACATTTCCTTCATCTCGCACTTTCTTCAGTTCCAGTTTCTCAAAGGGGTTGTAGGGGATGTAGTCTTGCTTTGCTGCCCATGCAAATAGGGCATGAAGATACTGGTAGGGATGATTGAATCTTGCAGGACTGGTTTTGGGGATGTCAGCGAAGTATTCCAGAATTTCAATCTTCAGGACATCCACATCCAAGGAGTTTTGGGATTGTTCAAGAAACTTGTCGATGTACTTTTTGTAATCGTTCAGAGTTCGCTCACGGACTTTCTGAGCCTTTTTCAGGGCAAGAAACTCATTGGCAACTTCTGCCAAAGTTCGGTCATCACAGACCATTTTCATTCGCATACTTTGCACCTCACAATTTGTCAAAGCCGTAGGCTCAGAAGCATTTTTTGAGTTTCTTGAAATCAGTGATTTGAACTTTTAGACAACAAAAAATTGGGAATTCACTGCGTTAATCTGTGAATTCCCAATTTTGGCAGGGGCACAAGGACTTGAACCCTGAGCCTACGGTTTTGGAGACCGCCGCTCTACCAATTGAGCTATACCCCTATATATTGAAGGCGGAAGGCCTAAAGAATCTGGTGGGCCTTCAGGGATTTGAACCCGGGACGATCCGGTTATGAGCCGGAGGCTCTGACCAACTGAGCTAAAGGCCCATGAAAATCACGGGTGCATTCAGTCACCACGGGAAATATTATAGCATCGAACCAGTCGCCTGTCAAGGGATTTCTTTGGAAAGTATGGGAAAATATGCAACGCCCTCCGCTTCTCAAACAGCTTGCGTTTCGGCGAATAGCAACACGCCGCCCTATCTCCCGCCAGACTCCCCGCCTTTTCCTGTCCACCTGTCCATTAAAATCCGGGTCATTAACCATTTCGGATGGAGCTTCCCCTGGGTATATCTCTTCCCGATCATGCTTGTGTTCAATATTCCCATTGTTAACTTTATCAGAATGTACCTCCCTTTCATGCTTGGCGATTTTTCAATGCGGATTGGGAAAAGGCGTCGGGTCCTGATAAATAAGCAAGGCCGGCATCCATAAGATTTTTTGCCCTTTTTTGTGCAAAAGCACTTGCATATTTGGGTTGCATATGCTAGTATAACAAGGATATGGAAAAAAGCGTTGAATGGGCTGCCTTGTGTTGGTTTGCGGCGTCAGAGAGAGCGGGATGGTGAGATCCGCTTGCGTGCAATGCCGGGCTTTCTCCCAGGAGCTGCCGCTTGAACGAAAAGTAGAGTTGGCCGCGTGACTGCGTTAACGGTCTTGGATGTGTCTGCATCCGAAAAGCGCGCCGTTTCGGCGAATTGCGGGTGGTACCGCGGAAGGAATGCCTTTCGTCCCGATTGTGGGATGGAGGGTCTATTTTTTTGTAGTTTACCTTTCAGGAGGAATGAACATGAAAGAACAGTTAGAGCAAATCAAAGCCAACGCCCTGACAGCCCTGGAAGCTGCCGCCACCCCGGCGGCTCTGGAAGAGCTTCGCGTCAGGCTGCTGGGCAAGAAGGGCGAGCTGACCGCCGTCTTAAAGCAGATGGGCAAGCTCTCCGCCGAGGAGCGCCCCGTCATGGGTCAGCTGGCAAACTCCGTCCGGGCAAGCATCGAGGAGGAGCTGGAAAAGCGGAAGGCGGACATCCACGCCGCCGCCCTGGAAGCCAAACTGGCTGCCGAGTCCATTGACGTGACCATCCCCGGCAAGACCGTGTCCATCGGCCATCAGCACCCCATGAATCAGGTGCTGCAAACCATCAAGGACATCTTTGTGGGTCTGGGCTATCAGGTGGTGGATGGCCCCGAGGTGGAGCTGGCAGACTATAACTTCACCCGCCTGAACATTGAGGAAGGCCATCCTTCCCGTGACCGCTCCGATACCTTCTATTTCACCGACGACGACAGCGTCCTGCTGCGCACCCAGACCAGCCCCATGCAGATCCGCTACATGGAAAAGCACAAGCCCCCGCTGTGTATGCTGGCTCCCGGCCGCGTATTCCGCAAGGACGAGGCCGACGCGACCCACTCCCCCATGTTCCATCAGATCGAGGGTCTGGTGGTGGCGGAGAACATCACCATGGGCGACCTGAAGGGTGCGCTGACCACCATCATGCGGAACATCTACGGCAAGGATGCCGTGATGCGGTTCCGTCCCCATCACTTCCCCTTCACCGAGCCCAGCTGTGAAATGGACATGCAGTGCCACAAGTGCCATGGCACCGGCGAAATTGACGGTCAGGTCTGCTCCACCTGCCACGGCGAGGGCTGGATTGAGCTGCTGGGCGCCGGTATGGTACACCCCACGGTTCTGGAAAACTGCGGCATCGACCCCGAAAAATATTCCGGCTTCGCTTTCGGCATGGGTCTGGAGCGTATGGCCATGGGCCGCATGAAGATCAACGACCTGAGACTGATTTTCGACAACGACATCCGGTTCCTGAACCAGTTCTAAGGAGGGAAAAACAATGAAACTCAACAGAAAATGGCTGAACGAGGAATTCGTAGACCTGTCTAACGTCTCCGATAAGGAATTCGTGGAGACCCTGACCGTCTTCGGTCAGAAGGTGGAAACCTGGGAGCGGCTGGACGCGGAGATCAAAAACGTGGTCGTGGGCAAGGTTCTGTCCATGGTGCGCCACCCCAACTCCGATCATATGTGGATTTGCCAGGTGGACGTGGGGGGCGATGCTCCCGTGCAGATCGTCACCGGCGCCCAGAATGTCCATGAGGGCGATCTGGTACCCGTGGCACAGCACAATTCCTGGCTCCCCGGCGGCGTCCACATCACCAAGGGCAAGCTCCGGGGCGAACCGTCCAACGGTATGCTCTGCTCCTTCTCAGAGTTGGGTCTGACCCAGAACGATCTGCCCGACGTGTTCGCCGACGGCATCTGGATTCTCAACGACGAGGACTGCACCATTGGTGAGGACATCAATCTCGTCATCGGCAACGACGATACCGTTGTGGATTTTGAGATCACCAACAACCGCCCCGACTGCTACAGCATCATCGGCCTTGCCCGGGAAGCTGCCGCCGCCTTCGGCAAGCCCATGCGTCATCACGAGCCTGTGGTTCACGGCTCCGACGCCGGGGATATTTACGACCATCTGGACGTGGACGTTCCCGCGACCAGGCTGTGCAACCGCTACACCTCCCGGATGGTGGCCAACGTAAAAATCGCCCCCTCTCCCAAGTGGCTGCGCCGCCGCCTGCGCGCCAACGGCGTGCGTCCCATCAATAACATCGTGGACATCACCAACTACGTCATGCTGGAATATGGCCAGCCCATGCACGCCTTTGATTACTGCTATGTTTCCTCCGGCAAGATCGTGGTGCGGGAAGCCGAGGACGGCGAGACCCTGACCACTCTGGACGGCAGCGTGCGCAATCTGAAGGCCGGTATGCTGGTCATCGCCGACGAAAATAAGCCCATCGGCCTTGCGGGTATCATGGGCGGCGAAAACTCCGAGATCAAGGACGACACCGCCATGGTGGTCTTCGAGTCCGCCAACTTCGACGGCACCTCCATCCGCCAGACCGCTCTGGCGCTGGGTATGCGCACCGAAGCCTCCGGCAAATTTGAGAAGCGCCTTGACCCCATGATGACCGTCCCCGCCGTGCAGCGCGCCTGCGAGCTTGTGGAAATGCTGGGCTGCGGCGATGTGCTGAACGGCACCATCGACGTCATCAACTATGTCCCTGAGGAAAAGACGCTGCCTCTGGAGCCGGAGAAGATCAACCGGCTGCTGGGCACCGACATTTCCAAGGAGGACATGGTCAAGTACCTGAACCGGCTGGAGATTCCCGTGGAGGGCGACACCATTCTGGTTCCCTCCTTCCGTCCCGACCTGAACCTGATGGCGGATATCGCCGAGGAAGTGGGCCGTTCCTACGGCTACAACGAGATTCCCACCACCGCCTTTAAGACCTCCACCCAGGGCGGCTATTCCCCCGTGATGAAGCTGGAAGCCAAGGCCGGAACCCTGTGCCGCGCCATGGGCTACAGCGAGATCATCACCTATTCCTTCGTCTCCCCCACCGTTTTCGACCAGATTCGCCTGCCCGCCGATTCCCCTCTGCGCAACGCGCTGCGCATCCAGAACCCCCTGGGCGAGGACACCTCCATCATGCGCACCATCGCCCTGCCCTCCATGCTGGAAATTCTCTCCCGGAACAACGCCTACCATAACAAGGCCGTGAAGCTCTACGAGCTGGCAAAGATTTACCTGCCTGTAGCCGGTCAGCCTCTGCCCCAGGAGCCGAAGATGCTGGTTCTCGGCACCTACGGCGCGGGCGAGACCTTCTTCACCCTGAAGGGCGAGCTGGAAGCCGTCTTCACCGGTCTGCGGCTGAAAAAGGCGGCGTACACCGCCGTGAAGGACAACCCCAGCTACCATCCCGGCCGCTGCGCCAAGGTGAGCATCGACGGCGTGGACGTGGGCGTGATGGGTCAGGTGCATCCTCTGGTGGCTGCCAACTACGGCATCGACGCCGACGTTTACTGCGCCGAGATCGATTTCACCAAGCTGTTCGATATGCAGCTGCCCGACGCCACCTATACCCCCCTGCCCAAGTATCCCACCGTGTCCCGTGACCTGAGCCTCATTTGCTCCGAGGATGTCACCGTCGCCCAGGCGGAAGCCGTCATCACCGCCGCTGCCGGAAAGCTGCTGCGGGACGTGAAGCTCTTCGACATCTACCGCGGCCCCGGTGTTCCCGAGGGCAAGAAGAGCATGGCCTTCTCTCTGGAGCTGCGGGCGGATGACCGCACCCTCACCGATACGGACTCCGAAGCCGTGGTGACCAAGGTTCTGGCCGCGCTGAAGGAAAAGCTGGACGCTGCGCTGAGATAATTGGGGGACTTTGGCTAGAATTCCGCTAAGATTCACAAAAAATTCCAATTTCGGGGCTTTACAGCCCGAAACAATTCGGTTATAATGACGGCAGTACAAATATAAAAGGAGGCTGAAACCATGACGGATAAGGACACTGTAAAATTCACCGTTCCCAGCGATGACAAAGAGAATATGCGCCGTATTCTCCGGAATGTGTATGAAGCCCTCACCGAAAAAGGCTACAACCCCGTCAACCAGATCGTCGGCTACCTGCTCACCGAGGACCCCACCTATATCACCAACTACAACAACGCCCGGAGCATGATCTGCAAGATCGACCGGGACGAGCTGATGCAGGTGCTGGTGCGCGAGTACCTCTTCAGGAAGGAAGCCCAATAATCCCGTTCTGACCATCCCAGCCCAAGGGGCTTTTGCCAAGGCAAAAGCCCCTTGCTTTTTGGCCGTGAGCTTGGGGAACCTCTGAATAAACCGCCTTCGGCTGGCGGCGAATCTTTTGCCCCATCCGCGCAGTTCTGAAAGCGGGAAATACACAAAGTATTCCGCCGCTTTCAGAACTTTCGGCTGAGCCAAAATCTTCTGCCGCCAGCTCTCGTCGATTTAATCAGAGCTTCCCCTGAAATATGCAAACAAATGCGGCCGACATGCACCTTGACAATCTCATACTTTCCCCCTCCGTCTTTCCGTTTTTCAACCTTTTTTCAGGAAAAGTTATGTTAACAAGGGTCGTTTCCCGACCGTTTCCAACAAAAAGCTTGACATTCTCATTACAGTATGTTACAATCTGATTACATTTTGCATAGGAGGTACCTTTGATGGCTGATGAAAATGCAGTTCTGATGTATAAAGGACATCCGCTGATGCGGAAGGACAACTTGATTTACTACGGCTCCATGGCCGACAGTCACATCGTTATGCTTCAGGTTCTCGAGACCAAGAAGGTGAACGATCTGGATGTTGCCACCCGGGTTTCCGTGCAGCTCCAGCTGACCGACCCCACCGCCAGAAGCCGCGACCGGATCGTGAAGAAGAGCGAAAAAGACGGCCTGTACACCGCCCTTGACTTTGGCTGTGTCTGGCTGGAACGCGCACTGGCCGGTAAATAATTCACCCCTTTCCCCGATATCCGGATGATATCGGAGTTCCCCGCAGTCTCACTTTAGGCTGCCTACCAAAGACGGAGGCAAAAGTATGAAGATCAAAAGAATCCTCAGCATGGTGCTGGCACTGGTGCTGTGTATCGGCGCCATGTCCATCACCGCATTCGCCGCAGAAGAAACCATGTACGGCATCGGCTTTGTTAACGCCAGCTCCCTGCGGCTTCGCAGCGAACCCAACGCAAATTCCGCAACCCTTGTCTACGCCCCCCGCAATGACTGTGTAGCGGTCATCGGCAAAACCGGCGAGTGGTACAAGGTCAATTATAATCTGCAAGTCGGCTACATGCACCAGGACTATCTGAAGGTACTTACCCGGGAAAACGCCGAGCTTGGCTACGGCGAGGTTTCCGGAAGCGGCGTCAACCTGCGTTCCGGCCCCTCCACTACCTACGGAAAAGTGGCCGTCGCTTCCAGCGGCGAGAAATGCTACATTCTCGGCCTGAACAACGGCTGGTACAAGGTCATCTACAATAGCAGCATCTGCTATATCCGCAGCGACTATCTGCGCCTGACGGAAATTCCCTACGAAAATCAGGCATCTCCCAACAGTCCCAAATTCTATCGTCTCGGCAAGTCCACCGGCGTCGCCCCCAGCGCCGCCGCGCTGAACGGCACCGTATCCGCGGGAAGCTCCGCCTCTGCGGGTTCTTCCTCCGCCGGTTCTGCCCCCTCCGCCGCCGGTTCCGACATCGTTGCGGAAGCCCAGAAGTATTTGGGTACTCCCTACGTTTACGGCGGCGCTTCTCCCAGCGGCTTCGACTGCTCCGGCTTCGTGTACTATGTTCTGAAGCAGCTGGGCTTCTCCCCCTACCGCACCCCCGCCGACCAGTACAATCAGGGTACTTACGTGGATAAGGACAGCTTGCAGCCCGGCGACATCGTTTTCTTTGCCAGTACATATGCCAGCGGCATTTCCCATGTGGGCATTTACGTTGGCGGCGGCCAGTTCATCCATTCCCCCAATTCCCGCTCCACGGTCTCCTATTCCGACCTCACCAGCGGCTACTGGGCGCAGCACTACTACGGCGCGCGGAGAATGGTGTGACACCAAAATAAAGATTTCCCAGACGTCGAATTTGGCGTCTGGGTTTTTTTATCAGATTGAATCACAAAAGCAAGCACGACACATACTAGAAACACCTCGGTTCCACAGAAAAACGAAAAGCAGGTGTTTTTATGGCAAATCAAAAGCGGGGACGGCAGAGCTTTATTCTGCCTGACCCACCGGTCATTACCCACTGGGCAAGCGTAGCCGGAAAGAAGGAGTCCGAAGGCCCTCTTGCCCATACCTTCGACATCAAATCCCAGGATACCTATTTCGGGCAGAAAACATGGGAACAGGGCGAAAAACAGATGCAGAAGCTGGCGCTCGGGAAGCTGGCGGAAAAGGCCGGCATGAAGATGGACGACTTTGACCTTGTTTTCTCCGGCGACCTTCTGAACCAGTGCATCGGTTCGTCCTTCACCCTGCGCAATCTGGGTATCCCCCACCTGGGGCTGTACGGCGCTTGCTCAACTATGGCGGAAAGTCTGCTGCTGTCCTCCATGGCGGTGGGCGGCGGCTTCGCGGACAACGCGGTGGCTATAACCTCCTCCCACTTTGCCTCCTCCGAGCGGCAGTACCGCTTCCCTCTGGGCTACGGCGGGCAGCGGACGCCCACCGCCCAATGGACGGTCACCGGCTCCGGGGCGGCGCTGGTGCGCAGCGACGGCCATGGCCCCCGGATCACCGGCTGCACCGTCGGCACCGTCACCGACCTTGGCATCAAGGACGCAAACAACATGGGCGCGGCCATGGCGCCCGCCGCCTATGCCACCATCAAAGCCCACTTTGACGACATGAAAACCGCCCCCGAGGACTTTGACCTCATCGTCACCGGCGATCTGGGGCAGCTGGGCAAGGAACTGCTTCTGGAGCTTGCCCGGCGGGACGGGCTCTCTCTGGGCGGGAAGCTGACGGACTGCGGAACCCTGGTTTTCGACAACGACAACCAGGACGTCCACGCCGGCGGCTCCGGCTGCGGGTGCAGCGCCATCACCCTGTGCGGCTACCTTCTGGGGCAGCTGAACGGGGGAAAACTGAAAAAAATACTGTTTTGCGGCACGGGCGCGCTGCTCTCCCCCACCTCCACCCAGCAGGGGCTTCCCATTCCCGGGGTCTGTCACGCAGTGTGCATTGCGGGAGGAACGTAATATGGACTATGTAAAAGCCTTTCTGATCGGCGGCTTACTCTGTCTCATCGGTCAGATTCTCATTGACAAAACCAAGCTGACTCCGGCGCGGATTCTGGTGAGCTACGTGGTCATCGGCGTGCTTCTGGGCGCGGTGGGGGTATATCAGCCCCTTGCGGAATTTGCCGGGGCTGGTGCTTCCGTCCCCCTGACAGGCTTCGGCAACACCCTTGCCAAGGGCGTCAAGGAGGCGGTACAGGAGGATGGTTTCCTCGGCATATTCACCGGAGGGCTGAAAGCCTCCGCCGGAGGCATCACCGCCGCCATTTTATCGGGACTGATCGCCAGCCTGATTTTCAAAGCCAAGGATAAATCCTGAATTTCCGGGCAAGCTATGTCAGCGGCAAAACCGCGATATAGATTTCGGAGGAAGAAAAGTATGAATAACCAGAACAGAAATCAGAACAGCAACCAGAATAAGAACGAGAAAGAGAACCGTACTGAGAACCACAGCGAAAACCGCAGCGAGAACCAGTCTCAGAACAAGAACTGCCGCTGACGGCAAACGGGCGCCCGGAATTCCGGGCGCCCGTAAATTCTTTATACTTCCATAAATCTTCCCAGCTGGAAGAAATAGAGATACTTTGCCTTGACCGGCATTTCATAAATGCGGCTCAGGGCTTCGGCGTAGGTCTGCACCTGGAGCCGGTAGTGTTCTGCCTCCCCGGCCACTGTGCTTTCCGTTACATGATCGGTTTTGAAATCCAGCACGATGATGCCGTCCTTTTCCAGCAGCGCGCAGTCCACGACGCCCTGCAACAGCACCTGTTCTCCCTCCAGGCCGTCGCCGTAATGACTGCCGTCGTCGAGGATGGAGAACTTGAATTCCCGCAGACATGGGCATCCGGCGCGGAGCTTCCGGCCGATTTCCGTATCGAAAAACGCCGCGATTTTCCCGCTGTCCGCTAGTTTTCCCTGTTCCTCGGTGATGAATTTCTGAGAAACCAGGCGGTCGATCTCCACCTTTACTTCGTCCTCGCTGCCGCAGTTTTCATAGCGCAGGTATTGCAGTACGGCGTGAATGGCGCTGCCGTAGGCCTTGCCGCCGCGGCTTTCTGCCAGGAAGGACGGGCGGCGGAAATCCCGGGTCAGGAATCTTGGCTCCTGGGTGTCCTCCGCCGCTTCCTCGTCCTTGGCGCGGCCTTTGCGGTTGGTCGCCGTCTGCTTGGAGGGCGCACGGGTCGCCGCGTCGTGGGCGTATCGGAAGGACAGGGCGTCTTGCAGCGCCTGCTCCACGCCGTCAGGCATCGGAAGACGGACATCTGCCCCCACCTCCACGATGTTTTCCTGTTCCGGGGCTTCCGAAACACGAATCACCCACGGATGGACTCCTAATTTTGTCTCGCCGGGTCGTCCCCCCAGAGCATGAAGTTCTCCCGCCTCGGTATGGCGCACCGCTGCCATCAGAACCCACTGTCCGGGACGCGCTGCCTCCCGGCACAATAGCTCTCCCCCGTCAAAATCCTGACGCAGGGCGATATCCTGAATCACCTTTCCGGGATTCTTTTCGCCGTAGGTCATGATCAGGCGATCCCGCGCCCGGGTCATGGCGACATACAGCACCCGCAGCTCCTCCGACAGGCTTTCCGCCGCCATTTTCGCGGCGATGGCACGCTTGGCGACGGAGGAATAGCGCACCCGGTTTTCGCTGTCCGCCACGGAAAGCCCCAGCCCCAGATCCTTGTCACAGAGAATCTGGGCGCGCTGGCTCTCCGTGTTGAACCGCCGGGAAAGATTGCTTAAGAATACCACCGGAAATTCCAGCCCCTTGGACTTGTGGATGCTCATCAGGCGCACGCCGCCCCCCGTCCGGCCAAGGGCGGGCAGCGCCAGCTTGGCCCCGTTCTCCCGCAGGCGGGTCAGATAGGACAAAAAGCCGAACAGGCCCTTGTGGCCCGCGCCCTCAAAGCGGCGGGCCAGTTCGGCCAGCGCGAGCAGGTTGGACTGCCGGGTCTCCCCCTCGTCCATCGCGCCGAAGACGCCCAGCAGATTGGTCCGGTCGTAGAGATGCCAGAGCAGCTGGTGGCAGCTTCGATCTGCGGCGCCGAAGCGCAGCTCGGCCAGCTCAGCCAAAACGGCCGCGCAGTCCGCGCCGCCGTCGGCCTGCAGCGCGGCGTAAAAATCCCCCTCCGGCGCGGCGGAACGGATCTGGGCCAGCCGGTCGGCGGAAAAGGCATACACCGGGGAGCGTAGCACCGAGATGAGCGGCACATCCTGCCGGGGATTGTCCACGATCTGCAGCAGCGACAGCGCCACCGACACCTCGGTGGCAGAAAAGAAGTCCCCGCCGCCCTCCGCCTCCCAGGGGACGTCCCGCTCCCCCAGGGCGCGGGCGTAGT
>OGXR01002013.1_pt1 | contig 13790 bp, 8 predicted proteins | sample 1576331 | NCBI WGS metagenome assembly OGXR01 (sample SAMEA3541473, study PRJEB24748) | human gut metagenome | biome: human gut; feature: human-associated habitat; material: faeces | place: China | collected 2012 | reverse complement strand
AATCCGGCGATCGCGCGCGCGATTCTTGATAAATCCCTCGGTGCGGCCCGCGCGCCGGAGCTGCGCCCAGGCGTCGAGCAGCAGGTCAAGCCCCTTGTAATCGCGGATCAGCCCGAAGAAAAGCACGTAGCGGTTCGCAGGGTCCAGCCCCAGACGCACGCACGCCTCGGAGCGTTCGACCCGCTCGCCGAAGTTCTCGAACAGCGGGTGCGGCGAAAACAGGGCCGGAGCGTCGCTGTACGCGCGAAGCTCGCTGTGCACCTGCTCGGACATGTAGACGAAGCCGTCCACCGAATGCAGGTAGTAGCGGTTGAAGGGTTTGTCGGTCAGGTGGTGTTCGTGCGGCTCGACGTTGTCAATCTGGCACAGCACCTTCGTATGGCCGTTGCCGCGGGCGATGCGGGCAATGGTCCCGAAACAGGGGGCCATGAAGGGCGTCCAGTACTTCATCAGCACGAAATCGGGACGCTCGCGGCGTATCCGGCGGCCGACGCGCACCCAGTTCAGCGGATTCATCGTATTGACGCAGCGGCAGATGCGGAGGTCCGCAGGCGGAGGCGTCGCAACCGTCTGGCTCTCGCCGGGAAACAGCAGCGAGGGATATTGCAGCGTGAAGGTCTTGATGTCGACCTCGTCGCCCCGCCGCTGGAACGTGCGGGCCATGATCTCCATGATCGAGGCCAGCCCCCCGCGGTAGGGATGGGCAGGTCCTAAAATCGTTATTTTCATCGTATCAGAGCATTCCGGCGATTTCATGCCGTTCATCCGATCCGGCAACCCGACGCCTGCGGCCTCCGGCCGCATCGGCAGCCCCGCCCCGCCCCGAATCCCTCCCCCGGGAGGAACTCATGCGCCGGCCGGGGTTTGCACAGGTTCCCGCGAATGATTCAGGTACAAAGATAACCGAAAAAACGGGACCCCGGCAAAAGGATTCCGTTTTTTGCGTCAGAAGTGCTTTCCGCCGCGCGAACCGCTATTCGCCGCCGCCGGAATGGTTGAAACTCTTCGACGTATGCTTGCTGCCGGCGGCCGATTGCAGCGCGAGGTACTCCTCGCCGTAGTCGATCAGGTTCTGCAACTCGGTGCGGAAGGTGTCGAGATGCCCCTCCTCCTCGACGATGATGTCCTGAAACATCTTGTGCGTTACGGCGTCCTTGTTCTCCGAGGCGATGCGCGAGGCTTCGTTGTAGCTGTCGATCGTACTCTGCTCCAGCTGCATGGCCATGCGCAGCATCTCCTTCACGTCGGTGACCTGCCGGGTGCGGAACGAGGCGTTCATGTCCACGTCGCCCTGCAGGAACAGGATGCGGTCGGAGAACTCCTCGATGTGGCGCATCTCGGCGATCGAAATCTCGCGCATGATCTTCGAGAGATACTGGTAGCGGTCGTCCTCGAAATGAGTGTGGAAATACATGTACTGCAACGAAGTGGCGATCTCCTTGCCCACGGCATCGTTCAGCAGGTCGATGCTTACCTGATACTTGTTTTTCGCTTGTGTTTTGGTTGCGCTCTCCATAATGAAAAAAGGTTTTGCAGCCGTAAACTGCAAAACCCGTTCCACAAGCGCCCTGCGAAGCGTTCCCCGCAGGCCTATTTCCATTCGATAGAGGCACGCACGGCAGCCGCAGCGCCGTCGGCCGAAATTTCGAACAGCGCCGAACGCCCGCGCAACTCGCACCCCACCGTCAGCGTCTGCCCGAAACGGCACTCTTTCAGGAAATGAATGTCCAGCCGCACCGGAGCCTCCTGCGTCAGCATGTCGACGGGCAGCATGTCGAGCATCATTTCGATATAGCGCATCGTGTTGACGTGGCGGTTGAAGTCGATGTCGCTGTAAACCACGCGGTGTTCGGCCGTCGCGGTAGGGCTTACCGCACGGATCTTGCGCGGCTTGTCCGTCGGGGGCGCGGCATCGACGATGGCGTCGGCATGCGCGTCGCCCACCCACGAGAGGTCGATCGCCGAACGGCTCTGCAGGTCGATCATCGCCCACTGCGTCACGGCGCGGCCGAATTCGCGGCCTGCAGCATCGGTCAGCGTGAAGTTTCGCGTCGAGAGCACCCGGCCGTAATCGCTGATCCACGTAGCCACGGTGTAGTCGGTGTACTGCGTGGGCTGGCAGTCGAATTCGACGGCCATGCGCGAAAGCACCCACGAATGGTTGTCGGCATTCAGCGCATCGACTCCGAACCCCTTGCCGTGGGCGTCGATGCCCGCGGTGTTGAGTATCGAGCCGCCCAGCGAAGGGATTGTCGCCCGCAGCGTGAAATCCACGTCCTGCGGTTCAACCCGGTAATTATAGCGAGATTTTTCAGCCATTGCATTGAATTTTACGGTTATGCAGGCAAAGATACGATTTTTTTCGTATTTTTGTTTTTGATGTTAACCCTTAAACCTGTTAGTTATGGAAGTGAAAAAACTCGATTTCGGAGAAACCCTCAAGGATTCCGTCGCCATCGGCGTAAAGAACGCACCTTCGGTGATCGCAGCAGTGGCCTTATGGCTCATTACGATCTGGATACCTTATCTCAATGTGGGGACCACAATCGCCATCACCTTACTGCCCACACAGTTGGCCAAGGGTGAGATTGTCAATCCCCTGGGCATTTTCGACAGCAAATACCGCCGCTACATGGGCGAGTTCTTCATCACGATGGGCCTGATGGTTTTCCCGATTTTCATCGGCGTGCTCTTCATGGTCATCCCGGGCATCGTGCTCTCGATCGCATGGACGCTCTCCTACTATTTCCTCATCGAAAAGGGCAAAAATCCGATACAGGCCATCAAGGCTTCGAACGACGCCACCTACGGCAGCAAATGGACCATGTTCTTCGTGTCGCTGGTCGTCGGCGTGCTGTTCGGCATCGTATTCGGCATTTTCCAGGCCATCTGCAACGCGATCGGCATCGGCTTCATCACGTTCGTCGTCATGTTCATCCTCTACGTGCTGGCCATCTCGATCTCAATGTCCATCAGCGCTTCATTCTGGAAACAGCTGAAAGACAACGTGGAGTAAACGCTCCGGAGACGATCCGAAGGACGGCACAGGCGGCCGTCCTTTTTTGTCCGCCGCGAAAAATTTTATCGAAAAACGATAAATATTATTTGTTTTTCGAAAATTAATTCTATCTTTGCAACTGTAAAACCAAAATAGTCACACATGCAGAACAAAAAATCGCTCCTGCAACGCCTGCTGGTCATTTACATTACGTTTTTCATCGTACTCGTGGCAAGCATCGCCCACGGAATCCTGCCCAATTTCTCGCGGGGCGCGGCGGAAGGCGCGGAACTCGGTAACGACATCGCCGAAAAGTGGAAATCCGGCGTGCCGCGCATGATCTACATGCTGGGCGACATCCGGGTGACGGGACAACCCGAAACGGCTGTCGAAATCGCCGCGGCGCCGGGCGTGGAAATCAAAGCCAACGTCCGCAAACTCGCCCTGGTCGTCGAGCAGAACGCCCCGGGCACATCCCCGCTGGGGCTGGCATTCCGTTCGATCGGCGGCAGCGCATGGCTCTATGCGCTGGTCCTGCTCTGCCCGCTTCTCTATCTGGCCATCATCGTACTGATGTTCGTGATCATCCACTCGCTGCGCCGCTCGATCCGCGAAGAGCGCACGCTCGACAAACGCAACGTCTGGTATCTGCGCGCAATCGGCATGCTGACGATCGTCACCGAACTGATCAGCGACACCGTGGACTGGGTGATGAACAGCCGCGCCGCCGAACTGCTCGCCGGAAGCGGATACACCGTCGACGCGGGTTTCCACGTCTCCTACGCAATGATCATCATGGGTATCCTGATCCTTTTCGCCGCCGAGGTCTTCGCCATCGGCCAGAATTTGAGCGAGGAGCAGAAACTGACCATCTAAAACAGACGACATGAGAGAAATGCAAACGATAAAAGGGGGGGGGACGACTTTATGGCGATAATCATAAACATAGACGTAATGATGGCCAAACGCAAGATGTCGCTCGGCGAACTGGCCGAACGGGTCGACATCACGCCCGCCAACCTCTCGATCCTCAAGAACGGGAAGGCCAAGGCCATCCGGTTTTCCACGCTCGAAGCGATCTGCCGCGAGCTGGACTGCCAGCCGGGTGATATCATCGAATACCGCCCCGAAGAGACACAGAAACAATAAACCTTATACCACAAATGCCCATGAAAAAATTATTGATGCTGGCCGTCGCGGCGTTCGCCGCCGGCAGCGCCGCGGCACAGATGAACCAGCCGATCCCGGCCGATCCGGAGGTCCGCACCGGGAAACTGGAAAACGGAATGACCTACTACATCCGCCACAACGAAAAGCCGAAAGGCCAGGCTGATTTCTACATCCTCCACGATGTGGGAGCCATCCAGGAGAACGATTCGCAGCAGGGCCTCGCCCACTTCCTGGAACACATGGCCTTCAACGGAACCAAGAACCTCCCGGGCAAACAGCTCACGGAGTATCTGGAGACCGTGGGCGTGAAATTCGGCGCCAACCTCAATGCCGGCACGAGCTGGGATTACACGTGCTACAACATGAAGGACGTGCCGACCTCGCGCGAGGGAATCATCGACTCGGCGCTGCTGATCCTGCACGACTGGTCGCACTTCATCGCGCTGGAGCCGTCGGAAATCGACTCGGAGCGCGGCGTGATCATGGAGGAGCTGCGCACGCGCGACGGCGCGTCGTGGCGTTCGACGATGAAGCTGTTGCAGGCGCTGGGCAAAGGCACGAAATACGAGCGCCGCAACCTGATCGGCTACCTCGACGGACTGAAGAACTTCCGGCACAAGGAGCTGGAGGATTTCTACAAACAATGGTACCGTCCGGACTACCAGGCCGTAATCGTGGTCGGTGACATCGACGTAGACGCCATTGAGTCCAAGATCAAGACGCTGATGGCCGACATTCCCGCTCCGGCCGCCGATGCTTCGCAAAAGGAGACCATCGTGGTTCCCGACAACGAGGAGCCGATCGTCAGCATCTACACCGATCCTGAAATGCAGGGTACGAAAGTGCAGCTCTTCATCAAGCGCCCGGCGCTTCCCGAACAGCTCGCCAACACGGTGCTGGCCGAGGCCAACAACGTGATCGAGGCCTACATGACCACGATGGAGAACGCCCGCCTGCAGGAGATCGCCATGCAGCCCGACGCGCCGTTCCTCGGCGCCGGCATGGGCACGGGCGACGTGATCGGCATCATCCCGACGCTCGACGCCACGGTATTCGTGGCCATGACCGAGGACGGCAAGCTGGCCCGCGGCTTCGAGACCCTCTATACCGAAATGGAGAAGGTGCGCCGCTACGGATTCACGCAGGGCGAGTTCGAACGCGCCCAGGAGAACCTGATGCGTCAGGCCGAACGCTCGTACGCCAACCGCAACGACCGCCGCAACAACGAATTCGTGCAGACCTATCTGAACAACTACCAGAAAAACCAGCCGATGCCCGATGCCGAGACCGAATGGCAGCTCGACAGCATGCTGATCAAGATGCTCAACGTGGATGCCGTCAACGCCTTCGCGAAGCAGACCATTCTCCCGACGAATCAGGTGATCGTGATCAACGCTCCCGAGAAGGAGGGCGTCGCAACGCCCACCGCCGAGGAGATTCTCGCCATCCGCGACAAGGTGGCCGCATCGGAGGTCACGGCCTATGAGGACAACGTGGTCAAGGAGCCGCTGATCGCAGAAGGGACCGTGCTCAAAGGCTCGCCCGTGAAGAAGACGGTCGAGGACAAACAGCTCGGAACGACGGAATGGACGCTGGCCAACGGTGCGAAGGTCGTCGTGAAACCCACGACCTTCAAGGCCGACGAAGTGCGCCTGGGCGTAGTCGGCAAGGGCGGCCTGTCGCTGCTCTCGGACGAGGAGTACTACATGGGCGAAATGATGCCCGCCGTGAACTCGATGTCGGGCGTCGGCAAATTTTCGGCCACGGAACTCAAGAAACAGCTTTCGGGCAAAACGGCCTCGGTGCAGCCCTCGGTGGAGAACTACACCAGCGCCATGGGCGGCGTCTGCTCGCCCAAGGACATCGAGACGATGCTCCAGCTGCTCTACCTCAATTTCACGCAGCCCCGGTTCAACAAGGACGACGTGGACAATCTCACGAAGATGCTCCTCGCCCAGCTCGCCAATGCCAAGTCGAATCCCGACTTCCTGATGCAGGAGAAGGTGACCGACGTGACCTACGGCCACAATCCCCGCCGTCAGATGATCTCGACGGAGATCGTCAACAAGTTCGACTTCGAACAGCTGCCCGGCATTTACGCCAAGCTCTACCCCGGAGCCAACGGATTCGTCTTCACGTTCGTGGGCAACATCGACCCCGAAACGCTGAAACCCCTCGTGGAGAAATACATCGGTTCGATCCCCGCCGCCCGCAAACCGATCAATTACGTCGACGACAAGGCCTATCCGGTGAAAGGCGAGGTTACGGAGGAGTTCACGGCTCCGATGCAGCAGCCGAAGGTCTCGGTCAACTACCATTTCTCGGGTGAGATGCCCTACACGCTCAAAAACAAAATGGCCCTGACGTTCCTGACGCAGGCGCTCAATTCGCGCTATCTCGTTTCGATCCGCGAGGAGAAGGGCGGAACCTACGGCGTGCGCGTCCAGGGTTCGACGAAGTACATCCCCCGCGAGACTTACAGCATGACCATTTCGTTCGACACCAACGAGGAGATGGCCGACGAACTGCGCGAGATCGTGATAAAGGAGATCGAGGAGATCGCAGCCAACGGTCCCAAGAGCGAGGACATCGAGAAACACCGCGAATTCATGCTCAAGAGCTGGAAGAACAGCCTCGAACAGAACGGCGCATGGATGAACTACATCCAGATCAAATACGGCTCGGGCCTGAACTACATCGCCGACCACGAACAGGCGATCCGCGACCTGACCAACGCCGACGTGCAGGCGCTCGCCAAGAAGATCCTTGCGGACGGAAACCTCGTGAAGGTCGTCATGCGCCCGTCGAAGTAAGCACCAAAACAAACGATTTTTCAAAACAACAGAACAAGGCAGTCACCCGGTTGACTGCCTTTTCTTTTTCCGAACGGGCTGAAAATGGTTAACTTTGTACCGTTAATTCCCAAATTCATCATGCAAAAAAGTATTCGGCTGGTCTCCGGCCTCTATCTCAAACTGTCGCTGCTGACCGTCGCCGTCGGCCTCGTGCTGCGCGTCGTACTGCTTTTCAACGAGCAGACCACCTCACTCGCCTTCTCATTCGGCGAATGGTGCGAAGTCTTCCTGCTGGGCGCCGTGAACGATTTCTGCGCCGCGACGGCGGGATTCATTTTCCTCTGGCTCTTCATGTTGAGCGTTTCGCGCACCAAGTACAAAAAGCCGTGGGGCTACATCCTCCTCGCCCTGCTCGTGGCGGCGTTCTGCTACGTGGCGTTCTTCAACACGATCTTCGACGAATACGGAAGCGTCGCGCCGCGAATCGCCCTCTATGTGCTGGGCTACTGGGCCGGCAGCTTCGCACTGCGGCTTTTCCTGCCCGGATTCCGCAGCCACTGGACCACGGTGTGGTTCGCCCTCTTCATCGTCGTCTACGTGGGCGCCATCATCTTCAACGGCATCAGCGAATATTTCTTCTGGAGCGAATTCGGCGTCCGCTACAACTTCATCGCCGTCGATTACCTGGTCTACACCAACGAGGTGGTGGGCAACATCATGGAGTCCTACCCCGTCATTCCGATGACGCTGGGCATCGTCGTCGTGACGCTGCTCGTGACGTGGTACTTCTTCCGCAGCGAACTCGTGCAGACCGAATGCCTGAAAGGCTGGAGGTGGAAAGCCGTAATCGGACCGGCCTACGTCGCGGCGCTGTTCGCCGCGATCGGGCTGCTGAACTTCAACACCCGCTTCCAGGACAGCGACAACGTCTACGTCAACGAATTGCAGGCCAACGGACTCTACAAGTTCTACGACGCCTTCGTCAAGAACACGCTCGACTACGAACAGTTCTACCTCACGCGTCCCGAAGCCGAGGCCGAAGCCTTCGTGCACGGGGTCTACCAAAGCACGGGCGACAACCTGCACGCCGTGCGCGCCGAAGGGGAGGAGATCCGCCGCAACATCGTGCTGATCACCATGGAGAGCATGAGCGCCTCGTACATGGAGCGGTTCGGCAACACGGAACGGATCACGCCCGCACTCGACTCGCTCTACAAACTGGGACTGGCGTTCGACCGCGTATACGCCACGGGCAACCGCACGGTGCGCGGCCTGGAGGCCGTGACGCTCTCGCTGCCGCCCTGCCCGGGCCAGAGCATCATCAAGCGTCCGAACAACGCCGGAATGCACTCCACAGGAGCCTTGCTGCGCGACAAGGGATACAACGTGACCTATTTCTACGGCGGCAACAGCTATTTCGACAACATGGAGACCTTCTTCTCGGGCAACGGATACGACATCGTCGACCAGAAAAGCTACAAACCCGAAGAGATCACCTTCGCCAACATCTGGGGCGTCTGCGACGAAGACGCCTACCGGAAGGTCATCCGCACGCTCAACGAGGAGACCCGCAGCGGCAAGCCGTTCTTCGCCCACGTGATGACCGTCAGCAACCACCGCCCCTTCACCTACCCCGCCGGACGAATCCGCATTCCCAACGACTCGAAGAGCCGCGCCGGAGGCGTGCTTTACAGCGACTATTCGCTGGGACGGTTCTTCGCCGAAGCGGCCAGGCAGCCGTGGTTCGAAAACACGATCTTCCTCGTCACGGCCGATCACTGCGCTTCGAGCGCCGGCCGCACCGAGATTCCGTTGCAGAAATACCACATCCCGGCGCTGATCCTCGCCCCCGGGCTTATCGAACCCGGAGTGGTCGACGGCATCGTCTCGCAGATCGACCTGATGCCCACCCTGCTGTCGCTGCTCAACATGAGCTACGACTCGCATTTCTACGGCCGCAGCATCTTCGACCCGGCATATGTCAACCGCGCGTTCATCGCCACCTATCAGGACCTCGGCTACCTCGAAGGCGACACCTTCACGATTCTGTCGCCCGTGCGCCGCTTCGAGCAGTACCGCGTGGTTCCCACCGAGGAGAATCCCCACCACCTCGAAACGATGGAGCGGAAGGACGCCATGCAGGTCGACCGCGCGATCGGCTACTACCAGACCTCCTGCAAATGGAACAAGCGGTAGCGCTGCCGCCGCGGCACAAAAAAACTGCGACCCTTTTGGGTCGCAGTTTTTTATTGCTCAAACGCGGGATCAGTCACCTTCGTAATCATCGCCGCCGTTCTTCACGGGAGGCGTCAGCGACGAGGCGGGCGTATTGGCCCTGATCCACTCCTCGGAAAGCAGCGACTCGGGCGGGAAGCCGAGGTCCTCGATACGGCTCACCGAGATCTGGTACTGCGCCCAGTCCTCCGAACCTCCCGTGAAATCGCTCTTCTTCGCATAGATGCCGTAGATGCCCAGCACCGTACCCTCCGTGCCGTCCTTCGGGATGGGCTTCATGGCGAACTGGCTGTAACCGCTCGTACGGATGCCGTAAACGCCCGGGTCCGAAGTGTACTCCGCCGCATCGTTGTAGCTCATCAGCACCGAACCGTAGAGACGGATATTCTGCTCGCTGTTGTTGTAGGCCCAGCGATACCATGCGCCGAAGATGGGCGTTCCCCAGTCGGTCACGATCCAGCTCGGATAGGGATTCGCATTTCCGCCGTTTTTGAGGTTCGGAGGCGTCACGCCGTCCTGATTCTTCACACCCGCATAGCGGATCTTGATCTTGTTGAAACGCACCAGCCGGCCCAGATCGGCCTCGCCGAGCGACGTGTAGTTCGAACCGTCGACCTCCTTGATGTCCGAGTCGTCGAGCGTCGTGTATTCGCCGCGGAAGACGTTCAGGGCGGCAACCTTCGGGTTGTCGAGGTTCGAGTTGGCGTAGAACTTGTGGTTGCCGGCCGTGTTGATGCCGTCCGAGGGAGCGCCTCCGATCGAAAGCATCATGCGATAGTTACCCAGATAGAGACCGTCGAGACGCACGTAGACCCACTGGCTCTTGATCGGCTTCGAAGCCAGGTCGAGCAGGAAGTCGAGATAAAGGCCGTTGTAGAGCTTCAGCTCGATACCGGCTTTTCCGGTCTGGTCATCCCCATCCCACTCACCATCATCATAAATATAGAGCGACTTGTAGATGTTGCCCTGACGGTCGCTGCTGATCACCTTGCCCTTGATGTAGTATTTCGAAGCCTCGGGCCACTCCATGAGGCCGTCGAACTTGGCCTCCTCGGACGTGCGGGTTCCGAACTTGAGGGTCTTGGTCGTGGAGAAATTGTCGTTGGTTCCCGTATTGGAGATCGGACCAAATTTTTCCTTCACTTCGGCAATGGTGATCCGAGTAAGCCCCATTGCGGCCATATCGTCGGCCGTATAGAGCTTCTGCGGAGCCGGAGTGTCGAAATCGTTGTAGCAGCTCACGGCCACCAGACCGACGAGAGCCGCCAATGCTATTTTAAGACTTTTCATAAATTATGCTTTGCGCGATTAGAAACGGAAATAGACATTCAGGTAATAGGTCGTACCGAACAGGTAGAAATACTTCGAGGGGAAGCGGCCGTAAATCTGCTCGCCGCCCTCGCCGCGGACCTTGCTCATACGCATCTGCTCGTAACCGCCCGTGCGGATGTCCTGATCGTTGAGGATGTTCTTCACCTCGAGGCTGAAGCCCAGCATGTAGACCCGGTGGATATACCAGTTCTTGCCGATATTGGCGCTCAACGTATATGCGCTGTCAAACTTCTCCTGCTTGCGGAGGGTCTTGATCGACGAGAGGGCCGATGCCTTCTGCGCATTGGTGGCCGTATTGGAAGTCAGCACATTCGTATAATACTTAATGGCGGTAGCCGTACGGTACATCGGGTTCATCGAAAGATAGATGTTGTCGTAGTAGTTGAAGTTCACACCGGCGAACCAGTTGCGCGGTCCGCGGTAGTCGAGACCGATGTTGAAAGCCAGTTGCGGCGAGCTTTCCACATGATAACCGTCCCAGTTGACCTTATCTTTCAGTACGATCTTGTCCACGTTGTCAACCGTCTGCACGAAGTTGGGATTCGACGTATAGGTATAGTCGCCCCAGCTCAAGGCACCCACGACCGAGAGGCCGTTCCATACGGGAACCGAAAGGCCCAACTCAACGCCGTAGTAGCGTTTGTCGATGCCGCTCATGGCGAAGTTGGTGAACGAACTGCGGGTATCGTCGTAGAACGAGATGACCTTCGACTGGTCCTCGATCGTCGTATAGTATCCCGAAAGACGCGCCTTGATGTAGGGCAGGTTGAGGTTGTAGGTGAGGTCTGCGCCGAACACCTTCTCGGCCTTCAGCCCCGGCGTGGTCGTGTTGCGCGTACGGGGCGACACGAATGCCGTCGCGAACTTGGGCGCCTGCTGCATGTAAGCCACATTGGCCTCGATCGAATGCGCTCCCGAGAACTTGTAGCCCAACGAAAGTTTCGCATCGTAGGTCAGGTAGTCGAGTTTCTTCGAATCGCCTTTCGAATCGTTGGGGAACAATCCCTTGCGCCACATGCCCTCGCGGTACATGTTCGAGTAGCCGACCGATCCGGAGACGCCCAGCGAGAAACCGCCGATGCCCCACGTGTAGTTGGCCCAGGCATTGGTTTCGAGCAGGTGCGCCCGGTAGTAGTAACCGTACTTGTCGCCGGCACGGGCAATGCGGGCGTGCCCCGTAGCCCAGTAGTAATCCAGGTCGTTCTGGTAAGCCTCGGCGCTGGCCATGTCGCGCTCGGCGAACTTGTCGATGTCATACCAATAGTCGCCGCCCAGCAGGTCCTTGATCTCCGAGTAGTAATTCGTGCGGTTGACGCGCAGGTTGGCGCCGCCGACGATGCGCATGTTGTGGCGCATGTTATGCTGCACGTTGACCGCCAGGTTGTAGTCCAGCTGGTCGGTGTGACGCTCCTCGATCATGTAGTTCGAACGACTGTTATTGCCCATCAGTTTGGACAGCACCGGATCGGTGTCGATATTCCGCATATTCGTCTGGAAGAATTTGTCGTAGTCGAGCATACCGTCCCACACGCCTTTCGCTATGGCGCCATCCATCGCGTAAAAATAGATCGTCTCGTCGGTGGTTATGCCCGGCACGATCTGCGTCTTATCCGAATTCGGCATATAGCGGTAGTAGTCGCCGCGGGGGTCCGCTCCGGCGTTCCACGTCAGGGCCGAATAGCCGTTCCTGCCGAAACGCAGCGACGTGGCGGCGTTCAGACGCGTGTTCTCCGACATGTCCCACGTATAGTTCAACATCACGATCGGCTCGTGGGTGTTGCGCACGCGCGAGTTGCGGAGCTTGCCGGCCTGGTAACCCACATTGGGGTTGTAGTAGTTGTTGCCGAACAGAGCGTAAGCCTCGTCGGTCGAAGCCTGCTGCGCGCCGCGCTCCGAAGGCGAAGCCAGCAGCGTCAGCGCAAGGCGGTGGTTCTGTCCGAAAAGCTTCTCGGCCGAAGCGAAATAGGAATAGGAGTTGTAGTAAACGCCGTCCACATAGCCGTTGCCGCCCTGGCGGGTTCCCACCGAGAAGGCGTACGACCAGCCGTTGTCCAACTGTCCCGAGCCGTAGGAAACCATCGCACGGAAACGGTACATCTGGTTGCCGTTCGACACGCTCACGCGGAATCCCTTGCGCATCTGCGAGGCGCGGGCGTTGACGTTGGTCATGCCGCCGATGCCGGGTAATATCCGTATTTTTGAAAATCCACCACGATTTACAAACAAATAATCTCCCTCCTTCGCGGTAAGTGTCTCCCCACAGCAAGACAAGGTAATCGTTCCGCCTTCCGCTACCTTTATCAGCTTATAATTGCGTTCGTACAACTCTTTCTGTGTCGGCTTGTCATAACACACAAAATAGAAAGGTTCTTCTGATTTTCGAAATTCACGCTGTTGATTCATACCGGCAAAGGTAGCAAATCTGACTCTCACAGACAACAAACTTTGAAACTTAGCGATAAATTTACCAAAGAAGAATTGCTTAATTTTGCCGCCGAAAAGAAAAGTAATAAAGATGTCAAAAAAAGAAACGGTAAGAAGATACACACTATTCACCATCGGACTATTCACAAATGCAGTAGGTATCAGTTTAATTATCAAAGCAGGTCTCGGCTCCTCTCCCATTTCCAGTTTACCCTACACCATCAGCTTAGGATTCCCTGTCACTTTGGGAACATTGACCTTTATCCTGAATCTGCTCCTCATAACGGGACAAATGCTATTATTAAAAAAAGATTTCCAGAAAAAGCAATGGCTACAGCTCCCCATTTCCGTCCTTTTCGGCTTTTTCATAGACATATCCATGCTTATGCTGTCATGGGTCGTGCCTGAATTTTATCTTTGGAAAATAATAACTCTGGTCTTGGGCTGTATCATCTTGGGGTTAGGGGTAAGTCTGGAAGTAATAGCCAATGTGGTAATGCTATCCGGAGAAGCATTCGTACATGCAATCTCACAGAAAAAGAAGAAAGAATTCGGATGGGTAAAAATAGGTTTTGACTGCACGTTAATGACACTGGCATGCATCACATCGCTGCTATTGTCCGGTGGAGTGACGGGAGTACGCGAAGGCACCATCATTGCGGCATTACTTGTCGGGATAGTAGCCCGGTACTTCAACCATAAGCTGACTTTCTTGCAGAAAAGGCTTCCTGATCCGGTTCATCTGTAAACTAAATTGCACCGAACAGGAAGCCCCTCCTTTTATTCGTCGCCTTCCTTATACTCCAAAATATCTCCCGGTTGGCAATCCAACTCCT
>OGXR01001999.1_pt1 | contig 13847 bp, 8 predicted proteins | sample 1576331 | NCBI WGS metagenome assembly OGXR01 (sample SAMEA3541473, study PRJEB24748) | human gut metagenome | biome: human gut; feature: human-associated habitat; material: faeces | place: China | collected 2012 | reverse complement strand
GTTGCCATGGCCAACATCGGTGGCCATGAAGATCCGACTCCGGTGACCAGCGTGAAGATCAACGGTGGCAGCTACACCACTGATCTTTCCAATGGCGCCGTTGCGAAAAAGCTGACCGCCACCACCGATCCGGCTGGTTCGTCCGTGAGCTGGAGCTCCTCCAACACGGCCGTCGCCACGGTTTCCGCCAACGGTACGGTCACGCCGAAGAAGGCCGGTACCACGACCATCACCGCAAAGTCCGGTTCGATCACCGTTACGGTGACCGGCACGCTTCCGACACCGCCGGTGGCGAAGAACACCATCTATGCGACCAAGCCTTCCGGCTGGAGCAAGATGTACGCGTACGTGTACACCGGCGACGGAGCGACCGCGAAGAACAACGCGGCCTGGCCGGGCGTCGAGATGGTGGCTGCCGACAACTGCGACCAGACCGGTTACCAGTACGAGGTGCCTGATTCGCTCGCGTCCGGCGCGAAGGTGATTTTCAACGACGGTGGCAGCCAGCAGTATCCGGGCTCCCGGCAGCCGGGCATCGACTACAACGGCGGCACCGTAACGTGGGATGGTTCGTCTGCTTCGTTGAAGGCCGTGGATTGCACCGTGGTGGTGCCTCCTGACGACGACAAGAATGTGCAGATCACGTTCAAGGCGACCGGCGTTGACCTGAAGTCCGGCGAGATGGCCTACGTGGTCGGTGACTGGGGCCAAGGCAAGGGCAAGACCTGGAACCGCGCCGGTGGCGTCGAGCTCACTACCGTGGGCGGCGAACTGACCGGAACCGCGACCGTGGCCAAGGGCCAGTCCATGACCATACGCCTGATCAAGGTTTCCGCTGACGGCAAGACCACGTGGGATCCGTCCACCGATCGCAAGGCCACCGCCGACAAGGCCAAGACCCTCACCCTCAAGTGGGATGAGCGCCAGGTTTCGCAAAGCGTGGACGTGACCATCAACGCGGCCGCCGACTTGAAGAGCGGCGAAAGCCTGTACGCGGTAGGCGACTGGGGTCAGGACGGCAAGACCTGGACCCGCGCCTCCGGCATCCGCCTGACCGCCACGGGAGCCGACGGCGTCTACTCCGGCACCGCGAACGTGAAGACCGGCAAGTCCATGACCATGCGCCTGATCAAGGTCGACGCGAACGGCAAGACCACGTGGGATCCGACCACCGACCGCAAGACCACCGCCGACAAGGCCAAGACCGTCGGCGTGGCCTGGGATGTGAACACCGTGAACGAGGACGGCACCGTGCCGGTAACGTTCGCAATCACCGGTGACGGCGTCTCGAACGGCAAGCTCACCATCCAGAAGGGCCAGCTCGCGAACCTCTCCGTGAAGGGCGCCACGGGTGATCCCGACATGTGGTGGAGCGACGGCGCGGCAGTGGCGGTTTCCGGAACCGGTGTCGTGTACGGCGTCGAGACGGGAACCGCAAAGGTGAATGTGAAGGCCGCGGGCAAGACCGCAACCATCACCATCACCGTCAAATAAGGAATCAAACGGATTTCATAAAGCCATACATCCACCGGTCTGACCGGTAGATCTCAGGGGCGTGCGATTTCAATATGTGATATTGGAGTCGTGCGCCCTGTTTTTCATAATCGTTTGCAATGATCTGCAAACGTTTTTTCTTGTAATCCCAACATGATGGCAGCGAAACGCCGAAGTAGTAATGAAACAGTTGTGACGAGATTTTCAATATTTATGAAAGAGGCGATCCCGAAATTGCCATATCGGGGGTGTTGGATGGTGTGTGTGGGGTGTGATTAAAGCTTTAAATCAGTTCGTTTTCACGTCGTGTATGCAAACGTCTGCAATCTCTTGCAAAACATGATAATTTGTAAAATAATCTTGAAAAAGCTTGAAAAATGGGGTTTGTAAAACGGGAGTGTCTGACGTTTGGTGAAATCTAGATGAACTGTTGAGATAAAATGAAAACGTATGCTGTACCCTCCAGACAAGGGGGAGGGTGAAGTATAGGGGCGTGCTTTGGCAGTAGTGCGCGTCCGGTATAGAAGGGATGACAGTGATGGCGGACTCCGACATCACGGTGGCCGTGGCCACGCATAAGGCGTACCGTATGCCGATCGACGGCGTATATATGCCGTTGCAGGTCGGTAGGGCGTTGCATCCGAACGTCGATTTGGGTATGACGTGCGACAACACCGGCGATAATATTTCGCAGTTGAACGCACAATATTCCGAACTGACCGGACTGTATTGGATGTGGAAAAACTGCGATGCCGACTATCAGGGATTGGTGCACTACCGCCGTCATTTTGCCAAAAATGACAGTGCGAAACGCCACGGAGACGAAAACGAACGCTTCAGCTGCATCGCAGGAAAACAAGACTATGCGCGTCTGCTCGATACGTGCGAAATCATTGTGCCGGAACGACGCAACTACTATATCGAAACCGTATATTCACATTACGAGCACACCATGCAGGAAGGCCAGCTCGATGCGACACGAAGCATTATCGCGCAAACCAATTCCGACTACCTCGACGCATTCGACGCGCAAATGAACAAAACTTCGGCGCACCTGTTCAACATGTTCGTGATGCGCAAAGACCTCATCAACGAATACTGCTCGTGGATGTTTCCCATCATCGGAGAACTGGCCAAGCATATCGATTCAAGCTCATACAGCGTCTTCGAAATGCGATTTCCCGGACGCATCAGCGAAATCCTCTTCGATGTATGGCTGGAAACCAACCATTACCCGTACGTCGAAATGCCTATCATCAGCCCCGAACCAGTGGACTGGATCAAAAAGGGGTCCGGTTTCCTTATGGCGAAATTCGTAGGCAAAAAGTACGTGAAAAGCTGCTGAAAACAGGTCTTATGGCAGTTTCGACCCAACCCCTCATCAGCGTGATAGTGCCGGTCTACAACGTGGAACGGTATCTCGACCAATGCGTGGAAAGTCTTATCGGGCAAACCTACGAACGATTGGAAATCATACTGGTCGACGACGGATCCACCGATTCCTCCGGCGAACAGTGCAATGCTTGGGCGAATCGTGACAACCGCATTCGTGCGGTGCGCCAATGCAATGCCGGCTTGGCGGCGGCCCGCAACACCGGGCTCGACCTTGCCAAAGGCGAATACATCGGATTCGTGGATTCCGACGATTACGTGCTTCCCGATATGTTCGGCACGTTGCTGCACAATCTGCAGGAATCCGACGCCGACCTGTCGATCATCTCGTACGAACGGGAAAACCCTGACGGCAGCACCTACTGCAACGCTTTTCCCGACAAGAAAATCGTCATGACCTCGCAGGAAGCATTCGCCTATGTGAATCAGCATGGCTACTTTTATGTGACCGCGTGGGACAAACTCGCCAAAAAAGAACTCTTCGATAACCTGCGCTACCCGCTCGACGCCGTCTATGCGGAAGATTCGCCGGTCACCTACCAGCTGCTCGACAAGGCGGATCGCATCGTATACGATTCCACGCCGCTGTACCGTTACAGAATGTCGGAAAACAGTCAGTCGCATGGCATCACCGACAAATTCGCACAATCCACCGGAGCCATGCTCGACTTGGTGCGAACCAAATATCCGCATGTTGAGGCATATGCCGCATATGGGCATCTCGAATCCATTGTCGGTACCTGCAATCGCATCATGCTCGCGCATCAACGCAAGCAATGGGCGCAATTCGAACGGTATGCGCGTACGGAATTGCGCGAATTGCTGCCAATGGTGGAACGCAAGGGAATCATTGGGAAAAGTCAACTGCTGCAATGGAAACTCCTGGCCACCTCTCCGACGCTGTACGGCATGATGTACGCGCTGTACAAGCGACGGCATCCGGAAATCGCATCACATTAGGCATGGTGATGAGATGACCTCGACCATACTGTTCTTGACATTGCTGGCATTGCTGGTGCTGCTGATAGTGGCATATCGCGGGGATTTCGCGGAACCATCCATACTATTCGTGGTCGGATTCACGCTCGCGGTATTCAATGGACTCACCAATTACCGGACCTGGGATTTCGACCTGTCGATGCAAACCTGCTTCGTGGTTGGATTCGGCACGTTCGCATTCGCATTGACGGCTTACGGTGTGAAGGTGTTTTTCCGCAGCTGCGTCGGACATCGGACAGCACATCGGGAATACGGTGAGCCGCAAGATATCGTTCTGCCGATGTGGGTGTACGTTGGCGGCCTGCTGTTCACCGGTTTGGCATTGCTGATCGTGTCACGGCAGATAATCTCATTGACACTGCCCTACGGGGGAGACGGCTCTCTGAACAAAGCCATCGGCTTGTATGACAAACTCAACAAATTCAGCACCAAAGGCGTGGCCCTCTCTGGAATTCCCTCGCTACTGCATCTGGCGACCAACGCCATGGCCTATGCGTGGCTGTTTCTCGCCATGCGCAGCGTGGTGGTCCGTTCGTTGCGCAACGATTATCTTGCGGTCATCAATGTGTTGGCGGCCGTTCCGATGACGTTGATTTCCGGCGGACGCAATAGCCTCATTCAGCTTGGCGTTGCCGCATGGACATACTGGGCGTTGTTCCGCAGGCAGAACAACCGTTGGAAAGGCATGCGGCTCGGCTTCCGCACTGTGTTGAAATTCGTGGCCATCGCGCTCGTGGGATTGGCTTCGTTCAAGCCACTGCTGTCGCTGATGGGACGCAAGGCGGGCGACTCGACCATGTACGAATACCTGTCCATCTACATTGGAGCGCCGATAAAAAACCTAGACGCGTATCTCACGAACTCCATGTCGCCTTCGTTGGCGGTCAAATCCACGCAATGGGGAGACATGACATTGGCTTCCACCCGGGCCTCGTTCCCCCAGATATTCGGCAAAACCGTGCTTGACTGGATGCAATGGCAACCCTTCCAACGGTATGGCGAGCGCAGTCTTGGCAACGTATTCACCACATATTACGCATTCATTTTCGACTGGGGCATCGCGGGTGCGATGCTTGCCATCGTGCTGATCGCCGCACTTTCTCAGCTTTGCTATGAAAGCGCGGTTTTCGCATTGCAATACGGCAAGGCGGGCATTCCCATATCGATGATGCTGTACGGTGCCATCGGCTATTGCTGTGCGTTCAGCTTTTTCTCCAACCGTTGGATGTCAACCATGTTCAACCAGATCATGCTCAGAAACATCATTATTTGGGTGGTGCTGATATTCTTCGTGAACTCCGTGCGCATACGCAAACGCGCCTTCGCCAAGCGGGTGGTGCTTTATGCCTGAACGTCAGCCGACCAAGCCGGTCGGGCAGTCGTCCAGCAAGCCGGCCAAGCATCCAACCGACGTGCGCATTCGATCCGTGAAATTCAACGTGCTGATGAACATGATCGTCACCACGTCGTCGGTGATCTTCCCGCTCATCACCGTGCCATACGTGTCGCGCGTGCTTTCCACCGGTGGCACCGGGCATGTGGCGTTCGCTCAATCCGTGGCCTCATACTTTTCGCTGGTGGCCCTCCTGGGCGTTACCTACTACGGAGTGCGCGTCTGCGCTCGCGTACGCGACGACCGCGCGGAACTATCGCGCACGGTGCTGGAATTGCTGGTTATTCTGGCATGCTCCACCACCATGGTGTTCGCGGTCTACTTGGCGTGCCTGTTCACCGTACCGAAAATGAACGCGCAATTCGGGCTGTTCGCGCTTTTCGGCCTGGCCATCTGGCTTTCCTCGTTCGGTGTGGAATGGTTCTACCAGGCGTTGGAACAATACGAATACATCACCGTGCGTAGCGTATGTTTCAAACTGCTGGCATTGGTGCTCATGTTCGCTTTTGTACGGCAGCGCGGCGACTACGTGATATACGGCCTGATCGTGGTGGTGGCCGGGTATGGATCCAACGTGCTCAATCTCCTGCGGCTACGCAGGTTCGTGGACTTCCGTAATTGTGGACATCTCAATATTTCCCGCCATTTCAAACCGATGCTATGGTTCACCATCGCATCCATTTCATCCGGCATGTATATTCAAGTAGACATTGTGATGCTCGGCTTCCTTGGCACCACCGATATGGTCGGCCTGTACCAGCTGGTATCCAAAATCAAATCCGTGCTCGTCACCGCCGTCAATTCCGTCGGCAGCGTGATGCTGCCACGCCTTTCGTATTATCAGGCGCGGCGCAAAGAGCGGCAGGCAGGCGAACTGATCGCGAAAAACATGAATTTCGTTATGGTATTCGGCTCCGCGATCATTGCTCTGCTGATATTGCTTGCCGACCCGATCGTGGCATTGCTCGGTGGCGCTGACTTCGCGGAATCCGCGGTTCCGCTACGATTCGTCGGTATTGCGGTGATGTGTTCGGCCATGAATATCGTGCTTGCGAATGTCATGATTTCCAAAGGAATGGAACGTACATGGGCCATGGTGAACGCGATCGGACTTGCCTTGGCCGTACTCGCAAACGTGCTGCTGATTCCACAGCTCGGCGTGGTCGGTTCCGCCATCAGCATTTCATTGTGCGAAGCGTTGATGCTGGCGATGCGCTCATATGTGTGCCGCGGGTTTTTGGTTGGCATTCGCACGTCGATCGATCCGATGCGTATTCTGCTCAGTGCGATTGCGGCAGGCTGCCTTACGCGGGGCGCGATCGCGATATGCGGTGCCGAGACATGGAACGCCTTCCTGTGGCTGATGTTCGGCGGATTCCTGTTCGCGCTGATATATGGCATCGCGTTGCTGCTGTGCCGCGAACGATTCGTTATGGCCATGCTTCAGCCGGTATTCAACCGACTGCATGTACGGAAAACGAATGATGAGAATAACGCGTATGGCGCAAGCAATGCGAGTGACGGACGATATGCAAACAATGGAGGTTGGCAATGACGAACTACGTGATCTGCGAACGTTCGCTGCATCATGCGCACGCTGGATCCAAAGCGCGCGATGACATTCGGCAGGTGCTCGAAAGCCAATCCTGGCAGCCGTTCGAAGTGCGTCCCGGCGAGAACAAAGGGTATTTCGACAAGCTGGTGTGCGTTGGACGTACGCTTGCCGATTGGCATCGGCTGGAACGAACCGTTCGCTGCGGGGATGTGGTGTTGGTGCAATTTCCGCTCATCATGTACAATAAGGTGTCGCTGTACGCCTTGCCTTCCGTGCGTAGGATGAAAGCGCGCGGAGCGTTGTTTGTTTTCCTGATTCATGATTTGGAAACGCTACGCGGCTACTCCTACACCGATTTCGACAAACAATGGGTGACCGAAGCGGATCTGCTCATCAGCCACAATCCACGCATGAGCGAAGTGTTGCGCAAGTACGGCGCGACCGTGCCGATCGTGGAGATCGGCATTTTTGATTACCTGCTGCCGCAAGCGAATCCTGTGCCCGTGGAACAGCGTCACGGCATCGATATCGCGGGAAATCTCAGCCATGGCAAAGCCGAATACGTGTATCGGCTGGCCGAGCGATTCCCCAAAGCCGACATCAATCTGTACGGGCCGAAATATGACCGGCGGAACGGCAAAACAGCGTGGTACCGCGGAATCGTCGCACCCGATGAACTGCCAGACAAACTGGAAGGACGATTCGGTCTGATCTGGGACGGCGACAGTCTCGACACCTGCGGCGGCTATTACGGCAAATATCTGACCGTCAACAATCCGCATAAGCTGTCGCTGTATCTTGCAGCCGACAAGCCGGTGATCATATGGAACAAGGCGGCGCTCGCACCATTCGTAGTCGAACAGGGAGTGGGCGTTGCCGTCGAATCGTTGCAAGAGGCCATGGCCGTGGAATACGGCATGACGCAAAGCGAGTATGCGCGAATGGTACGACGGGCTTCGCAATTGGGTCAGAAGCTGCGTGAAGGCTGGTTTACAAGGGAAGTCATGGCCAAGGTGCAGGCGGTATTGCCGTCGTTGCGTCGAGAAAACAAGGAAAGGTGAGATCATGGGCGTGAAGCAGCGAATCAAAACCATCGTTCCGCATCGCGTCTGGCGCGTATTGCAAGGATGCAAAGCGAACATGACATTGGCTTCGTACTATGCGGGGCAGCGCAAACGGTTCCTGAGATTCTGCGCGGGGCAATGGAATGTGGGGCAATCCGAGCAATTGCGCGGCACTATGGTGTATTACATTCATCGTATTGAAAAAGGATTGTCGCATAGACGGTTCCGTGCGGGATTCGGCAGATCCGCGTTCGGGGAGTTGCGTTCCGTGATGGATGAATGGCGGGAACGCGACTATCCGGTTGACGATGTGACGTATATCGCGGCACGGCAGGTGGTTCGTGCATACGTGCGCAAGCATCGGGCGTTGGAGAAGCCGATTCCTGAGTTTGTGGGCGTATGGTTTGCCGACGAAGTGGCCTCGGTGGATATCGAAAGCGTCGAACAAGCCGAAAAAGCCGACGTTGCGGGCAATGCGGGCGTGAAAACCGTGCGTGCCACAGACAAACGCGACAACGCATCGCTCGACTATGCAGCATTGTTCGCAGGGCGTTCCAGCGTACGCGAGTATGCCGAAACCCCTGTTGATATGGGAACGGTGCGTAAGGCCGTAAGCATGTCGATGAAAACGCCATCGGTATGCAATAGGCAGGCATATCGCGTGCTGCTGATCAGCAATCCGAAATTCATCGAACAGGCATTGGCGTTGCAGGGCGGGTGGCGTGGGTACGATGCGCCTCCGGTGCTGGCGTTGATCAGCGTGGACGTGCGCAGTTTCGTAAGCGTTGAGGAACGCAACGAGCCGTATATCGACGGAGGCCTGTTCGCCATGGCGTTCCTGACCGCATTGGAATGCGAGTCGCTGGCCGCCTGCCCTCTCAACACCATGATGCGTGAGAAGCAGGAGCATGAGATCCGCAAGCTGTTGGGCGTACCCGACTACGAAACGCTGATTGCGTTCGTGGCGATCGGCAACTTCCCGGAAAGCATCGAATCGCCGGTATCGTTCCGGTATGATGCTTCGGTGATCACACGGGAGCTGAACTGACGATGAGCCATACCATCAGTGTGATCATTCCCGTCTACCGTGCCACGTTGCAAACGTTGCATGATTGCGTGAACAGTCTGCAACGGCAGCAGGGTAGTGGCTTCCGTATCGAAGCGGTGATTGTATTCGATGGTGAGCCGGCATTCGAAACGGCACCGATCTCGAATTGGAATTCGCCATTGGTCAGCATTCGTACGGAAACGATCGCCCATGCCGGAGTCTCCGCGGCTCGCAACGCGGGATTGCGCGCGGCCACGGGGCAGTGGGCGATGTTCCTCGATGCGGATGATGCGCTCGCCAAGCATGCCGTCGACGGCATGCTTGCGTTTGCGGTGCGATACCGCTGCGATGTGGTGATGGGGGCGTACCGCAACGTGCTTGCAGGTGCCGATGCCGATGCGAACGGTGTTCCCGACGCCGCTGGTGCCGTCATTATGGGCGGCAAAGGCGAGGGGTCTCCAAGTATGGAAGAACACCATTATGCTGAAACTGACATGGTGTTCGAGGGACGCAGGCGTCTTGACCTATGCGAGGATATGCTCCGACCGCAGCGAGGTATCGCGCTTGTTTGGGGCAAGCTGTACAGCATGCCGCTGATCAAAGGGATCGACGGATTCAACGAAACCTTGAGTTTGGGAGAGGACGCCGAATATGCGTTCCGTGCGGTCGCGGCGGCGAATCGAATCGGCTATGTGGATGAAATGGTGTACGAATACCGCCGCAATGCGGATTCGGCGGTGCGGTCGTTCTCCAACGATTATGTGCGGCGAACAATATCTGCGATCGAAACAATGCGCGATACCATTTGTCAATTTCGGGAAATATCTGATGGAACGCTCGATGATTACACATTATTTCATCTGACGATCATTATGATCAATGATCTGTTCAATCCCGAAGCGCCATGGAACCGTCATGAACGAAAGAATCACTATGGAAAAGTAGTGAACATGCCGGTTTTTCGGCAGCCGCTTGATCGATATCGGGGAGGTCATTTTCCTGTGACCCGACAAATCGCGTTGCTTTCGATGAAATATCGATGGTATTACGTGAGCGCTGCGATCGCATGGGTGCGTCATAAGCAATTCAGTGGAAAACAATGAGAAAGCGGAGTGCTTCTGCAATAGCGAGAAAACAAAGAAATAACTACTTGAACGACGAGGAAATATGGACGAGAAGCATAATATTATCGGTCTAATCACGTATCATGCTGCCTATAATTATGGTTCGGTATTGCAGGCGTATGCCACGCAATCAACCATCACGGACATGGGGCATGACGTTACCGTCATCGACTACCGGCCGCTTGAGGGCGAACGCTACTATGAACGCTTATATTGGCGTGGGCTGGGCCTCAAATCGTCCCTCGCGGATTTAACCATGCTGCCGGTTGCGGGACTGCGCAAGAAGCGCATGCGCAATTTCGAGCGGTTCATCAGCACGAACATACATGTGGGCCAACGACGCTATCAGGAGCCGGAAGAGCTGAATTCGCTGGCTGACGCATTCGACGTGGCCGTGAGCGGCAGTGACCAGATCATCAACAAGCATTCCAACGAGCTGGAACGCGTCGACTGGAAGTACATGGACCCGTACCTGCTGAAATGGGCGAACTGCAGGAAAATCTCGTATGCTTCGTCGCCGGCCACCATGACCGACGATGAGCTGCGGCGCATCGGACCGGCGTTGGTGGAATTCAGCGCGCTTTCGGCGAGGGAACGTTCCGCATGCGGCAAACTGCGGCAGGTAAGCGGCAAATATGTGGAACACGTATGCGATCCGACGCTGTTGCTCAACGCGGGCGAATGGGAGGAACGCATACCGTTGCGTAAGTCGCAACACGTGCCCGAACAGTATCTGCTGTTTTATTCGCTGCTGCGTCCCAAGCGTGCTGTCGGCGTATTCAGGCAACTGCGTGAACTGTCTCGTCGAGTCGGCCTGCCTGTCGCAGTGCTGACGCCGCAGGCGGGCAATGTGCCGAAATGCGATGAGCTTGTCAATGTGCTCGAGGCAGGGCCGGAAGAATTCCTCTCGCTGGTGAAATATGCGGAGGGTGTAGTTACGGACTCCTATCATGGCACGCTGTTCTCCATCAACTTCCATAAACCGTTCTGGGTGTATACGGAAGGTACCAAAGAGCATGAACTCGGCACCAGACGCGGTCAAATCCTGCAGGAAGTGCAATTCGCCGACAGAATCATCACTGATTTTTCCGAAGTTGATTGTACTGATACCTCACAAACCATCGATTTCTGCAATGCCGATATTGTGCTGGATATCATGCGCAGCCGCTCAAAGCGATATCTGTACGACGCTTTGAGCTGATTATGCTAAATCCGCTGATTTTGATGTGTGTATTTTCATGCGTATAGAAGCGTTTGAATATGATTTGAGCCTTGGAGTGATATTGAATTCCAAGGCTCAAATGTTTTATGGATATCGGCGGTTGCCGTTTACTTGACGGTGATGGTGATGGTGGCGGTTTGGTTGCCGACCTTCACGTTCACCTTGGCGGTGCCGGTCTGGACGCCGTAGACGGTGCCGGTGCCGGAGACCGCCACGGCGGCCCCGTCACTCCACCAGACAGCGTCGGACGGGGTGGCGTCCTGGGTGCCGATCACGTAGAGCTCGGCGAGGTTGCCTTTCTGGATGGACAGTTTGCCGTCCGCGACGCCCTTGCCGGAGATGCTGATGGCGGAGTCGTCCGGGATCGTGCCGTCCTCGTTCACCTTGCCGGAGGTCCAGGAGACGCCGAGCGCCTTGGTCTTGTCGGCCTTGGACTTGCGGTCCTTGGCCGAGTCCCATGTGGTCTTGCCGTTGGCGTCGACCTTGATCAGACGGAATGTGATGGCGTTGCCTTTGCCGACCTTCGTGGTGCCGGTGTACGCGTTGCCGTACCTGGCGAGCTTGACGCCGCCGGCGCGGTTCCAGGTCTTGCCCTTGCCCTGGCCCCAGTCGCCGACCGCGTACAGGGTCTCGCCGGTCTTGAGGTCGGCCGTGGCGCTGAAGGTGATGTCCGCGGTCTTGATAACCGGAGGCGTTGCCGTGCAGGTGATGGCTGTCAGCGAGGCGGACGAACCATCCCAGCTCACCTTGCCCGAGAATTCAAGACCGGGCTGGCTGGCCCCCGGCATCTGCGAGCCGCTGCCGTTGGAGAAGATCACGCGATAGGTGCCCTCGCCCAAATCCGGAACCTCATACTTGTATGTGCCGGCCTTGGCGCACGAATCGGCGGCCGCCATCGCGGTCATCTCCACGCCCGGCCAGGCCGCGTTGTTCTTCGCGGTCGCTCCGTCGCCCGTGTACACGTACGCGTACATCTTGCTCCAGCCGGAAGGCTTCGTCGCATAGATTACATTGGCGACTTCCGGCTTTTCGCCGGTGATCGTGATGGTGATGCTGCCGGACTTGCCTCCAGCGGTCGCGGTGATTTTCACGGTTCCGGCCTTCAGACCGCTCACCTTGCCTTTGGAGTCAACCGTGGCGATGGATTTGTCGGAGGAGCTCCACTTCACCGTGGCTCGGCCGCCTTCCGGATTGGTGGTGACGGTTGCCTTCAGCTGCACGCTCTGCGTGGCGGCCAGATCCATGGCGTTGTCGCCGGAAACCTTCACCGAAGTGACTTCCGTGTTCGTGCCGCCCTCATAGTAGGTTTCTTCGGCGTCGACGTAATGATCGGGATCATAACCGTTCTTGGTCATGTATTCCATGCAGTACTTGTCGCAGGGGCTTTGCGTGCCATCGTTCGGATCGTACGTCGGATCGCCGTGCTTCGTATACGTGTACGTGTGCTCAATGGCCTCGCCATCGGCACCCGTGCCTTTTACGGTCACGGTCACTTCTTCGCCGCTCTTCGCGTCGGCGCCGATCTTGATCACATCGCCATCTTGGTAAGAACCGGACTGGCCGTCGGACGTGGAATACGTGGTGTTGGTCGACTGGTAGGAACGCAGCGTGATCTTCTTGGACGTACCTGGAATCGTGCCCTTGTTCGGATATGCTTCGGCGGTGGAAACCTTGCCGGAACGCGTCTTGTTGGAGAATGCGGCGATGGATTTCGCTTTCACCGCGCCAGACGTGACCGTACCGTTGGAAACGGTGATGGTGGTGCCGGTCACCTCATCGGTGTATGTGCCGTTGGCCAGCTTGGTGCCGGTGCCGGCCAGATTCTTGTCAGCGCCATTGGCGTTGGCCACAACCATGCCGTCCTGAGCTGCGGAACCGGCATAACGTTCTACCATCAGGCAGTTGTCGTCACCGCAATTGCTTACGTTCGATGCCTCGCCGACCATGGCGTTGCGGAAATGGTTCACCGCAACGACCTCCGGATCCTTCCACAGATCCGAACCGGCGTCGCCCAGCTTGGAATTCTCCGTGAACGGACCACTGCCATTGCCGTACGTGCCGGTGCCGCCGGTGCCATACGTGCCGCCGTCATGGTACGGGCGGTCGAAGAACAGGCTCATGCCGTTCTTCTGCGCGGTCACGCCGGCCCAACCGTACTTGATCCACTCATCGGAAAGTTCCTGCGGAATATTCGCCTCACCATTGGCGAAATTATCGTGGGATTCCACCCAGTTCACGGTCTTGTCCTCGCTCACCTTGCTGTGCGAGGTGAAATGGCTTGCGCCCAGGTTTTTGAATTGCACCGCGTTGCGCACTTCGTGGCCATAGCTGGAATCGGTGATGCCGCCGCCTGCGACCGAACTGTTGTTGAACAGGTTCGCATAGTCGGCTTCGCGCACGTTCGCATCCTCAAGCACTTCGCCGTACTGGTACTGGGCGCCGTTCTGCAGAATCGTATCCCAATAATTCGAAGTCTTGCCGCCGAACACCTCGTCAGACAACTCAATGTGCTTCGCAGCATCGAAACGGAAACCATCCGCACCATCGGCAACGGTC
>OGXR01001998.1_pt1 | contig 13851 bp, 14 predicted proteins | sample 1576331 | NCBI WGS metagenome assembly OGXR01 (sample SAMEA3541473, study PRJEB24748) | human gut metagenome | biome: human gut; feature: human-associated habitat; material: faeces | place: China | collected 2012 | reverse complement strand
GGTTTGTGACGCCCCGTAAGAGATAACAGAAACGACCGTCCGAATAATGACAGGAACGACCGCAGAAATGACCGTTCCTCCGGAGATAGAAACGACCGCCCCTCCGGCGACAGAAATAACCGTTCCTACGGTGACAGAAACAGCCGCCCGTCCGGCGACAGAAATGGAAACCGTTCCTACGGCGACAGAAACGGCCGCCCGTCCGGCGACGGAAATGGAAACCGTTCCTACGGCGACAGAAACGGCCGCCCGTCCGGTGACAGAAATGGAAACCGTCCATCCGGCGACAGGAATGGCAACCGTCCGTATGGCGACAGGAATGGAAACCGTCCGTCCGGCGACAGGAACGGAAACCGCCCGTATGGCGACAGAAACGGCCGTCCGGCTGGCGATAGAAATGGCAGACCCGCTGGCGACAGGAACGGCAGACCGTTCGGCGGAAACGATCATTCCAGAAATGATCATTCCCACAGCCAGCATCCGGCAGCCGTTGCTGCTCCGGTAGAAGAAATCGCTCCGGAAACTCCGGCAGTCAGACGTGAAAAACCGGCCAAGAAGAAAACAAAGAAGGACTGGGAAAAGGCAAGAAGAGAAAAGGAAGGCGGCTCTTTGATGGCCCGCTCCCTGAACCAGGGCAAGAAGAAGAAACACAACCAGGAAAAGAAACAGGATACCTATCCGACAGAAGTAACTGTCCCGGCTGCTGTTACCGTCAAGGAACTGGCTGAACTTTTCGGCTGCGAAGTCAGCGAGATCATCAAACACTTGATGGCTCTTGGCGTCATGGCTACCATCAATCAGAACCTCGATCCGGATACCGTCGAAATCCTTGCTGAAGAATTCGGTGTAACCCTTCTGAAACCTGAAAAGGAAGAAGATCCGACGGAATACATTCCGGAACCGGATGATCCCCGTTTCCTCGTACCGCGTCCTCCGATCGTTACGATCATGGGCCATGTCGACCACGGCAAGACGACACTGCTTGACGCCCTGCGCCAGACAAATGTCGCTCTCCACGAAGCCGGCGGCATCACCCAGAGAATCGGTGCTTACCAGATCCGCTACAAGGGTCACAAGATCACATTCCTGGATACCCCGGGCCATGAAGCATTCACCGCTATGCGTTCCAGAGGCGCTCAGCTGACGGATATTGCCGTCCTGATCGTTGCTGCCGATGACGGTGTCATGCCGCAGACCATCGAAGCTATCCACCATGCAAAGAACGCAGGCGTTCCGATCATGGTTGCCATCAATAAGATTGATAAGCCGGGCGCAAACCCTGACCGCATCAAGGAAGAACTTTCCAAGGAAGGGCTCCTCGCGGAAGACTGGGGCGGCGATGTCATCATGACCCCGATTTCTGCCAAGAAGAAGATCGGCCTTGATGACCTCCTGGAAAACATCCTGCTCGTAGCAGAAATGAAGGAACTCAAAGCCAATCCGAAGCGCGAAGCTTACGGCGTCGTCGTCGAAGCACAGCTGGATAAGGGACGCGGCCCTGTTGCAACCGTACTGGTACAGAGCGGCACCCTGCGTGTGGGCGATCCTGTGGTTGCAGGCCCTGCATACGGGAGAATCAGAGCGATGACAGATGATAAGGGCAGACGCGTGAAATCCGCAGGCCCCTCCACTCCTGTTGAGATTCTGGGGCTTTCTGAGGTTCCTGCAGCAGGTGACAGCTTCTATGTAGCGGCAAACGAAAAGCAGGCAAGACAGCTTGCGGAAAGCGTTATCGCAAAGAACAGAGAAACACTCATTAGCCAGACACCCCAGAAGGTATCTCTGGATGATCTGTTCAACCAGATTCAGAGTGGTAACATGAAGGAGCTGGGGATTATTGTAAAGGCGGACGTACAGGGCTCTGTAGAGGCAGTACGTCAGTCTCTGGAAAAGCTGACAAACGAGGAGGTACGCGTGCGCGTGATCCATGGCGGCGTTGGTGCGGTTACGGAAAGCGACGTGCTTCTGGCATCCGCATCCAATGCGATTATTATCGGCTTCAACCTGCGTCCTGAGCCTGCGGCAAAGGCATTTGCGGATGAGGAAAAGGTGGATATCCGTCTGTATCGTGTTATCTATAACGCAATCGAGGATATTCAGGCTGCCATGAAGGGTATGCTTGACCCCATTTACGAAGAAAAGGTTCTGGGTCATGCAGAGGTACGCCAGATCTTTAAGGCATCCGGCGTTGGTACGATTGCCGGCAGCTATGTAAAGGATGGTAAATTCGTGCGAAATTGTCAGGTTCGTATCGTGCGTGACGGTATCGTTGTGTATGAAGGCGATCTGGAAAGCCTGAGACGCTTCAAGGATGACGTAAAAGAGGTTGCAGCAGGCTATGAATGTGGTCTGGTGTTCAAGAAATTCAATGACGTGAAGGAGGGCGACTGGATCGAAGCCTTCACCATGGTAGAGGTACCTCGCTAATTTTGAAATAAAAGGTGAGAGATTATGAAAACAAATAACAGACTTTCTCGCATCAATGACGAGATTATGAAGGAGCTTTCCCAGATTATTCGGGCAGAGCTGAAGGACCCCCGCATTGGTGTGATGACAAGCGTGATCCGTGTGGAAACGACGCAGGATTTGAAATACTGCAAGGTTTATGTTTCTGTACTGGGTGACGAAAAGGATAAGGAAAATGTAATGAAGGGGCTGCAGAACGCAGGCGGCTTTATTCGCCGGCTGATTGCGCAGAGAATTAACCTGCGCTATACCCCTGAGCTGCGCTTTAAGCTGGACGAATCCGCAGAATATGCCATCCACATGGATGAATTGTTCAGCAAAATCGATAAGGAACGCAAGGAAAGAGATGCAGAATGAAAAAAGCAAACAACTCTTTTGATGAAATCATGGAATGGGTTCTGTCGGCGGAAACGATTGCGCTGGCAGGACACACCAACCCCGATGGGGATGCCATCGGCGCATGTCTGGCACTCGGCGGCGCACTGGAAAAGGCAGGGAAGCAGGTGCAGGTCATTCTGGAAAAATATGCGGATAAATATCAGCTGATTCCGAATGGACATCTGGTCTGTGCGGCAGAGGATGCAAGGCTTCCTGAGCTGTTTCTCGTACTGGACTGCGGTGACGAGGGACGCTTGGGGGATGCGGCGGAAATTTTCCAAAAAGCAGCGAAGAAAATCAATATTGACCACCACGAAAGCAACACCTATTTCGCAGAGCTGAATTATGTGGCGGCGAAGGCCTCCTCGACCAGTGAGATTGTGTTTCAGCTTTTGGAAAACAGACTGCCCATGACGGCGGCAGAGGCGGCTGGGCTTTATGCCGGACTGATTTATGACACAGGCGGCTTCCGTCATTCCTCTACATCCCCTGAAACCATGCAGATTGCAGGGGCCCTAATGGGGTACGGGATTCCCTTTACGGAGATTTATAACCGCTTTTTCGACAGCCGCAGCTTTTCGGAATTAAAGCTGATGGGCAGAGCCCTGAGCAATGCAGAGCTGCTGTTTGGCGGCGATGTGGTCTGCTCTCAGATTACGGCGGCGGAGATTGCGGAGCTGGGCGGCAGCAGTAAGGAGCTGGATGCCATCATCAATTATCTGAAGGGCGTATTGGGCGCAAAGGTGGCCTGCTTCTTCTACGAAAAGACGGAAACGGATGTAAAGGGCAGTTTCCGCGGCAATGACGGCTATGATGTATGCGCATTGGCGCAGAAATTCGGTGGCGGCGGTCATGTGAAGGCGGCAGGCTGTACCATTTCCGCACCCATTGCCAAAGCCAAGGAAATGGTTCTGGCAGAGGTGGAAAAAATGCTGTAAAAAAGAATTTAAGGAGGTACTGTTTTTTGGACGGTATTTTCAATATTTACAAAGAAAAGGGATTCACCTCCCATGATGTGGTTGCGATTGTTCGTAGAACCATTCACATGAAAAAGGTGGGGCATACCGGCACGCTTGACCCCGATGCGGAGGGCGTTCTGCCGGTTTGCGTGGGCAAGGCAACCAAGCTTTCGGATGTCATTATGGATGGCAGAAAAAGCTACCGCGCCATGCTCCGCTTAGGCGTGACCACAACGACGGAGGACGCTTCGGGCGAGGTTCTGGAGACAAAGGCGGTTGTGTTTGATGAGGGAAAAATCCGCGCGGCTGTGGCAGCCTTTATCGGCAGACTGGAGCAGGTGCCGCCGATGTATTCCGCAGTGAAGGTGAATGGGAAAAAGCTGTATGAGCTTGCCAGAGAGGGCAAGGAGATTGCACGAAAGGCGCGCACCATTGAGGTGTATGATATTCGGATTCGCAGATTTCTGCCGCCAGACAGAGTGGAGATGGACATTGACTGTTCGAAGGGGACATATATCCGCACGCTTTGCGCCGATATCGGCAAGGCACTGGGCTGTGGCGGACACATGGCGGAATTGCTGCGGACAGCAACAGGCAGCTTTTCTCTGGAAAACGCCATCAAGCTGGATGATTTGAAGGCACTGGCGGAGCAGGAGAGAGCAGAGGATGCCCTGCTGACGATGCAGGAGGCGCTGAGAGACTTTCCCGTGATAAAAATTGCGGAGGGCTCGACCAAGCTGCTCTATAACGGCGGAAAAATACAGGAAAAATATTTTACAAAGCAGCCGAAGGCATTGCAGGAGGATGAAATCGCAGCGGTTTACGATTTTGAGAATCACCTTGTTGGACTGTATACACTGAAAAAAGAAGAAACGAATTTTTACATCAAACCGTTTAAAATGCTGGTATAAAGCAAGGATTTTTATACTTGTAAAAGGAGTAAAAAAATGGAACATATTACTGACACGCGAATTGAGCAGAGTGAGCCGACGGCTGTGACTCTGGGGAACTTTGATGGTCTGCATCAGGGGCATCGTTCGCTGATCAATCTGACAAAACAATTTGCGGAGGAGGAGGGACTGAAAAGCGTGGTGTTTACCTTCTCTCCCCACCCGATGTTTGTCTTTCAAAGAAAAGAAGATTTTGCCTTAATCGTTGACCCTTCGGAAAAGAAATTCCAGATGGAGCAGATGGGCATTGATATTTATATTGAATATCCCTTTGATATGAACTTTGCGGCAATGGACCCTGAGGACTTTGCAGTGAAGCTGATTTTTGAAAAGCTGAAATGCCAGGTGCTGGTGGTCGGGGAGGATTACCGCTTTGGCAAGGGCGCGGCAGGCAATTATGAAATGCTGAAGCGCCTTGGTGCAGAACGCGGCATTAAGGTCATCGGTGTGCCGAAGGTGCTGCATGGGGATGAGAGAGTCAGCTCCTCCCGTATCCGCAGATGCCTTCTGGAAAAGAATCTGGAAGAAGCAAACCAGATGCTGACGGTGCCTTATTTTATCCTTGGTACAGTAAAGGAAGGGAAAAAGCTGGGCAGAACCATCGGCTTCCCTACGGTAAATATCGAGGCGCATCCGCTCAAGCTGTTCCCGCCCAATGGGGTCTATGCAACAAAGACATTGTATAAGGGGAAATATTATTACGGTGTGACCAATATCGGCAAAAACCCCACCGTAAACGGCACAGTGAAGATTGTGGAAACGTATTTACTGGATTTTAATGAAATGATTTACGGCGAACAGCTACAGACATTTTTCTATAAATTCCTGCGCAGTGAACAGAAATTTCCCAGTGTGGAGGAGCTGCAAAGGCAAATTGCGATCAATGCGGAGCAGGCGAGAGCCTATTTTCACTCTGCGGAGTATGCACATTGGAGAAGCGAGCAGGAAAAATAAAGGCGTGAAAATCGAAAAAAAGCCTGCTTTTCTTGGGAAACTTGCGTAATTTCCTTGAATTTTCCTTGCAAAAATGGGCTTCGTATGGTAATATACTAATGTTGTAAAACCGAGACTCAGTTTCCGGACACTCCGACCATTACTTAGTCTTTGGGGATACAGAAATAAAAAAACATAAGGTTTTTAAGGAGGAAAACAACAATGGCAGCAACAATCAACAAACAGGAAATCATCGCAAAATACGGCAGAACACCTAACGACACAGGTTCTCCCGAAGTTCAGATCGCACTGCTGACAGCAAGAATCTCTCTGCTGACAGACCACCTGAAAATGCACAAGAAGGATCACCACTCCAGACGTGGTCTGCTGAAAATGGTTGGTCAGAGAAGAGGTCTGCTGAACTACCTGAAGGAAATCGATATCGAAAGATACCGTGCAATCATTGCAGAACTGGGTCTGAGAAAGTAATTTACAGATGACAGAAAAAGGGAGGAGCCAATCCTCCCTTTCTTTTTAAAAAGCAAGAAACGAGCAGGAGGCACTATAGATTTCCAACTTTTTTTGCAAGAAGGGACAGGCTTGCAGGCGAAGTTGAAGATCTATGGTGCGAAAAAACGACATTCAAGAAAAGGAGAATGATTATGTTTAGAAGCTATTCCATGGAACTGGCAGGCAGAACACTGACAGCTGAAATCGGCAGAGTGGCAGAGCAGGCAAACGGCGCATGCCTGATGCGTTACGGCGATACAACCGTTCTGGTAACGGCAACTGCATCCGATAAGCCCAGAGAAGGGATTGATTTCTTCCCTTTGAGCATTGATTACGAAGAAAGACTGTATTCCGTTGGTAAAATTCCCGGCGGCTTTATCAAAAGAGAGGGCAGACCCTCCGAAAAGGCGGTTCTGACAGCAAGATGTATCGACAGACCTCTGCGTCCGCTGTTCCCCAAGGATTACAGAAATGACGTTGCTATCGTTGCAACCGTTATGTCCGTAGATCAGGACTGCGCACCTGAGGTGCTGGCAATGATTGGTGCTTCTCTTGCGCTGAATATTTCTGATATTCCCTTTACAGATCCCGTATCCTCTGTGAATATCGGCTACTGTGACGGCGCACTGGTGGTAAACCCCACTGCGGCACAGAGAGAAACAACCAGACTGAACCTGACCGTTTCCTCCAAGGAAGATAAGGTTATGATGATTGAAGCAGGCGCGGACGAAATTCCCGATGCACTGATGATGGAGGCTATTCATCTTGCATTTGATACCAACCTGCAGGTTGTGAAATTCATTCAGGAAATCACAGCAAAAGAGGGTAAGGAAAAAGCGCCCTACACAGAATATGTAATTCCCGAAGACGCATATCAGCTGGTAACCGGCTTTATCACAGACGCAAGAATGGAGGATGCCGTTTTTGCGGAGCTGAAGCAGGACAGAGATGCAAAGATTAAGGCGCTGACCGAGGAGGTTACAGAAGCCCTGACAGAGCAGCTGACAGCAATGATTGGCGAAGAAACGGATATCGACGCACTGATTGGCGATATTATTTATAAATTCCAGAAAATGACGGTAAGAAGAATGATTCTGAGAGACCACAAGCGTCCCGACGGTCGTGGCATTGAAGAAATCAGAAAGCTGTCCGCAGAGGTAGACGTTCTGCCTCGTGTGCATGGCTCCGCACTGTTCTCCAGAGGACAGACACAGGCATTGACCGTAACCACATTGGGGGCAATCAGCGAAGGACAGAGATTGGATGGTCTGGATACAAACGAAACAGGCAAGAGATACATCCATCACTATAACTTCCCTGGCTTCTCCGTAGGCGAAGCAAAAACCTCTAGAGGTCCCGGCAGACGTGAAATCGGGCATGGCGCACTGGGCGAAAGAGCATTGCTGCCCGTTATTCCCAGTGAGGAAGAATTCCCTTATGCAATCCGTCTGGTTTCCGATATTTTAAGCTCCAACGGTTCTACCTCTCAGGCATCCATTTGCGGCTCCACACTGTCCCTGATGGCGGCAGGTGTTCCCATCAAACGCCCCGTTGCAGGTATTTCCGTAGGTCTGGTAACAGGTGAAAATGATGATGATTTCATCGAAATCACAGATATTCAGGGCGTAGAGGACTTCTTCGGCGATATGGACTTTAAGGTTGCAGGGACAAGCGAGGGTATCACAGCCATCCAGATGGATATGAAGATTCATGGCTTGACCTTCCCGATGATTGAGCAGGCATTTGCGCAGACAGGCAGAGCAAGAGATTATATTCTGAATGAGGTTATGCTGAAGGCAATCGCAGAGCCCAGAAAAGAGCTTTCTCCTTATGCACCGAAGATTGCACAGATGCAGATTGATGTGGAAAAAATTGCTGAGGTTATCGGCGCAAGAGGTAAGGTTATCAAGAAGATTGTGGAGGAATCCGGCTGCGAAATTGATACAGAGGATGACGGCACCATCTACATCAAGGGCATTGATCCCGCAGGTATCCAGATGGCAAAGGATATGATTACCGCAATCGTTTCCGATCCCGAACCCGGCACGATTTATCAGGGTACTATCACAAGACTGATGACCTTCGGCGCATTTGTTGAAATCGCACCCGGCAAGGAAGGGTTGATTCATATTTCCAAGATTTCCAACAAGCGTGTGGCAAAGGTTGAGGACGTTCTGGCTGTTGGCGATAAGGTTTCCGTGAAGCTGATGGAAATTGACAAGCAGGGCAGACTGAACTTCTCCATGAAGGATGCCATGGAAGCAGAAGAAAACAAATAAGATTTTGAAAATAAAATAGCAGTAAAACGCAGGCAGGGGCTGTTTGCAGGTGTAAGCCTGTAAACCTCCTGCCTTTTTTGTCAGGCGCAGAGAGAAATTTTATCGGAAAGAGGATGGAAAAGACTGCATAAAAACAGAAATTTTTCTCATGATAGAAACAGAAAGCTGATTTAGGAGAGATGGTATGGTTACAATCAGAACACTGGACAACGGCATAAGGGTCGCACTGGAATCCATTTCCTATGTCCGCAGCATTTCCTTCGGGATTTGGGTGAAAAACGGCTCCCGAAATGAACTGCCGCAGGAAAACGGTGTGTCGCATTATATTGAGCATATGATGTTCAAGGGGACGAAAAGCCGCACGGCAAGGCAGATTGCGGAGGAAATGGATGCGCTCGGCGGGCAGATTAACGCATATACCACGAAGGAATATACCTGCTATCATACCCGTGTGCTGGATAAGCATATTGACCGCGCACTGGATGTGATGAGTGATATGCTGCTGCATCCCTTGATTGCACAGGAGGAGGTGCAGAAGGAGCGCAATGTCATTACAGAGGAAATTTATATGTACGACGATGCGCCGGAGGAGCTGGTGCATGATGCCTTGCAGGATGCCATCTGGCGTGATACCTCCCTGGGGATGCCGATTCTGGGGACGGAGGAAACAATTGCTGCCTTTGATGCGGATTTCATTCGGGCGTATTATGAACGGAATTATCATCAGGAAAATATCGTGCTTTCTGTGGCAGGAAATTTCGAGGAGAAGGAAATGCTTGGGAAGCTGAATGAAAAGCTGGGCGGATGGAAACGGGAAACGCCCTTTGTGCAGCATGATACCCATGCGGCGTATCAGATTTCCTGTGTGGAGAAGGAAAAGGATATTGAGCAGGTGCATGTCTGCCTTGCTTTTCCCGGACTGACCAGAGAGCATCCGCAGAAATATGCACTGGCAATTTTCAATACGCTTTTCGGCGGCGGCATGAGTTCGCGCCTGTTTCAGAAAATTCGAGAGGAAAACGGGCTGACCTATTCCATCTACAGCTATACGACTGCCTTTGCGGATACGGGTGTTTTCACGATTTGCGCGAGCATGAACCCCAATCAGACGGAGCGGGTGTTTGAGCTGATTGCAGAGGAGCTGAAGGAAGTGACGGCGGAAGCCTTCCCGGAACAGCTGATTGCGGTGACGAAGGAGCAGATGATTTCCAATTTCATCATCGGGACGGAAAGCACGCTGAACCGCATGACGGCGGCAGGGGCCTCCCTGCTGCTGCGTGGAGAGGTGCAGGAAACAGAGGAAGTGATTGCAAAAATTGAGGCAGTGACGGCGGCGGATGTGCTTGCGACGGCGAGGGCAGTGCTCGACACTGAGAAAATTAGCTATTCCGCAGTGGGCAACCTGAAGGGGAATGATTTCGGCGCACTGGTGGAAAAGTTTTTTAAATAAAAAAGGCACTCCTTAGAAATACTATAGATACGGATTTATCCCGAATTTTTTGTATTAAGGAGGAATTATCATGAAAGCAACAAATATGATTGCGCTGACCTTAGTGGTTATCGGTGCGCTGAACTGGGGATTGATTGGATTTTTCGGCTTCGATTTGGTGACAACCCTTTTCCACGGCGGTCTGTTTTGGGTGGCAAGAGTGATTTTTGCTCTGGTGGGGCTGGCAGGTCTGTGGTGCCTGACGCTGTATCATAATGTTGGGCAGGAGCCGCAGATGAAAATGACAAAGCAATAAAAGCAACAAAGGAAAAAGCGGGCGCTTTTGCCCGCGTTACATACAAAAGGGAAAGAAGAAAAGGAGTGAAGGAATATGCGTTTTACAAAAATGCAGGGCTGCGGGAATGACTATATTTACATAAACTGTTTTGCAGAAAAGGTGGAGAATCCCGAAAAGCTGGCAATTGCCATGAGTGAGCGCCATTTTGGGGTTGGCTCGGACGGATTGGTTCTGATTATGCCTTCCGAGGCTGCGGATTTTCGCATGAGAATGTTTAATCTGGATGGCTCGGAGGGGAAAATGTGCGGCAACGCTTCTCGTTGTGTCGGCAAATATGTTTACGAAAGAGGACTGACGGAGAAAACAACGGTGGCACTGGAAACATTGGGCGGCATCAAGATTTTGCAGCTGCATGTAAAGGATGGCATTGTGGAAAGCGTAACTGTGGATATGGGTGAGCCTGTGCTGGAGGCGGCAGAAATTCCCGTTCTGAGTGACAAGCATCCTGTTATCGGTGAAACAGTGGAAATTCTGGATCGGAAATTTGATTTTACCTGCGTTTCCATGGGAAATCCTCATGCGGTTACCTTTGTGGAAAACGTAATGGAATACCCCATTGAGAAATACGGCAGAGTATCCGAATTCCATCCCATTTTCCCTGACAGGGTGAATACGGAATTTGTGGAAATCGTGGATGACAGCCATGTGAAAATGCGTGTCTGGGAGCGTGGCAGCGGCGAAACATGGGCATGCGGCACAGGGGCGAGCGCAACGGCGGTAGCCTGCGTGCTGAACGGCAAAACAGACAGAAAAGTAGATGTAGAATTGATTGGCGGCACATTGACCATTGAATGGAATGCAGAGGACAACCATGTTTATATGACGGGACCTGCGGAGTTTTCCTTCGATGGGGAATGGCTGCGGGAGGTATAAGATGGCGAAGGAGTTACACGAGCTGAATGAGCTTGAGGAGAGAGTCATTCTGGTTGCGGTGGAGATGGACGAGAGAAGCAGCCGCTCTGCAATGGATACGGACGCGTGTCTGGATGAGCTGGAGGAGCTGGTAAAAACCGCAGGAGCGACGGCGGTGGCGCGCTCTGTGCAGAAAAGGGAAAGGATTCACCCCGGTCATTACCTTGGCACAGGGAAAATTGAGGAGCTGAAGGCAATGCTTTTGGCGTATGATGCAACAGGGATTGTCTGCGATGATGAGCTTTCTCCCGCACAGCTGCGGAATCTGGAGCAGATGCTCGGTACAAAGGTGATGGACAGAACGATTGTGATTCTGGATATTTTTGCAGCAAGAGCCTTATCGGGCGAAGGGAAGATTCAGGTGGAGCTGGCGCAGCTGAAATATCGCCTTTCCCGACTGACGGGGATGGGCGCATCCATGTCCCGTCTGGGCGGCGGCATTGGGACAAGGGGTCCCGGGGAAAAGAAGCTGGAAACAGACAGACGCTACATCAAGGAGCGAATTGCAGAGCTGAATAAGGATGCGCAGGAAATCCGCACACACAGAGAGCTGCTTCGCGCGCAGAGAAGCAAAAAGGGGACACCTGTGATTTCTCTGGTGGGCTATACTAACGCGGGGAAATCCACGATTCTGAACCGACTTTCCGATGCAGGCGTTCTGGCGGAGGATAAGCTTTTTGCAACATTGGATACAACCACAAGAAAAATTGAACTGCCGGGCGGCTCGGAGGTTTTTCTGACGGATACGGTAGGCTTTATCCAGAAGCTGCCGCATCATCTGGTGCAGGCGTTCCGTGCAACACTGGAGGAATTGCAGTATGCAGATATTCTGCTGCATGTTGTAGATGCTTCGGATGCAAACCGTGCGGAGCATATCGAGGTGGTATATGATACGCTGCGGTCGCTTGGGTGTGAGGACACTCCTGTGATTACGGTCTTTAATAAGATGGACAGAGAGGTGGAGCTGCCCTTGCCGATGGATACCATGGCGAGAGATATCGTGCAGGTTTCTGCACAGAATGGGGACGGCATGGATGTGCTTCTGGAGCGGGTGGAAAAGCTGCTGCAAAGCTTCCGCAAATCCATTACGGCGCTTGTGCCTTACACAGAGGGCAGCTTAATCGGGTGGATTCACGGCAGATGCGAAATTATCCGCGAGGAACACACAGGCGAGGGTGTTCTGCTGGAGGTTTATGTGGATGAGGAATCTGCCAACAGACTGGAAAAATTTAAAGTGAATGAATAATAGAAACGGCTCCGTACAAAATGTACGGAGTTTTTTCTTTTTTTAGAATAGATTAAGAAAATTGTAAGAAAAGGGGTATTTTTTTTGTAACAACTCTATGGTACTATAAATTTACATTAAAATTCGATTAAAAGGATAGGAAAATCCTTTGAGAGGGGAGGAATGTCCGTGACGGAAAACATCATTCGTATCCGAAATGTGACGAAGGTATTTCAGATGGGGAGTGAGTCCATTCATGCGGTGGATAATGTATCGCTGAATATCCATAAGGAGGAGGTCTGCTGTCTGTTCGGGAAATCCGGTTCGGGCAAATCAACACTGCTGAACTTGATTGCAGGGCTGGAAAAGCCGACAGAAGGAAGGATTTTGTTTCACAATAAGCACATCGAACGGATGAATGAGGATCAGCTTGCTGATTTCCGCAGACAGTATGTCGGGTTTGTGTTTCAGTCCTATCATTTACTGCCGACATTGACAGCACTGGAAAATGTGACTTTGCCTCTGATTTTCAAGGGTGTTTCCGTAAGCATGTGCATAGTATACATGTATATCATTCATTTTGCAAGGGTCATTTTCTCTTTTTGGTGATTTTTTGCAATGTTCAAGTATTCATCTTGCATTTTCACGCTATTCTCTGCGTTTTCCCGCAAATGTCTTGCAAAACAAATGTCCGTCTTGCAAAAACACGCCCCGCCAGGAAAACCAGCGGGGCGTGTTTTGTGCAGTTTAACTAAGAGCAACTTACTGAATCACCTTGGAGTCTACAACTTCCTTCAGCTTGGCGGTGAAGTCCTCCAGGCTCATAGCGCCCAGATCCTCGCCGGTGCGGGTACGGACGGAGACCGTCTTGTTTTCCATATCCCGGTCACCCACAACGATCATATAGGGCACCTTCTCCAGAGTGGCCTCACGGATCTTCTTGCCGATCTTCTCGTTGCGGTCATCCACCTCCACGCGGAAGCCCTGGCCGTCCAATGCGTCAGACAGATCCTTGCGACCTCGTCCCATCCCCGCGCGGCGGCGTAATCGTATCCGTCGATGATGTGCCTGACAGCGGCCACTCCGGTTCTTCGGCCTATGTCGTGCAGCAGCCCGCAGACAAATGCCTTATCGCTGTCCATTTTATCGCAGCGCCCGGCAATCAGCTCTGCCGCATGCGCCACATTTCTGGAATGTTGCCCCCAGGGACCGGGATTCAGTTCCTCGGCCTTTGCCAGTTCCTGGAGTGCGGTTTTTCGGTCCGGAAACATATCGGCTCCTCCTTTTGCACAAATGCATTTACAGCCCCGGCAGAGCCATGGGCGCTGCTTTGCGTATTTCAGACGTCGTTATTCCGCGCGCTCTTCGTTCAGCAGCCGGGCGGGTACGGTGATATCCCGCCGGGGCACCTTTTCCCAGGAAAAGCATGCGGCCAGCGACCGGAGCGGCACC
>OGXR01001992.1_pt1 | contig 13866 bp, 21 predicted proteins | sample 1576331 | NCBI WGS metagenome assembly OGXR01 (sample SAMEA3541473, study PRJEB24748) | human gut metagenome | biome: human gut; feature: human-associated habitat; material: faeces | place: China | collected 2012 | reverse complement strand
GGGAAGGATGATGAGCCGCCGGGGCAGGATTGACGGTAATGCTGAGGCCCGCCTTTCCCCTTTGTTTTCCCGGCCTTTCTCCCATATCCCTTTGAGGCGTGCGCGTCCCGGAGTCCCTTCTTTTCCCTTTCCGGCAGGAGGGGAGGCCGGGCGTCGGCTATCGGCCGGATATCCCGCTTTTCTCCAATGACTCTAGGCAATTTCTCTTTCTGATGCGCTCCGGAATCACCGATGCCCTCCTTTGGGAGCCGGAAACGCTGCGGACAGGGATTCGATGGGGCGAAAGCCTAGAAAGAATGGAGAATTGGAGGGTGAGGGTGAAGCCTCTCTTCTGAAAGGTTCTCCTTCCAATTCGTGCAATAAAAAAAAGGCGGCGCGGGGAAAACCCGCACCGCCTTTGAAAGCGCGTATAAAGTGAACTTACTTCACTTCAACTTCAGCGCCGGCTTCAACCAGCTGCTTCTTGGCTTCTTCGGCTTCTTCCTTGGACACGGCTTCCTTCAGGGTGGAGGGAGCGCCGTCAACCTTGTCCTTGGCTTCCTTCAGGCCGAGGCCGGTCAGAGCGCGGACAACCTTGATGACGCCGATCTTGTTGGCGCCGGCGGACTTCAGGATGACGTCGAACTCGGTCTTCTCCTCGACCTCAGCAGCAGCGGAAGCAGCGGGAGCGGCAACAGCGGCGGCAGCGGCGGAAACGCCGAAAACCTCTTCCAGAGTGTGAACCAGCTCGGACAGCTCCAGAACGGTCAGTTCCTTAACCTGCTCAACCAGAGCAGTGACTTTTTCACTAGCCATGATAAATTTCCTCCTAAAATGATGTGTAGTGAGATGTTTGTGGGGTTACGCGATCAGGCTTCTGCTTCTGCAGGAGCGGAGCCGTCCTTCTGCATCCGGATCTGATCCAGAACGAAGGCCAGGCTGGAGATAGGCGCCAGGAAGGTACCCAGGACAGAAGCGACCAGAGCGTTCTTGCTGGGCAGCTCGCCGAAGCCGTTGAGCTGGTCAGCAGACAGCACGGAGCCTTCCACAACGCCGCCCTTGATGGCCAGGGTCTTCAGCTTGTTCTTCTTGGCAAACTCGCAGACGATACGAGCAGGGGCGATGGGGTCGCCGGTGGTGGAAGCCATAGCGGTGGTGCCGTTCAGAACCTCAGAGAAATCATAGCCGGCATTTTTAGCGGCGAAATTGGTCAGGGTGTTCTTAACGACGGCGTAATCCACGCCTGCTTCACGGAACTGCTTACGCAGCTCGGTATCCTGAGCGACCGTGATACCCTTGTAATCAACGAAGACGACGGAAGAGGCTTCCTTCACCTTGCTGGTCAGAGCATCGACAACGGCCTTCTTGCTCTCAAGAACCTTTGCGTTGGGCATAATTTTCACCTCCGAAAATAAAAAAGTCCTTCTGCCACAAGACAGAAAGACACGCAGAAATTTTGTATTCAGCGCACCTCGGCAGGACTTACGGATGACTCCACCTGCTGTCTCTGGCAACTGCTATATTCTAGCATGGGGGGTGGCAAATGTCAAGGGAAATTTGATGTATTTTTGAGAAAAAGCGGGAGGACACGCACCCTCCCGCTTGGGTTTCACGTTATGGAATGATTCACTCCACGTCTGCCTATGGTGTTTCATTCAGATTTGCTGGGGTAGGCAGGAACCAAATCCTCATGGGTAAACAGATCAATGACCCGCATGGACATCATTTCTCCCTGCCACGAATAGCTGAGACTCAGCGTCATGGATTCGTATTTCTCATACACGTCTTTGGGTATGGTATAATGCCCTGCGGGCAGAGTTTTATGAAGCAACAGATCTTCTTGCTCACCATCGGCTGTTTCTGCAAGGATTCCAGCGGAAAAACCGTCTTGCACCAAATTCAAGGGAACATAGATAACAATGGTTGTCGGTACACCGTCTGGTTCCTCAGGCCCTCCTGACGTTGAAAAATCGTCCAGAATCGGGGCGCCGCCCAGATACCACAGCTCTTTCGGAGGGGCACCGTCCTGACTGCGTACCGCATCCGTTGCATCCGGCACACTGGCCTGAACCTCGTTGCGGCCGATGGCAAAGCCAATGCCCAGCAGCAATACCGCGGCCAGAATCAGGCCGATTATGGATAGAATTCTTCGTGATTTCATTGGAATACCCCCTTATTGCCTGTTTCAGGAAACGGTAAAACGCACTGTGTAAATCTGCGTGTCGTAGAAGTTCCGCATCAGAGGGTGCTTTTGGGATTCATCGTAAATATCCTTAATCCAGAGAACCAGCTCGTATTCTCCGCTGGAAACCTGCCCATAAGGTTCTGACCAGTCGAAGGTGAACTCGGTGACATCATCTGCCTTGAGAATAACATGGTCTGTGAGAGGGCTGAATTCAAAACCGTCATTTAATAGCAGGTATTTCCCGTCGTGGGACAGCGAATAATCCACAATTTCCAACTGGCCGATCTGCTGGCCGCCGGAGTGGGTACACCGAATGGTCATGCCGGTGGGGGAGACTTCCGTGATCTCAAAATTCAGCCCCCAATCCTCCCGGTCATATATATCCCCGGTTTCCTCATCGACAAAAAGGTGGCAGGGAAGCAAAATCACGTTCTTTTCGTAGATGACCATTTCGCTAATCAGACGCTGCTCACCGCTTGGAGATTCATAAATGTCATAAAGGAGCCGGAGGTTGTAGTCGGGGTAGGCGAATGTAAAATTGGTCAGGCCGTTCAGGGATTCACAGGTTTCCTCACAGAATCCCTCCCGTGCGTCCAGCCGTGCGTTGCAGAAAATTTCTTCTTCGGTGATGAAGCCGTCCCGCAGCGCTTCGTTCAGTGGCATACTCTGACCGCCAATATCAATGGTCACGCTGGTTATGTTAAAATTGTAAATCAGCTTCTCGCTGAAATTGCCGCCCAGCTCGTCGCTGGTATATTCAACGTAATCAGCATCGTCGTCGAAGCTGACAGAAAGACGCAGATGCCCCATGGAAGCGGGTTCCGTAGGTGTCTGGGTCGTGCTTACGGTGGCCGGGGCAAGGGATTTCTCATTTGCGCAGCCGGCACACAGCAGTAAAACCGCGGCCAGAATCAGGCCGATTATGGATAGGATTCTTCGTGATTTCATAATAGTGCCTCCTTCCGAAAACGTAAATTTTTATTGACACAAAATCATAATAATACAAAACGTGTATTTTGTCAACTGTGACAGCAAAATAGGGAGATGTGGGAAAGCATCCCACATCTCCCTACATAAAAACGGTGGATATCAGCAGTAAGCTTAAAAGTGCGTCCACGTCAAAGCAAAAGATTTAGCATCAAATTACCGTCACATTCGACACTTTTCCCTTGCCGTCAAACCGAATCCGAGCGCCTAGGGTCGTTTCGCTCTCAAATTCCAGATAATATTCTGCGCCAACCGTAAGATTGGAAAAAGTATGGCTCGTTTTTGTGTCATTGGCAGAAACGGTGAAACTGCCAATATCGTCCCCTTCCATTGCGCAGAGGGTAACGGAGAAAGTTTTCCGTGCGTCTGTGGTCGGGTTCCGAGGGTCTGTCCACGTAGGCGTCTTATCGATGTCACGAAGCCAGGCTGTAACATCCACCGTGATTTTTGCCTTTTTTGCTTTAAAATGTGCGGATGTTAAGCTGGAATTGAACGAAAAGGTAAAACTGCCATCGGAGTCCATTCTTGCGACTCCCGAATCAAAGGCAAAAAAGGAATCTGCATCGGGGTCTTCTGCGGGGACGCTGGCCTCAGCGGCAAACCCACTGATGGCAAAACTCTGCACCATAATGATGCACAAAACAACACACAGAACTTTTTTAAGGATATTCATAATTTACCTCTTTCTCATGTATTTCCGTCCATAACAGAATCGGAAATAATCCCATCGGCCACCTCTTGATCGACCACGCCTAAGTCAAACCACATATGGTAGACCAATGCGTCTTTCGTGAAGAAAACATGGTCAAAATAGGATTTGTCGCTTGTATCATCTGCAATTTTAGTCAACTTGATTTTGACAATCGGATTTGTTTCTCCATTGAAAGATGCTATGAACTCGACATTGTTGGTTTTATGGAACTCGCTTTGCAGGTATGACATAATCTTGGCTGTGGCGTCGTCGCTATCGTTTAAATCCTTTGGCTTCAGGCTTGTTACTTCGATTCCGCCGATTATTGCATTATCCTGATCACGAACAATATCGCAGTTCTCGCTTGTCACATCAGAAAGAGAATATCCGTCTGATAGTTTGAACGAGAAATCACCTTGCTTGACTGTGGTATCCTTTCCGGAACAACCCGCCAATATAACGAGAATCAAGGCGAAGGCCAAACAAGCGAATCTGTTCAGGTGCATTTTTATTACATCCTTTCGAAACGTGTACCTTTTGAATAGTCTTACGCGGGATACTTAGCCCATCGGAATCATCCCTTCCTGAATTTGGTAAGCTCATAATAACACATAAACTGCCCTTTGTCAACAAATACTTTTGTAAAATAGGTATTGCAAAATGAAAAATATTGCGATATAATATATTTAAAAGCTAGGTGATGGATGTGGCGATAGACAGCGGGCAGAACAGCTTCCGCCGGGGCGTGATGTCTCTGGTGATTTTGGGATTGCTGAAAAAAGAAGATATGTATGGCTATCAGCTTGTGCAGGAAACGGAACGGAGAAGCGGCGGACGAATCGTCACGCAGGAAGGTTCGCTGTATCCTGTGCTTTACAAGCTGGTAGATCAGGGGCTGATTTCCGACCGGAAGGTTCTGGTGGGCAGGCGCATGACCCGGGTGTATTATCATCTGGAACCCGCCGGGGAGCAGCGGCTGAGGGAACTGACACGGGAATATGAGGAAGTTACCAAAGGCGTACTACAGATTATAGAGGGGTGTGATACAGATGGTTCTGAATGTCCATCTTGTGCGGTATCTATGGAAAGTGCGCGGGGAACTGCCGGGCAACAGGAGACAGAAGAAACAAATCCTGTCCAGGGTGGAGTCCTCCGTCCGGGACTTTGTTACTGAAAATCCCCATGCAGACTATGCTGCTATTACACAACGGTTCGGGACGCCCCAGCAAATTGCAGCGTCCTATATTGAGGAAATGAGTACGCCGGAATTAACACAGCAGCTACGGATAAAAAAGAGAATTGTGTATATTATCGGGGCGACGGCCTTGGTACTTGTTTTGATATGGGCGGGTTTTGTATTGGCTGTTACTATTGATTCTCACAAAAGCATAAATGGCTATGGACGTTACGGTGAAGTGACCGTAATTGAAGAAATTGAAATAAAATAAACGGGGGAAAATTAGATGAAACGTTTTATCAGTTTGATGTTGATGGCAGTATTGCTGTTTTGCACAATTCCTGTCCGCGGAAGTGCGGTGGGGAATCAAGTGCAAACCTTTTATTTTGAAGATGGAAGCTACATGACAGTAGAGGTAATTACCAATGGAGCGCGTGCTTCTGGTTCAAAATCGGGGAGCAAACCGTATACATATTATGACAGCGATGGAAAAACACTATGGAAAGCGACTTTAACGGGTTCCTTTACATATAACGGTTCTACTGCAACCTGTACATCTTCCCGCGTGGATGTGACAATTTATGATTCAACCTGGCACACTGCTTCTAAATCTTCAAACAAGAGTGGAAATACAGCTTCGGCTTCCGTAACTATGGAAAAGAGGCAGCTTGGGATTACTGTGACAAGCAAATCCGTCAGTATGTCCCTGTCCTGCGACAAAAACGGCAACCTCAGCTGAATAAACATAAAACCCCCGGATGCTTTCGCATCCGGGGGTTTACCATATCAGCTTACAGATACTTGGAAGTGGAAACCTTCACGCCGGGGCCCATGGTGGAAACCACGGTGCAGGAGCGGATATACTGACCCTTCGCGGCGGCGGGCTTCGCCTTCACGACGGCCTTCAGCAGCGTGTCCATGTTCTCGGACAGCTTCTCGGTGCCGAAGGACACCTTGCCGATGGGGCAGTGGATGATGTTGGTCTTGTCCAGACGGTACTCGACCTTACCGGCTTTGATCTCCTTGACGGCAGCGGCCACATTGGGGGTCACGGTGCCGGCCTTGGGGGAGGGCATCAAGCCCTTGGGGCCTAGAACCTTACCGAGACGGCCAACAATGCCCATCATGTCGGGGGAAGCGACGACCACGTCGAACTCAAACCAGTTCTCCTTGGTGATCTTCTCCACCAGATCCATGCCGCCGACATAGTCAGCGCCGGCTTCCTTGGCTTCCTCAGCCTTGGCGTCCTTGGCGAAGACCAGAACACGGCGGGTCTTACCGGTGCCGTTGGGCAGAACCACGGCGCCGCGGACCTGCTGGTCAGCGTGACGGGAGTCAACGCCCAGCTTGATGTGTAGCTCAACGGTCTCGTCGAACTTGGCGGAAGCACCCTTCACGACCAGATCCAAGGCTTCGGCGGGATCATACTGAACAGAGCGGTCGATCAGTTTGGCGCTCTGCTGATACTTTTTACCTCTAAACAATGTAATTATCCTCCTTAAAGTGGTGATGCGGAAAAATCCTCCCACATTTCCGGGTCAGACTGCCCGGACAAGCAAATATCAATCGACGACGGTAACGCCCATGGAGCGGCAGGTACCGGCAACCTGGCTTTCGGCAGCCTCGAGCGTGGGGCAGTTCAGGTCAGGCATCTTGGTCTTGGCGATCTCGGCGATCTGCGCCTTGGTAATCGTGCCAACCTTGGTCTTGTTGGGAACGCCGGAACCCTTCTCCAGACCGATGGCCTTCATGATCAGCATGGGGGTCGGAGGAGTTTTGGTGATAAAGGTAAAGCTGCGGTCAGCGTAAACAGTGATGACGACGGGAATCTTGTAGCCCTCCATATCCTTGGTGCGGGCGTTGAATTCCTTGATGAAAGCGGCGATGTTGACGCCGTGCTGACCCAGAGCGGGGCCGACAGGGGGGGATGCGGTCGCCTTAGCGGCGTTGATCTGCAGTTTGATAATGCCAGTGACTTTCTGTGCCATAATAAGCACCTCCTGAATAAAATGTGGTAGTATGCGCTTGGGCGCATTTTTTGCGGGGCGCGTTCGCCCCTCCCACGTTCCGACCGAAAATTCGATCCGATGCGTTTACTGGGAAACGACCTCCACCTGGTCAAGCTCAAACTCGACGGAGGTCTCGCGGCCGAACATGGACACGACCACGTTCACCGCGTTGTTGTCAACGTCCACACTCTCGACCATGCCGGTGAAGGAGGACAGGGGGCCGTCCAGAATCCGGACGGTATCGCCGACTGCGTAGTTCACGATAATCTCCTTCTTTTCCACGCCCATGGCGTAGACCTCTTCTTCGGTCAGAGGGGTGGGGTCGTTGCTGGAAGTGCCCACGAAGCCTGTTACTCCGCGGACGTTCCGGATGACATGCCAGGTGTCGTCACTGTAAACCATCTTCACCAGCACGTAGCCGGGGTAGACCTTGCGGTCATAGGTCTTGCTGGCGCCGGACTCGGTGATCTCGGTGACGGTCTCCAGAGGAATGGAGACGGCGAGGATCTGATCCTGCAGCGAGCGGGACTCCACGGTCTTCTCGATGGTGGCCTTTACAGTGTTTTCATAACCGGAATAGGTATGCACAACATACCATTTTGCAGTCTCTGCCATAACTTCGTACCTTAGTGGAACAGTCCGATCAGGGCATCAATGCCGACCTGGGCAACGAAGTCGAACAGCCAGATGAACACGCCGACTGCCACGACGCAGCAGGCGACGATGGCGGTGTTCTTCAGCACCTGCTGGGGAGTGGGCCAAACGACCTTCTTCAGCTCGCTGCGCAGCTCGCGGAAGTACTTCCTGACCTTGCCCCAGGTTCTTTTGAACCAGTTTTCCTTTTTGACTTCAGCCATGATTCGGGCCTCCTTACTTGGTCTCGTTGTGAACGGTGTGCTTCTTGCAGAATCTGCAATACTTCTTCATCTCGAGACGGTCGGGGTCATTCTTCTTGTTCTTCATGGTGTTGTAGTTTCTCTGCTTGCACTCAGAGCATCTCAAAGTGACTTTTACGCGCATAACGGCACCTCCTTAAATACTGCCTCCCTGTATCACCCCGCCCAGAGAAAATTTAGGAAACGGTCAACTACAAATTACCGCCCGGGGCTGAAAAAGGCGCACAAAAAAAGCCCTTTTTCACAGGTAAAAACATTCTATCATGGGGGGAGGGCAAAGTCAACTATTTTTTCTTCCATTTTTGGGGAAATTGTAGTATGATAGAGGCAAAACAGTCGGGAGGAAATGAAAAATGAAAATCATGGGAATTGACTACGGCGACGCCCGCACCGGCGTTGCAATCTCTGACCTGTTATGTACGCTGGTGGGCTCCGCTACGGTGGTACCCAGCCGCAATACGGAGAAGGCCGTCGCCGACATCGTCCGTCTGGCGCAGGAAAACCAGGTGGGGGAGATCGTGGTCGGCCTGCCCAAGAACATGGACGGCACCGAGGGCGTCCGGGCGGAGCTGTGCCGGGAATTTGCGGACAAGCTTAGAGTGGCCACCGGCCTGAGCGTGAGCATGTGGGACGAGCGCCGAACCACGGTGGAAGCCCACAATATTCTGTCCCAGCACAATTATCACGGGAAAAAGCGGAAGGACACGGTGGACGCCGTGGCGGCGTCGTTGATTCTGGAAGGGTATCTGGCTTACAAGAAGCGGAACGGCTGAGCTATGCCTTAGGCCGATAGCACAGTTCCCGAATCCCTGTCGCAAGGAGCAGGACGCCGAACAGCTTTCTGAGGATTTCCAGATCTATCCGGGTACTGATAAGGGAAAAGACCGCCGCGGCGGCACATCCGGCAAAAATGGCGGGAAGGATTTTTTTGAGCGTTACCGAGCCTTGCTTCCAACGCAGATAACAGGAAATGGCGGCGGAGGGCAGAAAGAACAGCAGATTGATGCCCCGTGCGGCGGTCTGGGACATTTCCAGCACCAGCGTCAGCCACAAGATCAGCAGACTTCCCCCGCCAACACCCAGCCCGGTGAGAAATCCCAGCAGGGTGCCGACAATCAGCGCGACAGGCAAACTCTCTAGCATAGGTATCGGTACCCTCCCCACAAAATCAGAATGCCCAAGCCCCGGTGGAGCCACTTGACCGGGATTTTCCGCCCCCACATGCCCGCCGCCCAGCCCCCGACGGCGCTGCCGAAGAGGTATGGAAGGGCGTCCTGCCAGGGGACTGTCCCCACGGCGGCGGAAACGGCTAATGTCACCAGACAGATGGGCAGAATGATGGTGATGGAGGAGGGGAACACCTCGGTTTCCTCCAGCGGCGTCAGAAGGGTCAGCAGGGGAACCAGCACCATACCCCCGCCCGCGCCGAACAATCCGGCCACGGCGCCCGCAGCCAGACCGGAAAGCGCCATGCCCAGCCAGCTTTTGTGTTTCATCACAAACACCACCCCATGGAAGCTTTTCCATGGCGGGCGGTTTTATGCAGTCTCCGACAATAAATGCCAAATTATAGTAGAAAAATTCACATCTTTCTGCTAGAATAATCGCAAGAGGTGAGATAAGTGACAAGTGTTTTTGATTATCTGAAATGGCGCGGCGACCTGTCCTTCTCCCAGGATCCACTGAATCCGGTGGACGGGCTGATTTTCAGCGTCCTTTCGTACATCCCCTTTGTGGGTCAGGCGGCGGAGAAGCCCCATGAGCCGATCGCCCTGCGGGATGCCGCGGCGGATTTTCTCTCCCTGGACGATTATGAGAGCCGCGTCCGGGCGAAAAACGACGCAATGATGCTCCGCGCCGCCGCCGAGACTGCCCGGTTCGGCGGGTGCAAAATGGTGCTGTACCGGGATGAGTTCGTCCCGGAGGAGGAGACGCAGTTTGCTGCCATGACATTCCTGCTCCCTGACGGCACGGCGTTTGTTGCTTTCCGGGGGACAGACCGGTCGCTGGTGGGCTGGAAGGAAGATTTCAACATGGCCTTCCAGGAGGCCGTCCCCGCCCAGCTGCTGGCGCAGGACTATGTCCGGGAGGTGGCGGCGGAATACGGAATGCCGCTGCGCTTGGGCGGCCACTCCAAGGGCGGAAATCTGGCGGTTTTTGCCGCCGCGAGAAGCACGCCGGACATTCAGCGGCGGATTCTGGAGGTCTACAACAACGACGGCCCCGGCTTTACCGGCTATCTCATGGGCGACCCCGGGTATCTCGCCATGGTGCCGCGAATCAAGACCTACGTACCCCAGTCCTCGGTGATCGGGATGCTGCTGGAGCATGAGGAACCCTATACCATTATCAAGAGCAATCAGGTGAGCGTGCTGCAGCACGACCCCTATTCCTGGGAGATCATGGGGCCGAACTTTGTGCCGATGCAGTCCATCACGGCGGATTCTCAGTTTGTAAACCAGACCATCAAGGCCTGGATCGCCGACATGGACACCCAGGAGCGCAACCGCCTGGTGGACGCCCTGTTCGGGCTGCTGGGAACGGGCGGCATTGACAAGGCGCTGGACATTTTCCATCCCCGGAACATCCGCACCTATATCAAGACCCTGGGCAACGACCCGGAGACCCGTCAGATTCTTGCCGCCGAATTTCAGAATCTGATGGAGGCGGCGAAGCGAACCCGGATGCAGCCGGGGGACGCAAAGACGCTCCCGGAGGGGAAATAAAGGAAATATTACAACTGAAAATCCGCCTTGGGCAAATTGGGCGGGTCATATCAGACAGTTAACAGGCACAGCGGGTTATCCCGCTGTGCCTGTTCTAATGCCAGCATCCCTTGCCTCTCCCCTTGGGAGAGGTGGCCGAGCGAGGACGGAGAGGGGAAACACCCTCTCAGTCACCTTCGGTGACAGCTCTCCCAGAGGGAGAGCCAAGGGGCCGATACGCTACGTTAACTGTTTTACGACCGTCCAGCAAAAACTCAGGGTGGATTTTGTTATGCTTCGCCAATGGAGACAAGGAAAAACATGGAACGGACTGTTCAATTCGCCAAAAGTATGAAAAAACACGAAATAACACTTTACAACTTTAGCGCGATGAAGTATAATCCGCTCATAAGACATCGACCAGATGCCAATTGAGAAAGGAAGAAAAGAAAATGAAAAAAAGCATTGCATGGATTTTGACCACAATCATGATGCTGGCGCTTCTGACCGGCTGCGGCAGCAAATCCGCGAAATCCGACACGGAGTACGTCAAGAAGAACGGTAAGCTCATCGTCGGCATTACCGACTACGAGCCCATGGACTACAAGGACGAAAACGGCGAGTGGACCGGCTTCGACGCTGAGTTTGCCCGGATGTTCGCCAAGGAGTTGGGCGTGGACTGCGAGTTCTTCGTCATCGCCGACTGGGGTCAGAAATTCTTCGAGCTGGATTCCAAGAACATCGACGCCATCTGGAACGGCATGACCATCACCGACGAGGTGACCCTGAACACCAGCTGCTCCAAGCCCTACATAATCAACGCCCAGGTGGTCGTCATGAAGGCCGATGCCGTCGGCAATTACGCCGATACCGACAGCCTGAAAGACCTGACCTTCGCCGTGGAGAGCGGCTCCGCCGGTGAGGACGCCGTCAAGGGTCTGGGCATCTCCGATTACGTGGCGGTGCAGGATCAGACCAAGGCCGTCATGGAGGTTTCCGCCGGTACCGCTGACGCCTGCGTCGTGGACATCACCCTGGCCAACGCCATGACCGGCGAAGGCACCAACTACGACGACCTGGCCTCCGGCATCAGCCTGACCTCCGAGGAGTACGGCGTAGGCTTCCGCAAGGAGTCCGACCTGACCGACGCCTTCAATAAGTTTATGGAAAAGTGCCTCGCCGACGGTTCCCTCCAGGCGCTGGCCGATAAGTACAGCCTGACGCTGGTCGGCTGATAGAAAATCCAATCAAAGAAAAACAGGCGCCGGTGGCATCACCGGCGCCCATTGGAGAGAGGTAGCCGTTATGTTCCTTCCGGTGACAATGGAGCTGCTCAGAGGCTTCTGGGAAACCGTAAAAATCTTTTTTTTGACGCTGGCATTCTCCCTGCCGCTGGGACTGGTGGTGGCCTTCGGCTCCATGAGCCGGTTCTGCCCGCTGAAACGGCTGACGCAGGGGTTCGTCTGGATTATTCGCGGCACGCCGCTGATGCTCCAGCTCATCGCAATTTTCTACGGCCCCGGTCTGCTGTTCGACATTCACATACTGGGACGGTTTGAAGCCGTCATTGTGGCCTTTGCCATCAATTACGCCTGTTATTTTTCGGAAATCTACCGCGGCGGCATCGAGAGCGTTCCCCAGGGGCAGTACGAGGCCGGGCAGGTGCTGGGCATGACCAAGAGCCAGATTTTCTTCAAGATCGTGCTTTTGCAGGTGGTCAAGCGCATTCTCGCGCCCATGGGCAACGAGTTTATCACCCTGGTGAAGGACACCGCCCTGGTGCGCATCATCTCCGTGTATGAGATCATCTGGATGGGAGAGTCCTTCATCAAGAAGGGCATGATCTGGCCCCTGTTTTATACCGCGGTGTTCTATCTGGCGGTCAACGGCATTCTCACCCTGTTGTTCGGCTGGGTGGAGAAAAAGCTGGATTACTTCAAGTAAGGAGGCGTCACGATGTCGGTATTGGAGGTACGTCACATCGAAAAGCATTTCGGTGCCACCCGGGTGCTGGAGGATATCAGCTTCTCGCTGGAGGAGGGGCAGGCCCTGGCCATCATCGGCTCCTCCGGCTCGGGCAAAACCACCCTGCTGCGCTGCCTGAACTTTTTGGAGCGGCCCGACCGCGGGAGCCTCGCCGTGCGGGGGGAGACCCTCTTTGACGCGGCGGACCCCGCCACCCAGCGGGAGGCGGAGGTGCGCCGCAAGCGCCTGCACTTCGGCATGGTGTTCCAGTCCTTCCATCTCTTCCCCCAGTACACCGCGCTGGAAAACGTGACCCTGGCCGGACGGCTGCTGGCAAAGGAGCGGGCGGACTATAAGCGGGATCAGAAGCGCATCCTCCGCCAGATCGAGGAGCAGGGGAAGGCGCTGCTGGAGCAGATGGGCCTGAGCGACCGGGCCGGGCACTATCCCCACCAGCTCTCCGGCGGCCAGCAGCAGCGGGTGGCCATTGCCCGGGCCCTGGCGCTGAGCCCGGATATCCTCTGCTTTGACGAACCCACCTCCGCGCTGGACCCGGAACTGACCGGCGAGGTGCTCAAGGTCATCCGCTCCCTGGCGGAACAGAACACCACAATGATCATCGTCACCCATGAGATGGCGTTCGCGCGGGACGTGGCCGATCAGGTGATCTTCATGGACGGCGGCGTGATCGTGGAGCAGGGGACACCGGAGCAGGTCATCGTCCACCCGCAGCAGGAGCGTACGCGGCAATTTTTGACCCGTTTTTCCCAGAATTGAAAAACGGTGAAAAATGTGGTATGATACCTACCGCATTTGTGGCTGCGGCCGCGAGAAGGAGTAGGAATCATGGAAGACTTTTTTCTGCCCGTGCTCTCCCATTTTCAAAATGAAAACTTCTGGACAGCCAGCGCCGGCGCGCTGCGCTACCGGGTGACGCCCCGGGAGGAAGGCCTGGCCGCCGAGGTGTGGGAAGGACCCTGGCGCTACGAGGACAGCCGGGTGGAGGAGACGCGGACCTTCCCGCTCAGCGACGAGGGGCTGGAGGAGCTGCGCCGGTGGCTGACCGGCTGGCGGGACGCGATCGGCCAACGGCCCCGGCCCGGACTCGAGGAGAGCATCCGCCGCCGGGATGCGGTCCGGGCCGAGCGGGCCCGCTTGGCCGGGCAGGCGGAAGGGACCGCCTGATCCCGGAGGCCGGCCGTGCTGCGGCAGGGCCTGGAATAAAACGAACGCAAACGCAACGCGATGGAGGATGTGCAAAATGACCTGGGG
>OGXR01001991.1_pt1 | contig 13871 bp, 10 predicted proteins | sample 1576331 | NCBI WGS metagenome assembly OGXR01 (sample SAMEA3541473, study PRJEB24748) | human gut metagenome | biome: human gut; feature: human-associated habitat; material: faeces | place: China | collected 2012 | reverse complement strand
GAAGTTCGACGCCTTTTTGCAGGAACGCGGTGCATTTATAAAAGAGGTGCTAGTCCGGTTGCTTACCCCGGATCAGCCGAAGGTGATGAACGAATGAGAGGAGGATGTATATGAAACGAATGATCTTGAATGACTGGAAGCGGCTTGTTCTGGTGTTGCTTTGCTCTCCTTTGGTACAGGGAGCGGGAGCGCAGGAGAAAGTTACGTTGTCCCAATGCTATGAATGGGCACAGGCCAACTATCCGCAGGTTCGCCAGTATAGACTGATCGAGCAGACCGAACAGTATAATTTGTCCAATGCTGCGAAAGGATGGCTGCCCCAGTTGGCGGTCAATGCGAAAGCCACTTATCAGAGCGATGTGACGAAGTTGCCGTTCGACGCCGACAAGCTGTCGGCAATCATCCCCGGAATCGAGATTCCCACACTTAGCAAGGATCAGTATCAGGTCGTGGCCGAAGTGAACCAGACGATCTGGGACGGTGGCGTGATCCGTTCTACTCGCCGGTTGACGGAAGCACAGGCGACGGCCGACCGTGAACAGTTGAACAGCGATCTTTATATCTTGAACGACCGGGTGAACCAGCTGTATTTCGGTTGCCTGCTGCAAGATGAGTTGATACGCCAGAACGCTTTGCTCCAAAAGGAGTTGCAGGTCAATATCGAGCGTATCGAGGCGATGATGGAGAATGGCGTGGCGAATCAATCGGATCTGGAAAGTATGGAAGTGGAACTGCTGAATGCCCGCCAAAATGAGATTGAGCTAAGAGCGTCTCGCACGGTATATCGGCAGATGTTGGCGACCTTTATCAATAAACCACTGACGGATCAAGTCGTCTTGAAGACTCCGGAGTCACCCGAGCGTTCATTGTCCACGCAAATCAACCGTCCGGAATTACGGGCCTTGGATGCTAAGAGCGAATGGATCGAGACGCAAAACAAGCAGGTAACGGCGGGCTTGATGCCTCGTATCGGAGCTTTCGTACAAGGTGGTTACGGCCGGCCGGGCTTGAATATGCTGGAGGATAGTTTCGAGCCTTATTATGTGGCCGGTGTCCGTCTTTCTTGGAATCTGGGGAAGTTGTACACGCTGAAGAACGACCGGAGGAAGATCGAGGTAAGCCGTCGCCAGATTGATGTGCAACGGGAGACCTTCTTATTCAATACCCGCCTGCAACTTTTGCGGCAAAACACGGAGATAAAGAAAATGACGGACCTGATGCGTGCCGATGACGATATCATCCGTCTGAGAACAAGCATCAAGCAGGCGGCGGAGGTGAAACTGGAGAATGGCGTGATTTCCGTCACGGACCTAATCCGGGAGATCAACGCCGAGGACATGGCCCGGCAAACCGCCGCGGCGCACCGTGTACAGCGCTTGATGACCATTTATAATTATATGTATACAACGAATTAAATAGAGTATGACAAATACAATTGATTTATGAGACATTTGATTTTTATCAGCTTATGTAGCCTTCTATGGACGGCTTGCGGTAATACAGACAATGATTTTGACGCTTCCGGTACCTTTGAGGCAACCGAGATCTTGGTATCTTCGGAAGCCAACGGAAAGATCATGGAACTGAATATCGAGGAGGGCGATCGTTTGGATGCCGGCGCCATCGTGGGTTACGTGGATAGCACCCAGCTTTTTCTGCGGAAGATGCAACTCTCTGCCAGCCTTCGCTCGGTAGATATTCGCAAGCCGGATATCCGTAAGCAGATCGCTGTCTTGGAACAACAAATCGCCACGGCTAAGACCGAGCAACAGCGACAAGAGAATTTGGTGCGTGCGAAAGCGGGTAACCAAAAGCAACTGGACGATATCGTGAATAACATCAAATATCTCCAGAAACAACTGGATGCCCAATACTCCTCCTTAAGCAAGACGACGGGAGGTGCCGACGCCGAGGCGGAAGGCCTGCAATACCAGATCATGCAATTGGATGATCAACTGATGAAAAGCCGTATCCTCAATCCCCAGACCGGTACGGTATTGGTGAAATACGCCGAGCCGGGAGAGGTGACGGCGGCAGGCAAACCGCTTTACAAGATCGCCGATACGGACTTGCTTTATCTCCGTGCCTATGTGACGGCGGATCAGTTATCCCACCTGAAACTAGGGCAATCTCTCAAGGTCTTCGCCGACTATGGGAATGATCGCCGGGAATACCCCGGTACGATCACGTGGATCTCCGATAAATCCGAGTTTACCCCGAAAGGTATCCAGACGAAGGACGAACGGGCTAATTTGGTATATGCCATCAAGATCGCCGTCCGCAACGATGGTTATCTGAAGATCGGGCAATATGGGGAGATTAAATATGAATAATGAGATTCATATAAATCATATCACCAAGCGTTATGGCGATGTCGAGGCCCTGCGGGATCTGTCGCTGGAGATCGGCTCTGGTGAGTTGTTCGGGCTGATCGGTCCGGATGGGGCGGGAAAGACCACCCTGTTCCGTATCCTGACCACGTTGTTGCTGGCCGATAGCGGTACCGCCTCTGTCTGCGGCTTGGACGTGGTGAAAGACTTGAAGGAGATCCGTCGGCGGGTAGGATATATGCCCGGCCGCTTCTCGCTCTACCAAGACCTGACAGTAGAGGAGAACTTGAACTTCTTCGCTACGGTCTTCAATACGACGATCGAGGAGAACTACGATCTGGTACGGGATATCTATAGTCAGATAGAGCCGTTCAAGCATCGGCGGGCGGGGAAGCTGTCCGGTGGTATGAAGCAGAAGCTGGCTTTGAGTTGCGCCTTGATCCATCGTCCGGATGTCTTGTTCTTGGATGAGCCTACGACGGGGGTCGATCCTGTCTCCCGCTCTGAGTTCTGGGATATGCTGGATCGTCTGAAACGGCAAGGCATTACGATACTTGTCTCTACGCCTTATATGGATGAGGCCTCCCGTTGCGACCGTATCGCTTTGGTGCGTTCTGGGGAATGCCTGTCTATCGATACGCCGGTAGGTATCCGTACCTCATTCGATAGGCGGCTATATGCGGTGCGATGTGCGTCGATGTATAAGTTGTTGGGAGACTTGCGTGAGTTCCCGGATACAAACTCATGTTTCGCTTTTGGAGATGCTCATCATCTTACGTTGAGGAGGGATGGGGAGGATGTCATGAGGCGATTACAGGAATATCTGAAAGGCAAAGGTTACGCAGATGTAAGCATCGAACGCCTTGAGCCAAGCGTTGAGGATTGTTTCATGGCCTTGTAGGAGAGGGGATGTGTCGCATTTCCCCAAGATTCGACCTTGCGTCGGGTGCGAAGTCGAATCTTGGAAAAATACGGGGCTTGCGTCAGGCGCGAGGTCGAATCGCGGAAAAATGCGAGGGCTCGCGTCGGGCGCGAGGTCGAATCTCGGGAAAATGCGGGGCTCGCGTCGGGTGCGAGGTCGAATCTCGGGGAAATGCGGGGCCTCGTGTTGGGCGCGAGGTCGAATCTTGGAGAAATACGGCATTGTAATTATGAAATAAGGATAAATAATGAAAGCGATAGAAGTAAAACAACTGACCAAACGTTTCGGCACCTTCACCGCCGTCGATCATATCAGTTTCGAGGTGGAGCCGGGCGAGATATTCGGCTTCCTCGGGGCAAACGGGGCAGGGAAGACCACCGCCATGCGTATGCTCTGCGGTCTATCCGTCCCGACATCCGGCGAGGCCCGGGTAGCCGGTTTCGATGTCTACCGGGAGAGCGAGTCCATCAAACGGAATATCGGATACATGAGCCAGAAATTCTCCCTATACGGCGATCTAAAGGTATGGGAGAATATCCGTCTCTTCGGCGGTATCTACGGCTTGTCTAAACGGCAGCTGTCCCAGAAAACGGATGAGTTGCTGGATATCCTCGGGCTGGAAAAGGAGCGGAATACCTTGGTCGATTCCCTGCCCTTGGGGTGGAAACAGAAGCTATCCTTCTCCGTGGCGATCATCCATGATCCCAAGATCGTTTTCTTGGATGAGCCTACCGGAGGCGTCGATCCCGTCACCCGCCGCCAGTTCTGGGAGTTGATCTATGAAGCGGCTGCCCGGGGGATCACGATCTTCGTCACCACCCATTATATGGATGAGGCGGAGTATTGTAACCGTGTCTCCATCATGGTAGACGGAAAGATCGAAGCGTTAGACAGTCCCTCCGCCTTGAAGCGGGATTTTAAGACAACGAATATGAACCAAGTCTTCCACGCCTTGGCTCGAAAAGCAACGAGAGGAGAATAAACGATGAAACAATTCATATCCTTTGTTAGAAAGGAGTTCTATCACATTTTCAGGGACGCACGCACGACAATGATCCTCTTGCTCATGCCCGTCATCCTGATCATCTTGTTCGGATATGCCATCACGACCGAGATCAAGCGTGTGCCGATCGCTATTTTCGACCAAAGCCGGGATGAGCTGACACTGAAGATGGCAGACCGCTTGAATGCCAGCGAGTATTTCGAGCTGTATACGACCGTCGATAGCTATGAGGATGCCGGGGCCTTGTTTCGGCAAGGAAAGGTACACGTCATAGTTGTCTTTCCCCCTCAATACGCTTCCACGGCCGATGCCCAAGTACAAGTCTTGGCGGACGCTACCGATCCGAACGAGGCCACGCAGCTAATCGCCTATTGCTCGGCGATCATTGCGGAACAGTTGAAAGGAGAGTCTGCGGTTGAGAGTAAAGCCGTGACCCCGGTTACCACTTTGCTCTACAACCCTCAAATGAAAGGTGCCTACAACTTCGTGCCCGGCGTGATGGGTTTGATCTTGATCCTTATATGTGCCATGATGACCTCGATCGGCATCGTGAAAGAGAAGGAGATGGGAACGATGGAAGTCCTGCTGGTCTCCCCGTTGAAACCCATCTACATCATTCTGGCCAAGGCGATCCCATACCTATTGCTGAGTATGGTGAATATCGCTACGATCTTGCTGCTATCCTATTTCCTGCTGGACGTTCCGATAAAAGGCAGCCTGCTGTTGCTGGTTTCCGTATCCATCCTGTATGCGATCGTATCCCTCTGTCTGGGCCTGCTGATCTCCACGGTAGCCGATACCCAGCAGGCGGCTATGTTGATCAGCGGTATCGCCTTGATGCTTCCGATCATGTTGTTGAGCGGCATGATGTTCCCGATAGAGAATATGCCGGATATCCTGCAATGGTTCTCCCATATCGTTCCGGCCAAATGGTATATCATCGCCGTGAAGGACGTGATGATCAAGGGGCTTCCCGCCGTGTCGATCTTGAAGGAGATCGGGATACTGTCGTTCATGGCGGTCGTGCTGGTATTCTTGAGTGTGAAACGTTTTAAAATACGATTATAAGCTATGTTACGATATTTGTTAGAGAAAGAGTTCAAGCAGATCCGTCGGGACCGGTTCATGCCGAAGATTATCTTCATCATCCCGATCATGCAGTTGATCATCTTGCCTTTCGCCGCTAATTTCGAGATGCGAAATATTAACCTTAGCATCGTGGACAATGATCATTCCGTCACCTCCATGCAATTGGTAGATAAGGTACTATCCTCCGGATATTTCCGCCTGACAGACCGGTCGGATCGTTACGACGAGGCGCTGACCTCGGTGGAGAGCAATGAGTCCGATATCATTCTGGAAATCCCCTCTGATTTCGAGCGGGACTTGGGTAAGGAGGGCAGGGCGGGCGTGATGATCGCCGCTAACGCCGTGAACGGAACTAAGGGCGGCTTGGGTAGCTCCTACCTCTCCTCGATTATACAGGATTTCAATAGGGAGAAAGGTTTCGCCTCTATGGGATCGGGAAGGGGAGTGGCTTCGATTCACCTGTTCAATCCCCACCTGAGTTACAAGATCTATATGGTTCCCGGCATCATGGTATTCTTGCTGACGATTATTGGGGGATCGATCTCCGCCTTGAATATCGTGAGCGAGAAGGAGAAAGGGACGATCGAGCAGATAAACGTCTCGCCCGTGCCCAAGTCCCTGTTCCTGCTGTCGAAGCTGATCCCTTTCTGGGTGATAGGCTTTGTCCTGCTGACGGTGGCGATCCTTATCGCTTGGCTGATCTACGGCTTGGTGCCGGAGGGGAGTTTCGGGGTGATCTATTTGTTCGCCGCCGTATATTTGATCGCTTTTACGGGATTTGGCTTGGCGATCTCCTCCTTCTCGTCCACACAGCAACAAGCGATGCTTACGGCGTTTTTCTTCTTGATCATTTTCGCCTTGCTAAGCGGATTGTTCACGCCGATCAGCAGTATGCCGGAATGGGCGCAGAAGATCACGCTGGCGAACCCGGTGCGTTATTTCGTGGATGTGATGCGTATGGTCTATTTAAAGGGGAGCGGCTTTGCCGATTTACGGGGACATTTTGTGATTGTCTGTCTATTTGCTGTTTTTTTTAATCTGTTAGCGGTAATTAGTTATCGTAAAAAGGGGTAGTTCGGAAATAAATGTTTTCTTTGTATCCCGTTTACGGATTATAAACTAATACAGCGAAAAAACATGTCATTTATCATTGTCGTACTTTGTTTGGCCTTATTGATTGTCTTGATATCCTACTTTAAGGTGGATGCTTTCATTGCGTTTCTGATCTCCTCTATCTTGGCGGGCATCGCTTTGGGCATTCCGTTGGAGAAGCTGCCGGACTCGGTGAATAACGGTATCGGGAGTATCTTGGGTGGGTTGACGTTGATTATCGTATTAGGCGCTATGCTAGGCAAGTTGGTGGCCGAGAGCGGAGCGGCACAGAAGATCGCTTCCGTGATGGTGTCACTTTTTGGTACTAAGCATATACAATGGGGGCTGATGGTGACAGGTTTTGTCGTGGGTATTCCGTTATTTTATGGGATCGGATTTGTGTTGTTGGTGCCATTGATCTTCTCGATCGTGTATAAATACAAGCTTCCGGCGGTCTATATCGGGTTGCCGATGTTGGCGGCGTTGTCCGTGACGCATGGATTCCTGCCCCCGCATCCGTCTCCGGTAGCCTTGGTGGTACAATTCAACGCGAATATCGGCCTTACGCTGATCTACGGTTTATGTTTGGCGATTCCGGCTATCATTATCGCCGGGCCGGTGTTCGGCAGTCGGTTGAAACATATAAAATCCGGTCCGGTCACGTTGTTCGAGCAGAAAGAGGATAGCGGGAGATATAGCATACCGGGCAAGGCGAATAGTTTTATCAGCGCTACGTTGCCTGTCTTTTTACTGATTATCGTGACGGTTATTCCTTATTGCTTTAAGGATATGGGCGAGATGGCGAGCGGGATAGTCTCTTTTATTGGTGCTCCTTCCATTGTAATGCTGATCGCCTTGTTGTTCGCTACATATACGCTGGGCATCCGGCAGGGACGTAGTATCAAGTCGGTTATGGCAGTCTATGGGGAGGCCGTGAAAGATATCTCTATGATCCTTTTGATCATTGCGGGTTCCGGTATCTTCAAGCAGATCATGGAGGATAGCGGGGTAAGCAATGAGCTGGCGACAAGCCTAGAGCAATTGCCCGTTCATCCGTTGATCTTGGGTTGGTTGATCTCTGCCGTGATCCGTTTGTGCGTGGGATCGGCTACGGTGGCGGCGTTGACGGCGGCGGGCGTGGTGATGCCTTTAGTTACGCAAACGGGTGCGAACCCGAACTTGATGGTTTTATCTTTAGGAGCGGGTAGCTTGATGTTCTCGCATGTCAACGATTCCGGTTTCTGGATGTTCAAGGAATATTTTAACCTAAGCATAAAGGATACGATCTGCTCATGGTCTATCATGGAGACGATCGTGTCGGTCGTAGGATTGATCGGGGTAATGATCTTAAATATGATTGTATAATAAAAGAATGATTGAGCAATGAGAAAGAGATGGCTGCTTAGTATCGTTATTATGCTTTTCCCTTTCGTCGCCTCGTTTGCGGCGGACCCGGAGGAAGGTACTTATCCAACGGTCGGGAGGCTTTTTCATATAGCACGAAGCGTGAATAAGAACTTGGTTTGTTACGATGTGAATCTGAGGGATGGTAAGCTGGATACACATGATCCCTTGAACGTTTATTGGGTCAATCGGGAAAAGCATCCGGGGGAAACCAATGGCTTGAGCTATATCCAACGGAAAATGGCTTATGGGTATAAACTGATCTCGGCGAGTGATAATGCTTGTGTATGCTCATTGACCGCTTATCCCTCCCGCCAGTTGACGATTACCAAACGTGATTCCCGCTATGTATGCTACATAACGATCAACAACCAACAGGCGATTCTCCAATCCCTCTACGTTAAAGCCAGCTCCAAGAATCCTTTAAGCGTCGAGTATGTAGAGCTACAAGGAATCTCTGTCGCCACGAATCAACCGGTAACGGAAAGAGTCAGGAAATAGACCAATATATTTTTTTACTAACATATAAATGAAAGAAATTATGAGCATGATTAACGCAGATGAGAATTTTGAGAAATTAGGGTTGACCTTACCTCCCGCACCGGCTCCGGCCGGAGTTTACAAGCCTTGTGTGATAGATGGCAAATACCTGTATCTTTCCGGTCACGGGCCTGTGCGGAATGATAAGTCCTTGATCATCGGACGTATCGGTAAGGACTTGACGATGGATGAAGGCAAATTCGCCGCCCAGCAAGTAGGACTTACCATGTTGGCGACCATCCAGGCGAACCTTGGTAGCTTCAACAAGATAAAGAGAGTGATCAAGGTATTGGGTATGGTAAATTGTACGCCCGATTTCGGAAAGCATCCTTATGTGATCAATGGCTGTAGCGAGTTGTTCGCCGCCGTATGGGGGCCGGATAACGGTGTAGGTACCCGTAGCGCCGTAGGATTCGGTTCTCTTCCCGATAATATTCCTGTAGAGATAGAGGCTTTGTTCGAATTATACGAATAAGCCATGGACGATTGGTACGTCATAAGTAATGTAGACCGGATAGACTCGCCAGCCTTGGCGTTCTATCCGGATCGTATTTCCGGCAATATCGAGTTGGCCAAGAGGATCATAGGCGATACGAACCGGCTTCGTCCGCACGTGAAGACGAATAAGGCGGCTGAGGTATCCCGCATGCTGCTGGATGCCGGAATCCGGAAGTTCAAGTGCGCTACGATTGCCGAGGCCGAGATGCTGGGGCATATGAATGCCCCAGATGTATTATTAGCCTATCAGCCGGTAGGTCCGAAGATTTCCCGCTTATTAGATTTGATAAAGGCATATCCCGCCACCCATTACTCCTGCTTGGTAGATCAAGCGGAGAATGCCCGTGCGATCTCGGCTCTTTGCGAGGCCGGGAATATCACCTTGGATGTCTTTATCGATCTGAACGTGGGAATGAATCGTACCGGAGTCCTCCCGGAGAGAGCGGAGGCGCTGGTGGATGCCATTCTGCCGCTGAAGTCTCTGCAGATTATCGGGTTGCATGGCTACGACGGACATATACATGACGCGGAGCTATCGGTACGTTGCCAAGGCGCGGATGCCGCATACGCCTTGACCGAACGTGTGTTCCGGGAGATATCCCGCAAGTTTGCCTATCCATTGGTAAAGGTGATGGGAGGTACTCCTACATTCCCGATGTACGCGAAGCGGAAGGATTGCGAATGCAGTCCCGGCACGTTTGTGTTCTGGGATTGGGGGTATGGAAACGCTTATCCGGATATGCCGTTCAAGGTAGCTGCCTTATTGATAACTCGGGTCATTTCCGTGCTGGATGAGCATCATGTTTGTGTAGATCTTGGTTACAAGGCGGTAGCCTCGGAAAGTCCTTTGCCCCGTGTGTTTTTCTTGAACCATCCGGAGGCGAAACCTATCTCCCAGAGCGAGGAGCATCTGGTCTTGGAAGTCCCGGACAGTCGGCTCTATCCATTAGGTTCCGTATTCTATGGCATTCCCGTTCATATTTGTCCTACGGTCGCTTTATACGACAAGGCTTATGTGATCCGGGATCGTGAGGCGATCGGCGAATGGCCTATCATTGCCCGTTCACGTCGCATCACCTATTAACGGTAATCAAATTTTCAATTATCAATTATCAACTCTCAATTAATAAAATGAATAAGCCATTTATTATCGACGCCCATCTCGACCTTAGCATGAACGCTTTGGAGTGGAACCGGGATTTGCGTCAACCCCTAAAGGAAATAAACCGGAGAGAAATCGGTATGACCGATAAGCCCGACCGTGGAAACGCCACTATATCGTTTGAGGAACTGCGTAAAGGAAACGTCGGGTTAGTAGTCGCCACCCAGATCGGTCGCTATGTAGGGCCGGATAATCCACTTCCCGGTTGGCATTCCCCGGAACAAGCTTGGGCGCAGACCCAAGGCCAACTTGCTTGGTATAAGGCGATGGAAGAGGAGGGCCAGATGGTCATGATCCGGGATAAGAAGGCCTTGGATACGCATCTGGCTCTTTGGAAAGACGGTGAACCCGCCGACAAGAAGCCGATCGGTTATGTATTAAGTATCGAGGGAGCCGACTCGTTCATCACGGTGAATCATGTGGAAAGGGCGTATGCTTATGGCTTGAGGGCGGTTGGCCCGGCACATTACGGCCCCGGAAGATATGCCAACGGTACGGATTCTACCGGTCATCTGAATGCCATGGGGAAAGAGTTGTTGCGTACCATGGATCGCTTGGGTATGATTCTTGACGTGACCCATTTATGTGATGAGGCTTTCTGGGATGCGTTGGATTTGTATAAGGGACCGATTTGGGCGAGCCATAACAACTGTCGGGCCTTCGTAGATCACAACCGCCAGTTTAGCGACGAGATGATCAAGGCGTTGATAGAGCGTGGCGCCGTGATCGGTATCGCCCTAGACGCTTGGATGATGGTACCGAACTGGGTGCGAGGCGAGTCTACTCCAAGAGGCATGAACTGTGGAATGGAGATTATGGCGAACAATATCGATCATGTCTGCCAATTGGCCGGAAACGCGAACCATGTGGCTATCGGCAGTGATCTGGATGGTGCTTTCGGTACGGAGCAATGCCCGTATGACCTAGTAACGATCGCCGATCTCCAAAAGATATTCCCGATCCTTCAATACCGTGGCTTTACGGACGATGCTATCAACCGTATCGCCTCTGGTAACTGGATTGAGTTCTTACGGAAGCATTTGCCGGAATAAGCTACTGCAACCCGGGTTGCAGTGATACCGCGATGTGGATGCAGTGTTACTGCAACCTGGATTGCAGCGTCACTGCATCCGTATCGCGGTAAAAAGACAAACACGGTGAGTCTATTTTATATCTGCAATACCAAGACGAACCGGCATCCCTTCTTATATTCCTTATCGATAGATAGGGTTCCGTTTAATTTACTAGCCATCAGTGCGCAGATGGGTAATCCCAAACCATCGCCTTGTGCTAGATCCTTCGCCTCATTGAATGGCTTGAATAAGTTCTCTTTTAGATCATCCGGTATGCCTGTACCATTATCGGTAATGATAAATTGGCAAACATGAGCGCCTTTCCGTTTAAATTCCAGACGGATGTTACCGCTGGAAGTATATAATGCGGCATTCTTTAACAAATGCAATAAGACTTGTTCCAGATGCTCGGCGTTCGTCTTAATCTCCAATTGGGGCACGTCTGTTACGAGGTTGACCTCCGGCTGAATATCCCCTTTAACCTTCTCCACGATTTTCTTACTGAAGTTTCCTACATTAAAAGAACTAACCTCATACGGTTCCATCAACGTATTCTCCAAGGAGGAAAGCTCTTGGATATGAACCGTAAACTGTTTCAAAGCCTCTACCCGTGTCCATACATCCTCGGCCTGCTTCGGAGCTACCGCCTGTAATTCTTTGGCGGATGCGCTAAGCTTGTTCAAGGTAGGCTCCATCTGAACCGATATGTTTTGGATGAATTGGGCTTGTTGTTCGCTATGCTCGTTTGTCGTCTGGATGATTTTCTTTAATTTCTTGTTCAGCACAATAAAGCGTAATAGAAGGAATCCCAAGAAAAGCAAGGCGGCTATCAGGATTACCACGAATGTGATAAGTCCGACAATCATATATTGCTTAACAGACAATTTATCGTCTTTCTCCTGTATTGTCTGTAGGCTCTGATCGTATTTTTGTTGTAATGCCCCTAGTTTATCCTCTGCCGTAAGAGCTTTTACGGAATCCGTCCATACGATGTATTTGTCGTAGGTACGTTCCATCAGTGGGGCGTTGTTTGCCTTACGAGCGATAGAGATCAGGTTCCGGTAGCAATCGTTCACCTTCTCATATTCTTTTTTCTCCTTATACTGGTTGATCAGTTTCTGGAAAGCAGCATCCCCCTGCTCGTTTTGCCCGAACGTATAATAATAACCTGCTTGGGTATATAATAAATTGTTCGATAACTTCTCATCGCCCGCTTGGCTGGCCAGATTATCTAATGTATTGAGTTGAACTTGCGCTTGGGCGGCGTTCTTTAGCTTAATATACATTTCCAACCGCTCTTTCGTTACTTGGAAGCGTTGCTCATAGAGCGATTTCTGCAACTTCTGTTCCTCGGTTAAGATGAATTGGTTCATCTGGCGGCAAAGATCGAATGCCTCTTGGTAATAATTCTCGCGATAATATAGATAAGCCGCCTGCGTACCGGCATCGATCGCCTGTTTGTAATCACCTTTTTGGGATAAGCTCTTGTAAGCTTGTAAAAAAAGATAACGAGCTTTGGTGTAGTCTTTTTTTTCCAGGCTGCTTTGTGCCTGTGTCATAAATTGATTCGTCGTGTTTTGCGCCTGTGTGACAGGGTAGAAACAAAGCATAAAAGATAGTAAAAGATAAATGACCCTCATAACTTAAATTTTTTTGAAGTAAAAATATGTATTTACTGGGATTCATACAAAATATATCAGGGGAAAAATAATAGATATTTTATTTTAAGATACGATTTGTGTGTCAATATTCATATTTATTTTGTCAATTCTGAAAGTTCCGAACAAGTGGAATGTGCTATCTTTATCACATTTATTAACCTTAAGAATTGTGTTTATGAGTATATCCGTATTAACAAAAGGCATGTCGTGTCTATTCTTTTGTTTTTGTGTTTGTTGTATGAATGCGCAAGTAAGAAACACTGATCCTGTACGTCACTTGAGGATATCCGGTTATTTGGGGCAACGGATCGACGCTTGTATCGAGTATCGAGTGAAAGCTCAAGATGTGGATCATTTGGTGGAACCTTTCCGGCATAAGGAAGAGACCTCGCGCTGGCAATCGGAATTTTGGGGAAAATGGATACAAGGGGCGATCGCCTCATACCGTTATGATAAAGATCCTGAGTTGTACAAGATTATTAAGAATGGAGCGGAGTTGTTGATGGAAACCCAATTGCCGAATGGATATATCGGTAATTATTCCGAGGAAGCGCAGTTGAACCAGTGGGATATATGGGGGCGGAAATACACGGCTTTAGGTTTGATCGCTTATTATGACTTATCCGGGGATCGAAAAGCTTTGGATGCCGCCTGCCGGGTGATCGACCATTTGATGACGCAGGTGGGACCCGGAAAAGTGAATATCGTGACGACCGGTAATTATATAGGAATGCCAAGCTCTTCGGTACTTGAGCCGGTGATGTATCTGTATAATCGTACCCGGCAAGATAAATATCTGGATTTTGCCAAGTACATCGTAAAGCAATGGGAGACTCCGGAAGGCCCTCGATTGATTAGTAAGGCGATTGCGGATATTCCTGTCGCCGGACGTTTCCCACATCCAAAGGTTTGGTTCTCTCCGGAGAATGGACAAAAAGCATATGAGATGATGTCTTGTTATGAGGGCTTGTTGGAACTTTACAAGGTCACTAAGAATCCATTATATTTATCTGTGGTGGAGAAAACGATGAATCATATAATCAATGAGGAAATCAATGTGGCCGGTTCTGGTAGTGCATTCGAGTGCTGGTATGGAG
>OGXR01001984.1_pt1 | contig 13921 bp, 13 predicted proteins | sample 1576331 | NCBI WGS metagenome assembly OGXR01 (sample SAMEA3541473, study PRJEB24748) | human gut metagenome | biome: human gut; feature: human-associated habitat; material: faeces | place: China | collected 2012 | reverse complement strand
GTCGTAGAGCACCACGCCCGCCGAAGAATCCGCAGGCACATAATCGTAGCGGCCTGCCATGGCGCTGGGCTGGTACACGTCGGACAGGAAGGTGTCGATGGCTTCCTCAATCGAGTACGTCCGGCAGAAAGCGCCCACGATGCCGGACTTGGCAAGTGGATCGGCTTGCTGCTTGCGCTGCCGGTCGATGAGCGTGCTCTCACGGGACGAGGTAGGCAGAAGACTCACATCCCGCCAACCGGGATGTGCGGAAAGAAAAGCGTCCGGGTTGAGCCATGCGCCGTCGAAACGCTCGAACACGTACTCGCCGTTGCTGGGCGTGGTCGGCCAGTACATCAGCTGGTGCGCCCGGTACGAGCAGCTGTCCACACAGTCGATGCCCCATTCCTTAGCCAGCAGACGGGTCAGCGCCAGATATTCCTCCGGGGACACATCCCGCGTCAGCGGCGTGATGATGCGATACCTCGGCGCTTCCGGCGTGTGGCTGTGGGTGGAATACAGGCAGGAGGCGTACTGGTTCAGCATCCGATAGCGTTCCAGAAAATCCGGATCGGCGCTGTCGACGTCGTGGGTCAGCATGGAGCGACATTCCACATTGGCCGCTTTTCGCCGTCCCTGCTTGAGCCAGCCGCCTACCATGCCGCCCTTGTCCTTGGCCCGGTCGCGCTCGACCTTGGACAGCTTCGGGTATTCTTCCACCGTTTCCGGGGTGCGAATCGTGTTCTTCAGCCGCTCGCACAGCGCGTCGAAGGTAATGGTTTTATTCGACCAGACCTTGGCAAAACAGCTGCTGCCGTAGGCGATCTTCAGTTCTCGCATGACGCTTGTACCTCCTGACAGTCCTTCGTAAAGTAGCGGATGGTCTTATTCCGGCTTTCGGCCTTGCGGATTTCCGAGGCCATGCCCTGTGAAATCGTCTCGCCAAACACCCAGACCTCGTTGCACTTGGTGAGCAGCAACCGGCTCATGAACAGCGTCTGCTGCCGCTGCGCCGGATCTGTGTCGTCCATGAACTGCGGGAACAGCAGGTGAGTGGCGATGGGCACACAGTTTTTCTGCACCGCAAACCGGCAGTACGCCTGTGCCCGCCTGACGTTCTGCTTTACGTCGCCCGCGTAAGGGGAGCAGATATACACGATAGGCCGGTAGACGGCATAGCTTGCCCGCAGCTGCTTTACCGCCTGCTTTTCCTGCTTGCGTTCCTTTTCGATGCCGGTGAACGCCTCGTCCACCGTAGGATCATGGTAGCCTTCGTGCTTGTATTTTGAAAATCGCATGTGCGCCTCCTTAATCCTTCTTGTAAAATGCACACTCATAGCCGTCCGCCCGGAGCACCAGCCCTTTCGCCCATGGCGGCGTTCTGCCCATCTGCTCACAGACAGCGTCCAGAGATACACGGGGATCGGCTTCGAGGATGATTTCGTCGTGAACGTGCGCCACAATATCGCAGCAGCGCAGCGTGCGCATGGCGTAGCACAGCAGGTCGCGGCTGATGCCTTGCACGATGTTTTCCACGAACTTGGGGCCGTAGGACTCGATGTGCTCCCACTTTTTCGTCGCACCCACGCCCATATAGGTCACAGCCGGAGAGCCGAACTGGTTCTCGCCGATCCGGGGCTTGGCGTAACACAGGTCTCTGCCGGAGGGCAGGTGAATGAACAGCATTCCGGACTGCACATGGAAGCGAATGCCGTGGGCATAGGTGGAGGTCTTATCACGAACTGCCGTCATAACCGCTTCGTCCACGTCCCACCACAGCCGGGTGATGTGCGGGTTGGCGCTGCGCCACTGCCTGACCAGCGTAGGAAGCTCTTCTTCGGGCAGGCCCATTTCCAATGCGCCCATGGCCTTCAGCGCACCCACCGAACCACCGTAACCGAGGGCCAGCTCGGCAATCTTGCCCTTTTGACGGAGATGTCCGTTTACACCATGCTTTTCCACCGGCACACCGAACATCTGACTGGCGGAGGCGCAGTAAATATCGCCGCCGCGCTCGAACACCTTCATGCGCCACTGCTCACCGGCCAGCCATGCAATCACGCGGGCTTCCACCGCGCTGAAGTCGCTGACGATGAGCTTTTTGCCTACACTGGGGATAAAGGCGGTGCGGATCAGCTCGGACAGCACGTCTGGCACGGAGCCATACCGTCTTTGAATGGTATCGTAATCGCAGCGCCGGACACACGCTCTTGCTTCAGCCAGCTCCTCCATGTGGTTCTGGGGCAGGTTCTGCAGCTGCACATTGCGTCCAGCCCAGCGTCCGGAGCGATTGGCCCCGTAGAACTGGAACGCGCCGCGCACACGCCCGTCCGCACAGGCAGCGCTGCGCATGGCGATATACTTTTTCACACTGGACTTGGCCAGCTGCTGCCGCAGAATGAGCACTTCCTTCAGATCAGGCGGGCAATCCTTGAGCAACGCCGTCACCTGCTTTTTGCCGAGGCTCTCGGTGAGCACATCATGCTCCACCAGCCACTTCTTCATCTGCTGCACGGAATTGGGGTTTTCAAGGCAGGTCAGCTTCTGCATCTGCTCCGTCAGCTCGGCGCGGGAGCGCATATCCATCTGGATGGCGCTTTCCACCAGCTGCCGGTCGATGGCGATGCCCCGGTCGTTGATCTCCTGATCCTGATGGTACTGCTCCCACACGTCCTCCGGCACGGGATACCGGCGCAGGCGCTTTTGAATGCCTATCTCCGTTTCCACGTCCCGCAGGTTATATGCTTTGAAAAGCGTCCATTTTTCCGGCGCGTCCTGCGGCAGATTACGGGTACGACCGCCGTTTGCTTTGGTGGCGGCACAGGGCTGACAGAAATAGCGGATCAGCTCCTTGCCTTCACTCAGCTTCTGCTTATCCAGCGCCAGTGCCGCGCCTACGCCCATCAGGGACAGAGGCAGGCCGAGGTATGCCGACCAGATCATGGTGCAGCGCCACTGTGCCGGATCGAGGAACTCGTCGTTCGGCATTCCCAGATACCGGGACAGGCACACGCGCTCAAAGTTGGCGTTAAACGCCCACTTGGTAACGCGCTCATCCGTAAGCGCCGCGAGGATTTCCTCCGGGATGCGCTCGCCGCTGGCCAGATCGACCACCTGCACAGGATTGTCGTCCACCGAATAGTCAAACAGCAAAATCTCAAAATCCGGCGCTTCACTGTAGCGGTAGACCGAGGATTTATTCAGGTCGACGCTGGAATAGGTTTCTATATCAAGGCTGATGTGGTTCAAATGAGGTTCACCTCCATAGAAAAAGGGCGGCGGGAATGCCGCCATGGGAAACCCGCCGCCTCGGTCGTGTGTCAGCTGAGGAAATCCTCATCGTCGTCCACCGGCTCAAACTCCTCGCTGGCCTTGGCTCTGCCGCCCAGCGAATCTCCGTCCTTGAGCTTCTGAATGTTCCCCAGCCCGGCGGCGACGCCGCGATTGCCGTTGGAGTTATAGCCGTAGAAGGTGACGGTGATCCTGCCGTAGCAGCCGGAGTACACCTCGGTCTGGTCAAGAATGGGCTGCACCTGCTTGTCCACCACCTGCGGCTTCTCGCGGCTGTTGGCGTTCAGGAAATAACAGCCTGCATACGCCTCGTCCTCCGGGCGGTCAATATCGCCGTCCCGCAGGGGCAGCTTCAGGTTCGGGGGAATCTTGCCACCCCACTTGGGCAGGGATTCCTGCTTGGCCACCTCGATGGCCGCCTTGATGGCGTTGACCGTCTTGGTATCGGATTTGGGGATAATGGCGCTGACGCTGTACTTCGGTTCGCTGCCGTTGACGCTGTCCGGCTCCCAGCAGTGCAGGAAGGAAAAGCGGCACGGGATCATGACCTTCTTGGGATTGGAAAAGCTACTCATCTTCTTCATACCTCCATGAAATCATCTTGGGCGGTGCTGGCAGTGACGGCCTCGCGCCGGTCGGATTCCGGCACCAGCGTCAGCTTGCCATGGGGTTTCGTAACGTACTGGCCGAGGATGGAGCGGAACTGCTCCTTGCCCATGAGCTTCTCCATCTCGCCAATACCGATCAGGGTTTTCTTGTAAATGTCTTTGTAACCAGCGGCGATTGCGGCCTGTACTACGTCGGCTTCGTCCGTATACTTACGGATGCTGCGGCCTTCGACCACCTTGAAGCCGGGCCATGCTTTGCCATGGTTGACGGCCTCGTCCTGTGCGAAGGCATACACATCCGCAGCCCATTTGGAAAGCTCGTCCGCCTTGCCGATGATCTCGGAAATTTCTGCGTCGGACAGCAGCGCAGGCTGACGGAAATCCATCTTGGCCAGCGCCAGATAGCTTTCTGCACGGGCGCGGCATTGGTTCCGGGCGCGGCAGAAGCGGCACCATGTGCCAGCGGAGAAATCACCCGCGCCGATAAGCGCCTGCGCACCGGCAGGGCGGAGCACTTCGTTGCCCCAGCGCTTCAGGTATTCGGGCGATACGCTCCATGTGGAGGAATTACCGAGGCGCGGCTGAAAGATGGTCATGCGCACCGTTTCGATGTCGTAGAGTGCCTCAGCCATGTGCAGCACGCCCAGCCCGTAGATCATGAGCTGCGGGTTTTCCTCTGCGTGAACCTCCACGCCCTTGCCCAGCTTCAGGTCAATGACGTGGGCAACCTTATCGGTGATGATGACCATGTCCGCTGTGCCGAAGCAGCCGTCCACATACTCGGAAGCGTCGATGCGCTGTTCCACCAGCAGTACGGGGCTGTGACATTCCCGGCGAGCGTCCTCGATTTCGCCAATGACGAAGGACACATACTCGTCCACCGCTTCCAACAGCTCGTCCTTGTAGTATTCGGACGTGGGCCGGGTGGTGCGCTGCTTTAAGTGCTTGCGAATCAGGTGCTCGGCCAGTGCATGGCCTGCCGTGCCCTCGGCGGCGTATACGCTCTCGCCCTCTTCAAACTGTTCTTCCAGCAGCAGGGAAGGCGGGCAATGGATGCGGCGGTTGGCCGCCGAGGGAGAAAATCTTGCGTGTGTATCCGGCATTACAGTTTCCTTGCCTCCTCCATGAGCGCGGCGTAATCCTCCGGCTTCACCCCGGAGAGCTTGCCTGCGTCGTACTTGTACAAAAGTGCTTTGACTTCAGCGGTCTTGCCGTCACCGCTCTTTTCTGCCAGTGCGGCGCGTACTTGATCGATTGTAACCGAAGGAGACGTGTGCTTTTTTGCAGAGGAATCGCCTTCCTGACACGGAGACTCCGGTGTGTTTTCGACGATACTGTTGGCAACACACTCAAGGCTGTCTGCCAGGTGGCGTATATCGTTGACCACGTCTAACAGGAGTTTGACTTTGCTCATACCGTTCGTCCTTTCTTTGCTCGTTGTTGGGGAGAGCCGTACTCGTCCAGCATCTGATGAAGCACATTGGCCTGATGCGCGTTGCAGGTGCCAAGCAGCTCGGAAAGGACATGCTGTTGCTCATTGCTGAGAATATTGCGGTGTGGATGGTACCAATCCGCCACCTTTACGCAGCCGCCGTGTCCTCGCTGGGTTTCGAGAGGGTGATCAACCATGAGCGTAATGACATCGGAGTGAATTGTCCGGGGTGTGACGTGTAACTCGTTTGCAAGCCGCCCCATGGTTTCATGCCTGCGTGCAGTTAAAATCCGTAGGATTTCTGCGCGTCGTTCATTTGCTGTCACGGTTGATCACCTCCTCTCTCCGGCTCTGAGAGGAGAATAGCAGTCAAATAAGAAAGGTAATTTCCTATTTGAAAAGGTTTCATTTGGAAAAGTGTGTGGATGATGTTCATGACCATTGCTCCTTGATGGGAGCCGAAGCATGAAGCGCTCGCTTGATACGTGCTTGATCCAAAACACAAAAAACACCGAGGGTGGGCATCGATGCAAAAAAAATCGCCGAAATGATGCTTTGAATAAAGCAGTCATTCCGGCGATCTTGGTACTCCTTTGCATCGGCGTCCGTTGCTCGGCGTGGTTGCAGTTTATGCGTTTTTTTCAAGGGAAGCGGATTCTACCGGGATGCAACCCGTAAATCACGCTGCGGCTGTTGTGATTTCCTGAACCGTCGTGGCAAGAGAATCGCACCCCTCGCTCGGATTCACTTCCGTTCCCAGGCAACGCTATGCAGTTTTCCTGAGCGCGTGCGCCGGAGTTTCACCGGCTTCTTACAAACTTCACAGTACGCGATCAAGTGGGTCAGGTGCCCTCAATGTGGAGGTAAAACAGCTTTCCCCCACATCGAGGGCAGAACATGTACTTTGGCATCTGGACTCCTTTCCGGCTCGGCCAGCGTGCGGATTCACTCCACCAGCTGCGTAAGCCACCCAGCCGTTGGTCGGGCCAGCAGTCGTGCGTTCTGATAAGCCATCTCCAGCGTAAGGCAGGTATGGCCAATGTAGTAGCCGTCCATAATCGACAGCGCCATGGCGAGGTCGGGCCTCTCCATATTCGTCAAATGGATGGGCAGAAGATATTGTACACGGCCCTGGAACATTTGCGGAACCGCGAGGTTCCAGTCGCTCAGCGCCTTTCGGCGAGTCAACTCCACCGCCGTTTCCAGCAGCAAGGGCAGGTTCCATGCCGTGCGGATGGATTCGGGCAGCCGCGTCACGTTCTCCTCATCATCAAGGATGTGGCCCGCGTTGACACGGATTTCCCATTCTGGGTCGTAGTACGTCATTTCTTGCCGCAGCAGGAACGCTGGCCGCTGTGGCAGCAGCTGAACGCATTTGAACCACGGCGAGTCGTTGGTCGCAAATCCTTTGAAGCACCATTTTCTTAGCGTGTTCAATCTCTTGTTTCGGTCGAAGCACATGTAGATCGCCTTGTAGCTTCGGGTATACAGCCCGGTGTGGAAGCATGAAAAATCGTTGCGACCGTTCCGCGCGGAATGTTGACGTCGGCGACCAGTCCGTCGAGCCCGAATTCGGCACGTTCCGTGGCTTGCGCGGTTTCCTCGGCATTTTCCGCGTTCTCGCCGATTTCGGCAATCTGACCAATATTTGTTTTCACGGTTTGTTTCACGGCGTTACCAGCCTTCTCGGCATCAGTCTGTTCGCTCAAGTTCTCCATATTTCCAGTATCGCCCACAGCGTCCCCAAACCATCAGCCCCCGCCATTTCTCCGCCTTTCGCAACCGACCAATCGAAACCCGACCAAACCACCGACGACGCCACACGTCCTCACCGGTAAATCAAAATGTACCCCTCACACATCCGGGTTTCCACCCGCCACGCATTCGGATTTTTCTTCGTACGACATTCGGATTTTCCTTTGCGTAGGATTCGGATTTTCTCAGACGGGGGTGAGACGGCGATTCAACACGACTTTGGACATGCCATCGATAGCATGGAATCATGCGTTATTTTGAAGATGAAATTTCCGGAATCGACGGCAGCACGGCCACGTTCGTCGGCTACTGCCTTGACAACAGCAGCGAAATCGACCCGAATCGCAAGCGCCCGTCCGTGCTGGTGATTCCCGGCGGCGGCTACGAAATGACGTCCGACCGCGAAGCCGAACCAATCGCCATGCAATTCCTTGCAGCCGGCTTCAACGCGTTCGTGCTGCGCTATTCCGTGAAACCGTCCATCTTCCCGGTCGCGTTGCTGGAAGCGGCCGAGGCGATGCGGCGGATCCGCACGCATGCCGACGAATGGCATTGCGATGCCGACGCGATCGCGGTGATCGGCTTCTCCGCCGGCGGTCACCTTGCCGCCAATCTTGCGACTTCCGCCAGCGACGACGTGCTCGCGGCGCATGGTTACGACGCGGATGCGGTGCGCCCGAACGGCCTGATGCTCGCCTACCCGGTGGTCACGTCCGGCCCGCTCGCCCACCGCGGCAGTTTCGATGCGCTGCTCGGCGACCGCAAGGCCGATCCGGAAGCGCTCGACGCCGTTTCGATCGAAAAGCATATCGACGCGAAGACGCCGCCGGTGTTCGTCTGGCATACCGTTCCGGACGATTGCGTGCCGTATGAGAACACGCTGATGCTCGTCGACGCTTGCAAGAAGGCCGGCGTGAGCGTCGAGGCGCACCTGTTCCCCAGCGGCGGCCACGGCCTGTCACTCGGCACCGCCGAAACCGCATGGCAGGGGGTCAACGGCATCGAACCGTGCGTGCAGGTCTGGCCGAAACTTGCGATCGCGTGGATGCGTCGCACGTTTGCCGCTACCGACGCCACCGCCGCCATGACCGGCTCTGCCACGACCGTCGCGATTGCCGAATAATCGCCATTCCTGCGTTTTTTCTGCGTCTTTTCACGTCTTTTTTGTCGCACGACTTCGCTTTTCGGACCAAAAAATCAAGTCGTGCGACATTTAATCGAGTAAAAATACCCCCTAACCGGCATTTTCCGGACAAAAACGGCATTTAGGGGGTATCGGCGTCGCACGACTTGAAAATAACCGCCAAAAATCAAAGACGTGCGACGTTTTGCGCCACCTAATCGCCAAAATCAGATGGGACGCGACTCGTGCACCATCTGACGATCGCCGTAATACAACGAGTTCAGGCCAGGATTCGCCGGCGTGCCCCACGCGGACGCCGGACGCGCCGGACGCACCGGACAGCCGCTGAGCACGCTGGACAGCTGCCGGACAACCATTGAACAACCACCGGGCACCACCGGCCGGACACCACCAACAAGCACGCGCCCATAGGCACATATTGACGATTTGTGCAGATTTGCCACCCGTCGTCGCACTGCGGCGCACACTGCATAGACCCGTTGGTAGTCTGTGATTGGTTCGCAACGGCACATTCGTTGCGCACGATGGAAAAGCAAGCCACACGAACCGACCCCGCGCAACCGCGCAAAACCACACAGAGAGACCCATGAATATCATCAATTTCTTCGTCAACCTCATCAAGGACCCCCGTACCGCGATCGCCAGCTGGATCGCGATGGGCGTCGCCCCGACCCTCGGCTTCATCTTCCTCATCGTCTTCATCGAGACCGGTGTGGTCTTCTTCCCGTTCCTGCCGGGCGATTCCCTGCTGTTCGCGGCCGGCTTCTTCGCCGCCCCCGACGCACAGACCGGCGTGTCAGCGCTGCCGCTGTTCGCGCTGCTACCGGTGGTCTGGTGCGCCCCGATCATCGGCGACCAGTGCAACTACTGGATCGGCCACTTCTTCGGACGTCGCATCATCGAATCCGGCAAAGTCAAGGCCATGACTCCGGAACGCATCGAAAAGACCGAGAAAATGATTGAGAAGTGGGGTCCGCTGGCTGTGTTCCTTGGCCGCTTCTTCCCGTTCATCCGCACGTTCATGCCGTTCATTTCCGGCATTTCCGGCATGCGCTGGAGCCGTTTCACGCCGTTCTCGGTGCTCGGCGGTCTGTGCTGGTCCACACTGTTCACGCTGCTCGGCTATTTCTTCGGCGGTATTCCGGCCGTGCAGAAGCATTTCGAATTGGTGATTATTGCGATTCTTGTGCTGTCGCTGATTCCGACGATCGTCGGCCTGCTCAAGGCCAAGTTCGGCAAGAAGAAGCCGGCCAAGGTGACCGATGCTCAGTTGGACGTCATGGAAGACGGCATCAAGAACCTCGATAAGTAAGCAAGGAATGTAGATTACCGCATAAGGAATCGTCGTGAAAATGAAGGCCCTGACTGTGCATATGAGGTCAGGGCCTTTTCTGCATGAGATGGGCGTGAAACAACAGCGTGGTTATCCACATTTGTCGTGGACGACATGCCGGGGTGTGGATAACTCAGCAAGCTAGAACCACAATGGTCGATTCGTGTTGAGCATTGAACTCGGACACGTTTCAATCGGCTTATGAATAGCAACACCACACCCCGCGTGGCGCGTAGGATCACCTCGCCAGCGGTAGCACCTCCGGGCATTCCGCTGCCCACGGACGATGCGCCGATTCCAGCGCATCGCTACTACACTCCGCCGCCCAGGCCGTTGGCCTCATGCGAACGGCAGAGATCGGGCGAGGCTCCGGCACTCGCCCTAACTACAGACACCAGCTTCCATAACATTGTGACGATGACGTCAGGTCATGGAGGCGTGGGGTTGAGTGTCATGGCTTCCATGCTTGCATGGACATTGGCGAGACGTGAACACAGCTGCGCTCTCATAGACGCTGATTTCGTGGCCGGATGCCTTGACCTGCTGCTGGGTGTAGAACGAGAGCCGGGTTTACGATTCAGCCAAGTCGACGCACCCCTCGGCCGCATCGAGGGCGATGCGATGAACCATGAGCTGATGATGTGGGAGGGTGTGCGAGTACTTCCCTATGACCCTTGGAGCGCGCGCCAGCCTGACTGGTGGGAAGTTCAAGCGGCCATTCGAGCCTTGGCGGAAACGAACGACGTTGTCATCGTAGATGCCGGTCAGGGTGGACTCATTGAGACCGTACCCGATCTGCGCAGTGGCATGCAGGTGATTGCCGCGGAATTGTCGGTGATGGGGCTGGCCAGAGCCAAGTCGCACCGGTCCAGACTGGATTCATGGGGCTGTGAAGCGCCACATATCGTCGGCGTGGAACCACGTGGCGCTCCACGTGGGAGAGGCCACGTGGGTATTGGTGAGGCGCAGGACTATTTGACTGCCACGGTATTGGGGCCTGTCAAACCAAGTGTCAATCTGTGTGGAGACGTACTGGAAGGCCTCGGCATCAGATCGGTGACCAAAGGCAGCCGCAAAGCCGTGAGCTTGCTTGCCGATCTTGTCGAGCAGGCCATTCGCCCGGTTTCGGGAGCTTCTTGCAAGGACCGGTGATGCGGTATGGCTGCCGTAATCACTCGGGCTGATGAGCCCGGCGCAGTGCCCAGAACTGTGTTCTTCGGTCTATTGAATGATGTGGCATCCGACCCGCAGGTTACCGATCTGGCGGTGACCTGTGATGGCCGCGTTTGGGCGGACCGCGGCAACGGCATGCGAGAAACAGTATTGCGTGTGCCGTTTCGCTCGCCGCAAGTAGTTCGAGAATACGCCGTCCAACTGTGCGCGCAGCTTGGGCGCAGACTGGATGATGCCTGCCCGATAGCGGACGCCGCCAGTCCAGACGGCATCCGCGTGCATGCGGTGATTGCCCCATTGGTGCCACAAGGTGCCGCAATCTCCATACGGTTCCCTGACAGGACCATGGCATCGTTGCGACATCTGAGCCAATTAGGTGTATTCCCGGCTGCTTGGCTGCCGATGTTCGTGGGACTGGTGCGCAGACATGCCACAGTGCTGATTACCGGCGGAACAGGCGTGGGCAAGACCACCTTGCTCAAGGCGCTGCTGGCGCAATGCGATGTGAACGAGCGCATCGTCACCGTAGAGGAAGTTCGTGAACTGGGAGAACTGGGGCGTGGCGATCATGTGTCGTTGGTAACGCGCGAGGCGAATGTGGAGGGCGTCGGAGCCATAAGTCTGACGGACTTGGTCAAAGCGACGTTGCGAATGCGCCCCGACCGCGTGGTGCTGGGCGAATGCCGTGGCGCGGAAATCGTCGACCTATTGCGCGCGTTCAATTCTGGTCATCACGGTGGCATGACCACTGTGCATGCGGACGGCGTGAACCGAGTACCGTCCAGGCTGATTTCGCTTGGATTACTCGCCGGAGTCAGTCCACAGGCGTTGGCCATGCTGGCGGCAGGCGCTTTCGACGCGGTGGTGCATTTGGAGCGAGTGAACGGACAGCGGCGTATCACGCAGATCGGCGAACTGCGTGTAGCACATGGTGAACTGGCAGGAACACCGCTGGCGGTATGGAATGGCTGCCATCCTCCTCGGTATGCCGCCGAATGGGGGCACTTCATTGAACGATGGGGCATCGTTCCCGGGCCGAGTGGTGGTGGGTGATGATGCGGTGTGCTGTTCTGGTGGCGCTCGCCGTGCTGGAAGGCTTCAACGACGTCCATGACGTGATTGATTCCTTGCTGTTGGCTGTCTCGCTGGCTGTGGCCGCCGTGCCGGAAGGCTTGGCCGCCATCCTGACCGTGGTGCTGGCGCTTGGTGTGCAGCGTATGGCCGCGCACAACGCCATCGTCAAGAAACTGCATTCGGTGGAGACCTTGGGCTCCGCTTCCGTGATCTGCTCGGATAAGACCGGTACGCTGACCCGCAACGAGATGACCGTGGAACGTGTGGTCACCCCGTCCGGCGAAGTGCAGATCACTGGCACCGGTTACGCGCCGGAAGGCCGCATGGTTATGACCGGCGGCGTCAGTCCTGAAGCAGAGAAGGCCTAGATGGTGGCAGAGGAAGGCAGCGCCACGCTCGTGGCCGGCACGCTCGCGAACGACGGCGAACTACGCGAGGAGAACGGCCGTTGGGAGATTGTGGGCGACCCCACCGAAGTCTCGCTGATCGTGGCCGCACGCAAGGTCAAGGCCGATCGCAAGATCAAGCGATACACGCGCGTTGGCGAGATTCCGTTCACCTCCGAACGCAAGCGCATGTCCATCATCGCCAAGGACAGCACCGAGAACGGTCTGGCGCCGCAGATTTCCTCCGAGGACAGCACCGATTCAGACAAGCTCACCGTGTTCGCCAAGGGCGCGCCCGACGTGCTGTTGAGCTACTGCACGCGCATCCGCGTGGGTGGTCAGGTCCGTAAGCTCACCGAAGGCGATCGCCAGTCGATTCTCGCCACCGTCGAACGTCTCTCCTCCGAGGCCTACCGTACGCTTGGCGAGGCCTGCCGTCCGCTGGAAACCGGTTCTTTGGCTGATGTGCCCGGTGTAAGCGTCAACGCTGCAGGCCAGGTGTCCGACATCGCCGATCAGGCCGAAGCCATTGAAACCGATCTCATCTGGAATGGCATGGTCGGCATTATCGATCCGCCGCGTACTGAGGTGCGCGACTCCGTGACCGAGGCCCATCGTGCCGGCATCCGCACGGTGATGATCACCGGCGACCACCCGCTGACCGCCGCCCGCATCGCCTCCGACCTTGGCATCATCGCCAAGGATGGCAAGGCCCTGACCGGCGACCAGCTCGACCAGCTGCCCGATGAGGCCGCGCTCGACAAGGCCACGTCCGAAGTGTCCGTGTACGCGCGCGTGGCCCCCGAGCACAAGCTCAAGATCGTCGAATCCTTGCAGCGCCAAGGCAACATCGTGGCCATGACCGGCGACGGTGTGAACGATGCCCCGGCAGTCAAGTCCGCGGACATCGGCGTGGCCATGGGCATCACCGGCACCGAAGTGACCAAGCAGAGCGCCAAGATGATTCTGGCGGACGACAACTTCTCCACCATTGTGGCCGCCGTACGCGAGGGTCGCGTGATCTTCGACAACATCCGCAAGTTCCTGCGCTACCTGCTGAGTTCCAATGTGGGTGAGGTGTTCACCGTGTTCCTCGGTGTGGTGTTTGCCGGCTTCCTCGGCATCCGCCAGCCGGAAACCGTGGGCGTCACCGTGCCGCTGCTCGCCACACAGTTGCTGTGGATCAACCTGCTGACCGATGCCGCGCCGGCGTTGGCTATGGGCGTGGACCCGCAGACCGACGATGTGATGGGTCGTAAACCGCGTAAGGTGACGGACCGCGTGATTGACGCCTCCATGTGGGGCGACATCATCTACATCGGCGTCATCATGGCCATCGTCACGCTGATTGGTATGGACATGCACCTGTCCGGCGGCTTGTTCACCGACCGCTCGGTGGATGCCATCGGCCATGAAGCGCAGATGACCGAGGCCCGTACGATGGGCTTCACGATTCTGGTGTTTGCCCAGCTGTTCAACGCGCTGTCCTCCCGTTCGCATCTGCAGTCCGCATTCGTGGGTCTGTTCTCCAACAAGTGGCTATGGGGTGCGATTGGTTTGTCCGTGGCGCTGCAGCTCGTGGTGATTTACGTGCCGTTCCTCAACGGTCCGTTCGGCACCGTGGCATTGAGCCCGATGGCTTGGGTGGAATGCATCTGCCTGGCCGCAATCGTGCTGATTGCCTCCGAACTGCGCAAGATTGTGCTACGCGCGATGGCCAAGCGTTAAGCCATCGCAATAGCCCTG
>OGXR01001980.1_pt1 | contig 13946 bp, 10 predicted proteins | sample 1576331 | NCBI WGS metagenome assembly OGXR01 (sample SAMEA3541473, study PRJEB24748) | human gut metagenome | biome: human gut; feature: human-associated habitat; material: faeces | place: China | collected 2012 | reverse complement strand
ATTGAGCTTGAGACATCAGTTGATGGCTGGACAAACGAGCAGATGGTAGATTTCATCAAGGAGCACAATGTTCCATGTCCATCATGCGGCAAGCACAATTTCACAGATATCAGACAGTTCAACCTCATGTTCAAGACCTTCCAGGGTGTTACAGAGGATGCTAAGAATACAGTATATCTTCGTCCGGAGACCGCACAGGGTATCTTTGTAAACTTTAAAAATGTACAGCGTACATCACGTAAAAAGATTCCGTTCGGTATCGGACAGGTTGGTAAGTCATTCCGTAACGAGATTACACCTGGTAACTTCACCTTCAGAACACGTGAGTTCGAGCAGATGGAGCTTGAGTTCTTCTGCGAGCCTGGAACAGATCTTGAGTGGTTTAAGTATTGGAGAGGCTTCTGCCGTGACTGGCTCATTTCCCTTGGAATCAAGGAGGATGAGATGAGACTGCGTGATCATGATCCTGCTGAGTTAGCCTTCTATTCAAAGGGAACTACAGATATCGAGTTCTTATTCCCATTCGGATGGGGCGAGCTTTGGGGCATTGCTGATCGTACAGATTATGACCTCGGACGTCATCAGGAAGTTTCAGGACAGGATCTTACATACTTCGATGACCAGAAGAATGAGAAATATCTGCCATACGTTATAGAGCCGTCACTCGGTGCAGACCGTGTAGTACTCGCTTTCCTTTGCGCAGCTTATGATGAAGAGGATATCGGTACACCGGAGAAGCCGGATGTCAGAACAGTATTCCATTTCCATCCAGCACTTGCACCTGTAAAGATTGGAGTGCTTCCACTGTCAAAGAAGCTCAATGAGAGTGCTGAAAAGGTATTTGCACAGCTTTCAAAGACATACAACTGTGAGTATGATGACAGAGGAACAATCGGAAAGAGATATCGTCGTCAGGATGAAATCGGAACACCATTCTGCGTGACATATGATTTCGACTCAGAGGAAGACCATTGCGTAACAGTACGTGACCGTGACACAATGGAGCAGGAGCGTATCGCAATTGATGAGCTTGATGCTTATTTTGCAAAGAAATTTGAATTTTAATTTTGTAATATAATACAGATAATAAAGGGCAACCAAAGATATAGTAATCTATTCTTTGGTTGTTCTGATATATGGAGATTGTGAATATGGAAGCAAAAGAATTAAAGAAGCTGAGCAGAAGTGAGCTGCTAGAGATGCTTTTAGACAGAAGTAAAGAGGTTGAACACTTAAGAAAAGAGCTTGACGAGACAAAAAAACATATTCAGACACTTGAGCGTGAGGTAAAGACATCGGGTGATATCAATGCTGCAATTAATAAACTCACGTCAGCAACAGAGGAAATCCAGAAATTTGCTGCTGTAATATCAATGGCTTCAAATAATCTGACAAGAAAATAATATAGAAGCAATATTTTGTGGTTATGAAATGGATAATTGGACAAAAGAATGATAGAAAAAATATATAAAAAGGCAATATATGCTCTGGCAAGAGTTGCCGTAAAGTACATTGAGCTAAGAAAAAAAAGAGAACAGAAGAAAATCAGGCAGAATAAATCAGCTAACCTTACAAATTCGACAAAAAGCTACACAGATGCTGAATACAATAAAAAGGTAGTTGCAGAGATTAATCATAACAATACTGCAGCTGTTGCAGAAAGCAAAAATAATATTGATGTAGTGGATTTAAGCAAAGATGAGGAGCTGAAGGATGTCGAACAGAAACCACTTACCAATGAGGATAAGCTTGATTTACTTTTGGCACAGATGATGGAAACATCTGTTAAGTCATCTGAAAAAGTAACGCAGGTACACAAGCAGAACCAAAATGTTGATGAAAATATATCACAGGAAATAGCGGAAATAATTCCGGTCAAATATGTAACACCGGCGCCAGACATAACTCCTGATATAGAAAAAAATATTGAAATAGAGAAGGAATTTCAGCAGACTAAAAAAGAAAACCAGCCTGAGGATATATCTGTACATATAGAGAAGGAAATATCAAAGAAAGCTTCAGAAGATAACAGAGCTGGGAATATAGAATCTGAGAATAAAGAATCTGAGAATAGAAGTGCTGAGAAGAATGAGGATACGTCGGGCTATCGCAGTATCATGACAGATGATTATGACCGTTACAGTGATGAACTTGGCATAAAGGAGCTGCGTCAGGAGCTAAGAAGAGTGAAGTACAATAATAAATTTGCAGCAACACTCTTCAATACCATAGGAACACTTGTGGTAGTCGCAGCGGCAGCAATACTGGTCGCAAACCTGTGGCTTCCTATTTTGAAGGTGACCGGAACATCTATGTCACCGACGTTACAGGAGGGACAGGTGCTTATGGCGTCAAAGGGACATGACTTTAAGACGGGAGATGTCATAGCCTTTTATTTCAATAACAAGATACTTGTAAAAAGAGTTATTGCGATGCCTGGTGACTGGGTCAATATATCGGATGATGGAACTGTTTATGTAAACGATATTGCAATTGATGAGCCGTATCTCAAGGAAAAAGCTTTAGGAGACTGCAATATAGAGCTGCCTTATCAGGTTCCGGAGTCGAAAATTTTTGTGATGGGCGATAACAGAAGCGTATCACTTGACTCAAGAAATACAGCTATAGGCTGTGTCTCAGAGGAGCAGGTGGTCGGCAGAATCGCATTTGCTATCTGGCCGTTGTCTAAAATTGGCAAAATTGGCTAGCGGTATTTGGTATTTTTGTTTAAAAAGTAGAAAATCCCGATTTAAAGTCTCGTGTGACCGTTGTGTGACCAAAAGGGTGTAATATATTAGCTGTTGAATAACGATTAAGTAAAATGAATTATATATAACTCTATGAAAGGAGGATGCAGAATGGATAAGGATATGGAACGTCTCGGCAAAGAACGTCTTAAAAGAGTGAGAAGACGTAGACAGCTTGCTACATTTATTATATCGATGGCTGTTATAGTGCTGGGCATTACTGCGTACAGACTTATACAACCTGCATCAGCAGCAGATCAGAATCAGAAGGATTTTACCATAGATAATGTTACAGAAAACTATGTTAATCTTCAAAAACTGCAATCAAATGGCTCATATACCAAAATGTCAAGTGAGGGCAAACCGGTGGACTGGAACGGCGAGAAGTTCAAGCTTGAGGTTCAGCTGGACTTTGGAATCGGAAAGAATGATACGGTAGATGCCAATGGCAATACTGTTAAGAATTATTATTATGTCTATGATCCATCGGTGACTATTCCGGATGAGCTGTGCAATTACTGGAAGACAAAATGTGATGACAACGGAGATAAGGAACAGTTTCAGTACAGATATATCAAGAATGAGGATGGTACATATGCAATTCTTATCAAGTTTGTAGATGGTTATATTGAGGGTAACAGCAGCGATATAAATGGCTGGGCAAAGGTAGAAGCTTTTGGTGAGGGCAAGACCAATGATTCCGGTGATGTGAATATCTATATCGGTGGTGATGTCACAATAACAGTAGACAAGGATAATATCCACTGGAATGGAAATGATTCCTTAAACTACGATATTTCTGTAAAGAAGAGCAATACAAATAATAATAATATTGCTATTGATGAAAATGGTAATTATTATGTTGAGTTTACTGTGGATGTGTCTTCCGGAAAAGGTACACCTGATGATATCGAAATCACAGATGAATTTAACGGCAATGGTATGAGGGTTGATACTACCGGATTTACCTACAGCATAAAGAAAAACGGTCAGGCAGTTGACAGTAGTTATACTGCAACAGCGACAGGAAAGAATGACCCGGCAGATGCGGGAAAGGCAACACTTACTGCAAAGCTTCCAAAATTAAGTGCAGGTGAGAGCTGTTCTATTACATACAGGTATTACCTGACCAATGCCGGAGATTTGGGAAATAATGCTGCATGGCAGGCAACTAATTTCGTTACCGGTAAATCAACAGACCAAAAATCAAAAGAAACTGTCATAGATACATCAAGCAGCTATGTGAAGTATTACAAAAATCTTATAGAAAAATCCGGTAAATATGATAAGACTAATAACCGGATTATCTGGACGGTTACAGTAAATAAAAGCTGTGAGAATATTGCGGGAGCTGTCCTGACAGATGATATGTTTGATAAGATTACAGGCATTGATATATCACCTAGTGATGGATATACAATTAACAAGGACAGCAGTGGCAAGGTGACATCGGTTACATTTAATCCTACAGATGGAAATAAGAACTGTAATAAGTATACTGTCAAATATTATACAGACGCATTGCGGACATTTGATGACCAGAAATTTAATAATAAGGCTACCCTTACTAAGGATGATAAGTCATATGATGGTTCTTCAAGTGTAAATGTTCCAAAAACAAAGCAGGATATTACGAAGAGGCTTGTTGAAGCTCAAAAGACAGATAACGGGCTGTATACTTTAAAGTGGCAAGCAAAATTTACAATTCCGGCATCGGGATTTCCTAAAGAGTTTGGCATAGCCGATACAATGTCATCCAAATCCCAGAAGAATTGTCATTACATGACTTATACCCAGATGAATGATTTTGTAAGTCAGGTAAAGAAAGAGTTTGATGGATATATCGATGATATTACTGTTAAATATCTGGATGAGAACAATAATTCGCAAAAGGCAGATTTTAGTAAATTATCAGAAACCGCTGACTACAGATTTACCTCGGTAAATATCAGTTTTAATAAGGATTATCCGATAAGCAACAGTGAAAGGACAGTCGCATTTACATACAGCACAACCGCCGAAACAACGTCAAGTGTAAGAGTTGAATATGTGAATAAATTTGAAGCTTTAAATTCAAGTGCATCTGCATCTTACAGCCATACGACATCAAAGATTGTAAAGACTGATGGAAACGGTAATACAAGTCAGACTTATTTGAAAACAACAGAAAGCGATGGAACACTCACATGGCGCGTTGATGTACTTATGGATGCCGATGCAACAGAGTATACCATCACTGATAAGCTTCCGGATGGTGTCACACTGCAGAGCGTAAAGACAATGCTGGCATATCCGAATAACGATGGCTTTACAGATTATGACTTTGACGGTACATTGCATACCGTAACTGACGGCGACTGGTTCATAAACGGAATTCAAACAAGTACAACGTTAGATGAGTCCACTAATACCGTTGTTACAGGGGTTACAAAGCCTGATGAGAACAATACAACGATACATGGTTGGTTTGAGAACTCTCACATATATGTAGTATACAAGTGTAAGATAGATGATTTTGAAAATTTTGAGGCAGGTAAATCAGTGGATTATAAGAATATAGCCACAGCATCCTCAAATACAAACAGTGATATGGGATGGGTTAAACAGACACAGACCATGTCAAAGCCTGGCGAATCAGGCAGTGATAATCCTACTGAGGGCGATAAGGTTGTTTCCAAGAACTTCAAGTGGGATGAGGATAATCACAGGCTGCGTTATACAGTTATAATAAACCCTGATGCAAAGGACTATCTGCCTGATAGCGATACATTAAAGCTGACAGATGTGCTTCAATTCAAGACGATGACATACAGTCCACAGGCATTGTGGTATATAGATTTAATGCCGGCTACTGTTCAGTTCAGGCAGGCAATAAAGCAGGATGATGGCACATACAAAGCAGGCGATACGGTAGATGGCTGTAAGTGGGCGTATACAACTAAAGATGGCACGTATGAATGGAATGATACATCATACAGGACAATCAGTGCAGATATACCTGATGGCAAGGCGATAATGCTTACTTATACATATCAGGTGAATGCAAAGGTGCTTGGTACGCCGGATCAATACAATCCTATAAAGATGGATGTTAGCAATACAGCAAAGCTTGAGGGCGTCGAAAAAGGAGAAGACAGAAAGGATAACCAGACTGTTTACAAAGAGTCAAAATCATCTGCCGGAGTAATTAAGAGTAATACATTTACCTTGTATAAGGTAGATAAGACTAATTATGGAAAGCAGCTTGAGGGCGCAGAGTTTGAGCTGTTTGGATACACATCGGATGGTTCATACAAGTCGTTAGGCAAGTATACCACTGATAAGAACGGCAGAATTGATATCAGTATGAGTACTGATAATCTGGAGTATAATACGCAGTATTATATAGTTGAGACAAAGGCTCCGGATGGTTATATACTCTCGACTGAGCCTCATAAGGAGTATTTCTATTTCAGTGCAGATACCTCGGCGCATCCTGTTATAGCTGAAAACAGCTCATTACAGGGAAGTGATATGGCGAAGGTAAATACGCCGTACTATTATGAGGATGTAGCTGTTTCGACAACAAGCATTTCGGTTGATAAAAAATGGACTGATTCAAAGAACAATCCATTAAGTAAGACTGATGGAAAGATTTATCTGCAGCTGCATCAGGTGGATTCAGCTAATAATGATAAGAAGTATGGCAATCCGGTTGAGATGACAGCAGATTCGGCAGGCGAATGGTCATATGTATTTGAAAATCTGCCATTGCAGGGTGTAAATGAAAATGGTATTCTGACCGGTACCACATATAAATATTATGTGACAGAGGTTGGAATAAATCAGAACAACAGTATGTCAGGCTATGATGTTTCATATATATTTAAGGATATAAATGGTACTCAAATCACAAAGACTGATGCAAACGTTGCACCGGGCAGCGCCAATGCAATAGAGTCCGGTACTGTTGAGATTACAAACAAACTCATAGAGTATCAGCTTCCGGAAACAGGTGGAAGCGGTAACAGATGGTTGTATATGTTAAGTGGAGTTGTGCTTATAGCAATAGCTGCAATAACACTTTTCTATAAAAAACATAAAACATTATAAAAAGGAGAATGCAATATGAAAACAATCAAAAGAAGCATTGCTTTAGTTCTTGCGATGATACTTACACTTGCAATGAGCGTTACAGTATTTGCTGAGGGAGAAGGCGCCAAAAAAACATTTACCATCACGGTTAATAATGCAAAGGCAGGCCACACTTATGAGGCTTACCAGATTTTAAAGGGTGACCTTTCAGAATCAGAGAAAACACTTTCAAACGTTGGCTGGGGTAGCGGCATCCAGGAAGACAAACAGACAGATCTTGAGTCTAATAAGGATGCAAAAGCTTATGTAAAGAAGCTTTCAGGAATGCAGTCAAACTCTTCAGCCCTTAAGGCAGAGGCACAAAAAATTGCTTCAGCTTTAAGCACTACAGTAGCAGGTTCTGTTTCAGTAACACAGGACAATGCAAAAGCTGAGATTACAGGACTTGAGCCTGGTTACTATCTCATCAAGGATAAGGATAGCTCTTTAACAGGTGACGAGGCTTACACTGAGTATATCCTCAATATCGTTGCTGATACAACAATCACACCAAAGACAGATGTACCTTCTGTTGAGAAGAAAGTAAAAGACACAAACGACACAACAGGTGATACAACAGAATGGCAGGATTCAGCCGATTATGATATCGGAGATGTAGTTCCATTCCAGCTTACAGCAACATTACCTGCAAATGTTGAGTCATATAAGTCATATTACCTCAAATTTGATGATACTCTTTCACAGGGACTTGATTTCAATAAAGGAACTGTTACTGTTAAATTAGGTGATAAGGATGTTACATCATTCTTTAAAACAAATTATGACGCAGCTAGCAAAAAGCTTACTTTTACATGTGACAATATTTTAGCAGAGAAATTTGAAGCAAAAAATGGTGATACGATTGTAGTTGAGTACAAAGCAACTCTCAATAAAAATGCTGTTATCGGTTCAAAAGGAAACCCAAATAAGGTTAAGCTTGAGTTCTCTAACAACCCTAACAATGGTGGTGAGGGAGACAAAGGTGAGACTCCGGATGATACAGTAATCGTATTTACATACAAGGTTGTAATCAACAAGGTAGATGAGAACAATAAAGCACTCGATGGTGCAGAGTTCACTCTTTATAAAAAGATTAAAGGCGAAGCAGAGGACAAAGAAATCAAAGCGGTAATTTCCGGCGATAAGAATAATGTCTTCACATTCAGCGGTCTTGATGACGGTGATTACGTACTTAAGGAGACAAAGACTCCTGATAGCTACAACACTGCAAAAGATATTGCATTCACAATCACAGCAGACCACTCAATTGAGTCTGATGCTCCTGAGCTTAAGTCATTAAGCGGAGATAAGGTGACCGGTGATATTACACTTAAAGCTGATAAAGCTGAGGGCAGCTTAAGCACACCTGTACAGAACTTTAAGGGCTCAGTCCTTCCTGCAACCGGTGGTGCCGGACGTGTTGCAATTTATGTAATCGGTGCTATATTAGTAGTCGGTGGCGGAATTGTTCTTGTAACAAAGAAGCGTGTTAAATAATATCATTTTATGATAAAATATATCTGCCATGAGCCACTTTAGTGGTTCGTGGCAGTTACAATAGGCATAATTATATTATGCAAATGATAACAGTAAGGAGAGTGCTATGAGAAGAAAATTATCAACTATTTTGTTTGTCATAGTGTTTCTTGCAGGACTGTCCTTACTGCTATATCCGACGGTGAGTGATTATTGGAATTCATTCCATCAGTCAAGGGCAATCGCAAGCTATGTCGATGCAGTAGACAATACAGATGAACAAAAGCTTGAAGAAATGAGACAGGCGGCAGAGGCTTACAATGAAAAGCTTTTAAGCAAGCAGGACAGATATGATATGTCTGATTCGGACAGAGCAGAGTATGAAAGCCTCCTTGATGTATCAGGCACAGGAGTCATGGGCTATATTGAGATTCCGTCCATCAATGTCTCATTGCCGATTTACCACGGCACAGACAATACAATACTTCAGATAGGTGTTGGCCATATCGAGGGCACATCGCTTCCGGTTGGCGGAGCAAGCACACATTGTGCTGTTTCAGGCCACAGAGGACTTACGTCATCTAAGCTTTTTACGGATATTGACCAGATGGCGGAGGGTGATACCTTCAAGCTGTATGTGCTTGGTGAGACGCTGACCTACGAGGTTGATCAGATAAGGATTGTTTTACCTGATGAGCTTAATGACTTAAAGATTGAGGAAGGTCAGGATTACTGTACTCTTATCACATGTACACCGTATGGTGTGAATTCCCACAGGCTTCTTATCAGAGGCCACAGGATTGCGAATGATGCACAGGGACTTATTGTCGAGGATGTAAGGCAGATACAGCCGTTACATGAAGCCATAGTGCTTGGTATTTTGTTTCTGGTTTTGTATATTGTAATTTGTAAGATACTTAGTAAAACGATATTGTATAGATTCAGATAGAATCAGGAAGGAGGAAAAATGCACAATAGTATAAAAAGAGCTGTCAGTATAGCTATAGCAGCGATAGTCTTATTTTCTCTGCCATGTGGAAGCATTTTTGCAAGGACGCATATTGATATTGATAAGAAATGCTCTATAACAGTTGATATCCCTGATACATGGGAGGATTTGTACACTGTGGATTTTCCCGTAGAGCTTTACAGAGTGGCAGATGTAGATGAGAACGATGCATACACTGCAACGAAGCAGTTTGATGAACTGGTTAAATCTATATCGGATATCAGCAGCAAAACTACCGCAGATGATTGGGAAAAGATGGCAAAGACAGCTGCGGACATTGCAGACAAAGGGGCTTTGACAGCAGATGAGACGATAGATGTCTCAAATGGAAAGGGAACCGTCACAGATGTTAAGACGGGACTGTATCTGGTGTACGCAAAGCCGGCTAATTCGGCAAGATTTGGATACACATTTGTGCCGTATCTGGTTTCTGCTCCTAATAATGAGTTTGCCATGACAGGAAGCGGCTCGGATTCATGGATATATGATGATATCGATATCGAGCTGAAGCCTGAACAGACCGGGCTTATGGGAAGCCTACAGATTAATAAAACATTAAAGACATACAATACAGCACTCGGGGAGCCGGTGTTTGCATTTGATGTTGAAGCCTATGACAGGGATGGCAATGTGGTGTTTTCAGATATTGCATCAATCAGATTTGACAGTACAGGGGCTAAGAGTGTAGTTATTGACAATATTCCGGCAGGGTCAAGGGTGATAGTAAAGGAGGTATATGCCGCTGGCAGTTATCAGGTGACCTCCTCAGACAGCATAGAGACACAGATTGTGGCCGGTGAGACCGCAGATGTTGATTTCACAAACGATTACAACGACAAATTGATTTATAGTACCGGTGTCGTAAACCATTTTGAGTATGACGGAACCGGATGGGAATGGGTGCAAAATTAATGAAAAAATTATCAGAGTCTTGTAAAAAATTTAATAGAAATCACCGTATTCTTGTATGTGCAGTGTTTGCTGCTACACTTATTGTCTGTGGTGTTTCAGTCAAACCGACACTGGCATATTTTACAACCTATGCTACGGCAAAGGGCGGTATCTCAGTAGATATCGGTCCTACAACTGATGTAAAGGAGAAGTTTAAGGACTGGAAGAAAACCATTGAGATTGAGAATACAGGAAAAGCAGACTGTTTTGTCAGGGTAAAGGTAATTGCAGCAAGCCAGTTTGACATACAGGCATCTGGCTCAAACTGGAGCCTTTCAGATGATGGCTACTGGTATTACAGTCAGGTAGTGCCGGTTGGTGGCAAAACTGAGCCAATCGTTGCTGCTATCACAGTTAGTGAAAAGGTAAAGACCAGCTTCAATGTAGTTGTGGTTCAGGAGTGTACCCCTGTCACATATGATGAGAATGGCAATCCGTGTGTCGCACCTGATGCAAAATGGGATGCGACAGCACAATATGATAAAGAGGAGGGCGAAGAGTAATGAAGAGAAAACTTCCAATTATACTTGTAGCATCCTCTGCGATAATGCTTGCAGCATCGACAATCGGATCTACAAAAGCGACTCTTACATATATGAGTGATAATTATCTGGCTCAGATTGATATCAAATCCATCGGTGTTACTTTAACTGAGAATGGCAATGATGTGAGCTGGCGTGATTATAAGCATAAGGATGACGACTGGAGCGAGGCAACAGGAGTGCTGCTTGGAGATATGCTAAAGAATGCCGGAGATGAAAAACTGATTCTCGACAAAAAGTACGATGAGAAGCTTGCTGTCAAAAACAGCGGCTCGATAGATGAGTATGTGAGAGTGACTGTGCAGCATTACTGGGCAGACAAGGAGACAGGTGATAAGCTTTCAAACCTTGATCCATCAAAGATACAGATTGACTTTACAAACGATGGCTGGACAGAGGATAAGAGTGCTGAGACTACAGAGCGAAATGTATTTTACTACAATTCTATTTTAAAAAAAGGTCAGACATCCACTGATTTTACAGACAAAATCAGTATATCCGGCGATATCGCAGCTATTGTGGGTCAGACATCACAGACTGATGATAACGGACTTACAACCATCACTACTACCTATGAATATGATGGTGCGCAGTTTGTGCTGGAGGCAACTGTTGATGCAGTACAGACACACAATGCAAAGGACGCAATTAAGAGTGCGTGGGGTGTTGATGTAAATATATCAGATGACGGGGCACTTAGCTTAGAGTAAAGGAGGACAATATGAAAAAATTTATCGCATTATTATCATGCATGTTGTTTATCCTTGGTTCGATAGGCACTGTATTTGCAGATGAGAATACTACTACAGCCGGCTCATGTGAGTTTACCGGCAAGGAGATGGTCAGTTCGTTCGATTCAAATAAAATAGCAGCCTCTGTCTCACAGATGGAGCCGGGAGATTCTGTCACATTTTCCGTTGATATAAAGAATAACAGCAGTATTTCGACGAAATGGTATATGTCCAATGATGTATTAAAGAGTCTTGAGGATACACAGGCTGTGGCTGAAAATGGTGGATACTCATATATTCTTACTTTCGTAGGACCGGATGGAAAAGAGGACACTATATACAGCAGCACCAGTGTAGGTGGAGAGAAGGAGGCAACAGCCGGAAAAGGACTCAATGAGGCTACAAACTCTCTGGATAAGTTCTTTTATTTAAAGACATTAGAGCCTGGAGAGGGAGGCAGTGTGAAGCTTTTAGTAGGACTTGACGGAGAAAGTCAGGGTAATATATATCAGGATACACTCGCAAAGCTCATGATGAACTTTGCTGTGGAGGACAATTCAAATCCGACTTCGCAAAATCCACCTACATTTACAACTACAACGAGCAAGGTGAAGACCGGAGATATCTGGTCAATAGCGTCAGCTGTAGTGTTTGTGATTGGTATTATTTTGATGATACTGGCTTTCGTAAGTGACAGAAAGGGGGCTAAGCAAAATGAAAAGATTGCTTAAATATTTTCTTGCAGCTCTTGTTGTCATAACCGGTGTTTTCTCACAGACAGCAGATGCAAAGGCATTTTCATATACATACACTGTTTCCTTCTCAGCCGGAGGTCAGGGAAGCATAAACGGTGGTGTGCAGGTGCGCAAGGCATCAGGCAATGAGGCTTCGGTTTCTGTTTCTGCTAAAGGAGACAAAATAATTGTCACAGGTCTTGAATATGGAGATGTCATCAGCTGTGATGCACAGGGCAGTGTGGCACTTAATGAAAACAGCAAGTACTACGTAAAGGGAATCAGATTAAGCGGCCGTGACAATAATACGGTTGCACAGTCGGCTTTTCTCGTATCGGGAGATCAGGACTATGTTGTAGCATACGGCATACCTGGCGAGCTTGCTGAGTATACAGTCAACTATGTGGATACAGATGGCAATAAGCTTGCAGAAAGCCGTACCTATTATGGTAATGTGGGCGATGAGCCGGTTATAGCATATCTGTATATAGATGGATATATTCCGGACAGCTATAATCAGACAGGAAAGCTGTCGTCAAATACATCAGAAAACGTGTTCAACTTTGTATATTCAAAGGCTGCATCAAGCATGGCGGCTGACGGAAATGGCGCAAATGACAATACTGCGGCAGGCGGCAATCAGGCAGCCGCAGGAGCTGCAAATGCAGCCGGGGCAGGCAATGCAGCAGGAGCGGCAAATAACGGAGCTGCAGATGGAGCAAATGCCGCAAACACAATAGTGCCTGACGGACAGAATGATCCGCAGGATGGCATCCAGGCACCGCAGGCACAGCCAAATACTGATATAGCAGATGAGCAGGTACCGCAGGCGGCAAACGACAATAAGCATGATATAGCAGATGAGCAGGTACCGCTTGCCACTATGATTAGTGAGAGTGGAATGGTCGTTCCGCTGGCTATTGGAGCGCTCGGGATAGTTGCAATTCTTGCAATTATGATATTTGTCATAGTAAAGAATGTTAAGTCTGTCCGTGTTCAAAAAAATAGTATGAAACATAAGGGAAAAGATAATAAAAATTAGTTGATATTTGCTGAAATTATGGTATTATTAATGTGTGCGCTTGTATAAGGGCACACATTAATCAAGTATATGGATGGTTTTTTTACCATACCAGAAATAAAGTTTAGGAGGAATTGCAAAATGGCAAACAAGTGGGTATATACCTTCAAAGAGGGTAACATGACCATGCGTAATCTTCTCGGTGGTAAGGGTGCTAACCTCGCTGAGATGACAGAGATTGGACTTCCTGTACCACAGGGCTTCACAATCACTACAGAGGCTTGTACACAGTACTACGAGGATGGACGTAAGATCAATGATGAGATTATGGCTCAGACTATGGAAGGTGTAAAATGGATGGAAGAGGTTAACGGAAAGAAATTCGGTGACCTTAAGAATCCTCTTCTCGTATCTGTTCGTTCAGGTGCCAGAGCTTCAATGCCGGGTATGATGGATACAATCCTTAACCTTGGTCTTAATGATGATGTTGTTGCAGCTATGATCGCTGGTAACCCAGATCCAGCATTCGAGCGTTTCGTATATGATTCATACAGACGTTTCATCCAGATGTTCTCCGACGTTGTTATGGAAGTAGGTAAGAAGTACTTCGAGCAGCTCATCG
>OGXR01001970.1_pt1 | contig 13998 bp, 16 predicted proteins | sample 1576331 | NCBI WGS metagenome assembly OGXR01 (sample SAMEA3541473, study PRJEB24748) | human gut metagenome | biome: human gut; feature: human-associated habitat; material: faeces | place: China | collected 2012 | reverse complement strand
AACTCTCGGTGGTCATCATCGGCATCGTCGTTACGTTCGCCGGCTCGGGTCTGATCGAACGCTGGCGCGTGGCGCGCGAGGTGCGTGCGACAATGCTGCTGGTACATGCCGAACTGGAAACCAACCGCGCGGATTTCATGCAGGTCTGGGACTATCAGCAATGGGAGATGCGTGCCTGCAAGCGCTTGACGGACAACCGCCGTGACCTGAAACGGATACCGTCCGATACGCTGGCCTCTTTCGATCCGGTTTACGGGCGGATCCATTTCTTCCATCCGCGCAGGGATGCTTTCGAGGTGCTGAAGAATTCCGGCCTGATGTCTTCGGTGTCCGACAAGGACTTCCTGCTGGCCGTCACGCAGGGATACGCCGTGCTGGCCGATTTGGAGGAGAATGATGCGATGCTCATCTCCTTTTTGCGCGGCACCCGGGCCTATTGCGACGGCAAGCGCGTGCTGTTTGAGTGCAGCGACGCCTTCCGCGATTATATCCGCAATAACCGGGAGGTCAGCAAGCGTCTTAAGGAAACTATCTACCGTGTATCGCGCACCAAGTACAGTATCGGCCCCTATGAGGAGCCAAAGACCGACGACACCACCGCTGCCGTCAGCCTGGACGAGACCCTGCACACGATGCAGGCGCTTGGCGTCGATTTGAAAATCGTTGATAAATAATTGTTTTTGGAGGATACAACCATGAAAGCAAGACTGCCCAAGGGCTATGGCCGACCCGATCCCAACGCCATGATGCGTCAGGTCCAAAAGATGCAGGACGACATCCGCGCCAAGCAGGAGGAGCTCGAAGCCAAGGAGTACACCGGCACCGCCAGCGGTGAGATGGTCACTGTCACGATGAACGGCAAGCATGAGATCACCGCCGTCAAGATCAAGCCCGAGGCCGTCGACCCCGATGATATTGAAATGCTTGAGGATCTGATTGCCGCCGCCGTCAACAGCGCCTCCGCCGCCGTTGACAAGGACTCCGAGGAGGAGATGTCCAAGATGACCGGCGGTCTGAACATCCCCGGTCTGGGCTAAGAGGCTGCCTATGTTCAACAACAATGTTGAGCCGCTGGAAAATCTGATCGACCAGTTTGCCCAGTTTCCCGGTATTGGCCGCAAAAGTGCGGTGCGTATGGCCTATCAGGTCATGTCGATGCCGCCCAAGCAGGCCATGGAGCTGGCCAAGGCGATTGAGCACGCCAAAAGTGACCTGCACCGCTGCCGCATCTGCCAGGACTACACCACCGGCGATGTCTGCAAGATCTGCGCCTCCCAGAAGCGTGACCGCAGCATCATCTGCGTGGTCGAGGGCCCGCGCGACATCAAGTCGATTGAGCGCACCCACGAGTACAACGGCCTGTACCATGTGCTGCACGGCTTGATTTCGCCGATGGATGGCATCGGTGCAGATCAGCTCTGCATCAAGGAGCTGCTGGCCCGTCTGAATGACACCGTCAAAGAGGTCATCATGGCCACCAGCCCGACGGTGGAGGGCGAGGCCACAGCGATGTATATCGCCAAACTCATCAAACCTCTGGGCATCAAAACGACCCGCCTGGCCTATGGCCTGCCCGTCGGCTCGAGTCTGGAATACGCCGATGAGACGACGCTGTACCGTGCCATGGCCGGACGCGGCGAGATGTAAAAAAATTCCTGTACCGCTTTTGCCGGTACAGGTTTTTTTATTGCAGCTTTATTTCAGCAGACCGTAATCCCGCAGACAGCGTTGTACACCCGTCAGGGTATCGTCAAAGCCGACACCCGCTGCCGCACGCAACCTGCCGCCGTCCATCAGCAGGCTGCGCGGCCAGTTTGCCGCCTCTACGACGGGGTGGATGTCCAGCAGCGCACAGGCTCGTCGGGCCGTCGTGACCATGTCGCAGTCGTTCTCGCTGCCAAAGTTGTACACACCGCCCGGCAGTTCCATGGCTTGGGTCAGCCGCTCCACGGTCTCCCGCACATAGGTGATGCTGCGGTAGTCCCGCGCCGAAAACCGCAGCGTCTCCTGCCGCATAGCGGCGGTCAGCAGGTTCAGCAGGAAGTTACCGCGGATCGGCAGGCCATACCCGGGCAGGTCGTACATCCAGGCCGCCCGCAGCAGCACGGCATCGGGCAAAATATCCAGCACGCGCTGCTCCATCTCCTGCTTGTGGCGGCCATAGACGTTGGCGGGGGAGAGCGGTGTATCCTCGTCAAACGGCCCGTGCTCAGTAAGGCCCGTGTAGACCTGGTCAGAGCTGAACGCAACCAGCTTTGCGCCGCTTTTTTGCGCTGCAGCCGCCATCCAGCACGGCAGCAGAACGTTGGCGCGGTAGGACTCGTCCGGGTACTTTTCGCTGTAGCCCGTGTCGGAGAGCGCCGCCGTGTGTACGATCACGTCCGGCTGCTCGCGCCGCACCCAGTCGGCCACGGTCTGCTCATCTGCTGCGGCCGGCATTCCTTTGGGGAAGGCGCACAGCTCGTATCGCCCCGCCAGTTGGGTCATGATGCGTGCCCCCACAAAGCCGCCCGCGCCGGAGACCAATAGCTTTTTCATGTCTTTTCCCTCGCAATACGATTTTTGTCTTTATTGTACCGTTTTTGCGCAGCTGTTGCAAGCGGCTTGACAAATTCCGCGCTGGTTTGTATAATAGAAACACCTAAAACAAGGTGTGGATTTTTACAGTTCTGATACTACTTTTCGCCACACAGCGCTTTCTTTCCGGGAAAGCGTTGTGTGGTTTTTGTTGTGTCAAAAGGAGGAGCCCGTGAACGATACCTTCATGAAAGAAAAGCCGATTTTTCCGCTGCTGACCTCAATGGCCCTGCCCATGGTCGTTTCGATGCTGGTCAATGCACTGTACAACATCGTGGACAGCCTCTTTGTCGCCCGCATCAGTGAGGAAGCCATGACTGCGCTGTCCCTCGTCTACCCGGTGCAGAACCTCATCAACGCGATTGCCATCGGCTTCAGCATCGGCATTGCCGCGCTGATCTCGCTGCATCTCGGTGCAGGCAACAAAGAAAAGGCTGACATGGCCGCCACCCACGGCATGGTGCTTTCGCTGATCCACGGCGTCGTGATTTCCATCGTCTGCACCGCCATCATGCCGCGGTTCCTGCGCTCCTTCACCAGCGACGAGACCGTCATTGCCATGGGCGTGACCTACTCCCGCGTTGCCTTTATGTTCGCCGTCGTCATCATGGCCGCCATGTCGTTTGAGAAGATCTTTCAGGCGGTGGGCCGGATGAACATTACGATGATCGGCCTGATGGGCGGCTCGGTCTGCAACATCATTCTGGACCCGCTGTTGATTTTCGGCATCGGCCCGTTCCCCAAAATGGGCATTGCCGGTGCGGCGCTGGCTACCGGCATCGGCCAGATGGTCCCCGTCATCTTCTATCTGATCGTCTACTTCGTCAGCCCTATCCCGGTCAGGCTGCGCTCCGGCTGCCTGAAGCCGGACGCCAAAATGGCCCTGCAGCTCTATTCCATCGGCGTACCGGCCATCCTGAATCTGGCGCTGCCCTCGGTGCTCATCACCTTCCTGAACTCGCTGCTGGCCGTCTACTCTCAAAGCTATGTCGTCGTGCTGGGTATCTACTATAAATTGCAGACCTTCCTGTACCTGCCCGCCAACGGCATTGTGCAGGGTTTGCGCCCCATCATCGGCTACAACTACGGCGCGGGGGAGTATGACCGCGTCAAAAAGCTCTACCGCACGTCCATGGGCATGTGCGCCGCCATCATGGCCGCGGGCACGGTGCTCTGTCTGGCGCTGTCCGGCCAGCTGATCGGGCTTTTCAGCTCGAACGCCGAGACCATCGCCATCGGCACGTCGGCCCTGCGCATCATCTGCGTCGGCTTCATCGTCTCGACGATTTCGGTCGTCGCCTCCGGCTCGCTGGAGGGTCTCGGCATGGGCGTGCAGTCACTGGTCATCTCGCTGTGCCGTTACATTGTTGTCATCATGCCGCTGGCCTGGCTGTTCTGCCGCCTGCTGGGTGCCGACGGCATCTGGAACGCCTTCTGGGTGACCGAGGTCATCACGGCGGGCATTTCAATGGCCGTATACCACAAGAGCGTGAAGCTGAAATAAACCAACAGGAGCCTGACCACAGCCGGTCAAGCTCCTGTTTTATATAAGTAAAAGGTTTCCCCCGAGGGGGAAGGCTTTTCGTTACGCCTGCTCCTGCACGTACCGAATAAACGCATCGCGCTCCGCGGTGGTGCGCACAACGGCCGTGTACATCCAATCGCCCATGTCTAGGCGCAGCGCCTGGGGAATGCGCTCACACATCCGCATACGGGAGCCGTACTTGGCCATGATCTGCGCATGGGTGTGCTTGTACTCATGGCAGTCACGGCGGCCTGCGTAGACGCAGAAATATTTCGGGCCGTCCAGTTCGGCGTTGCGTACCTCGTCGTAGCAGACCATGTCCGCCCAGATCTGGTAGCAGTCCACCGAGTTCGCATAGTTGATCATATCGGGCGTGTAGCCGCCTGCGGGGCGCATGTTGACCTCCAGCGCAACGTAGTCGCCCTTTTTGCCAAGACCCGGCTTGTCCTCATTCAACCGGAAGAACTCGCAGTGGAAGAAGCGGCTCTTTGCGCCGAACGCCTTGATGGTGCGGAAGCCCACATCCTTCAGCGCAGCGGGCACGGACTTCTGCGTCCAGTAGGAGAGGTCGCCGTTCTGACTGACGATGTCCAGCAGCGGGGTGGGGAACACGTTGGAGGTGTAGAACAGCGGCACGCAATGGCTGTCGGCCACACCGTCAAAGCTGACGATGGTGCCGTTGATGTACTCCTCCATAATGTACCGGACGTTATGCGGCTCGGCATAGAATTCTTTCAGCTCGGTGAAATTGCGCAGCTTGTAGGTTGCCTCGGCACCGCAGCCGTTGTCCGGCTTAACGATGACCGGATAGCCGACCTCCTTGATAAAGGCGCGGGCCTCGGCCAGTGTGCTGACAATATGGTAGCGCGCCACCGGTACCCCCGCGGCGATGTAGCTTTCCTTCATTTTGCTCTTGTACTTGATGCGCTCGATGAAGTCATTCTTCGCACCGGTATTGATGTTGAAATCCGTGCGCAGCTGGGCGTCCATCTCCAGCCAATACTCGTTGTTGGACTCGATCCAGTCGATCTTGCCATAGTGGAAGGTAAAGTACGCGACAGCGCGGAGCATCTCGTCGTAATTGCCAAGATCATTCACGCGGTAATACTCAGTCAGGCACTGCTTTAATTCCCAGGGAATCTCGTCAAACGGAGCATCACCGATGCCCAGCACATTGACGCCGTTGCGGTGCAGACGGTCACAGAAATTCCAGTAGGTCTTTGGAAAATGCGGGCTGACAAAGATAAAATTCATCGGGTACTTCAACTTCCTCTCTCAAACTTCACTCGAACCGGCGTCACACAAAGCGATTCTGTGCAGCGTCATACTCATAGCCGATCTCGCGCAGGGCCGCACACAGCGCGTCACGGTCAGTCTCCTCACGGTCACACAGCGCGTCCAGACTAGCGTCGCGGTCCCGCAGTTGGGTGTTTACATAGCTCAACAGCATTACAGGGTCACGGGGGAGCATAGACCCACCTCCTAAAAAAACAAGCGTAAAAGAGAAAAAGCCGGTCACACGATGTGACCGGCATTTTTTCCTTCCAATCAGACCGCGCGGGTAACTTTACCAGAGCGCAGGCAGCGGGTGCAGGCGTAGATATACTTCGGGGAACCGTCCACGATCGCCTTCACGCGCTTGACATTGGGGTTCCAGGTACGGTTGCTCCGACGATGAGAGTGAGAAACCTTGATACCGAACGTGACACCCTTGCCACAGCAAGAACATTTGGCCATAATTGCTTGCACCTCCTTTTCAATAGCTTTAATAGTATAGCGTATACTGCGCGAAAATGCAAGTGTTTTGACAGAAAAAGTTTTGATTTTTTTCATAATTTTGCGTTTTTGTTTGATTCAGGCGCTAAATATTGTGTTTTCGGTGCCTACAGGGCTTGTCTTGCCGCCGTTTCTACGATATAATAGACTAAGCTTTTAATGGGGTGGTGTTACCTTTTGAACGGATTGCTGTCTCCCGCGGTGATCGTGCAGTATCTGCTGCGCGCTGTTGTCGTGCTCATCACCATCCCGTTTCACGAGTCGGCCCACGCGCTGGCCAGCCACCTGCTGGGTGATGACACCGCCGTGCGCGCCGGGCGTCTCTCGATGAATCCGCTGCGCCACTTTGACCCGCTGGGTGCCCTGTGCATGCTGGTGGGAGGCGTCGGCTGGGCCAAGCCCGTCTCGATCAACCCGTACAACTATAAGAACCCCAAGGTCGGTATGGCGCTGTCCGCCGCCGCAGGGCCTGCCAGCAATCTGCTGCTGGCGTGGGTGTCGATGATCCTGTACAAGCTGTGCTGGTACAGCGGGCTGGGGGACGCCGTGCCCGTGCTGACGATGTTCCTATATTATATGGTAGCCATGAATCTGAGCCTGGCGGTTTTCAATCTGCTGCCGGTGCCGCCGTTTGACGGCAGCCGCATTGCGCTTTTGTTTTTGCCGCAGCGGCTCTATTTCAGGGCGATGAAATATGAGCGATATATTATGCTGGCCGTGCTGGCACTGGTGTTTTTGGGTCTGCTGGACGCGCCGTTGTCCTGGCTTGTCAACGGTATGTGGCGGCTGATGCTGCACCTGACAGGCTTTGTGGAGCTGCTTTGGGGGTATTGAGTTTTTGCCGGATGTTCTGACATTTAAAATAGAAGATTTTGAGGGCCCGCTGGATTTGCTGCTGTACCTGGTGGGCAAAAATAAAATGAACCTCTATGATGTCAACATCATGGAGCTGATCGAGCAGTACACCGCTGCCATCCGGGAGATGCAGCAGGACCGGATGGAGATTTCCAGCGAGTTCATCGACATGGCGGCGCATCTGGTGCAGATGAAAAGCGCCCTGCTGCTGCCGCGCAGCCCCGAGGCCGAGCGCATGAAGGCTGAGTTGACGGGGCGTTTGATCGAGTACAGCGCCTGCAAGGAGGTGGCCGCCCAGCTGGGCAGCCGTGCCCGCGACCTGTACACTGTAGCCCGTGAGCCGATGCCGCTGGTCGGCGCTGCCGAATACACCCGCCGCCATGACCCGAACTGGCTCGTGCAGGCGTGGTTCAATCTGATGGGCCGCAGCACCCGCAAGAAAAAGCCCACGCAGGAAAAATTTGAGCCGCTCGTCACCGCGCCGTTTGTCTCCGTCGCCAGCCGCGTCTCCCACATGCTGCGCGGCTTGCTCAAGGGCAGCCTGCAAAAAATGGGCCAGCTGTTCAGCCACGAGGAAAGCCGCAGCACAAACGTAGCGACCTTCCTGGCGCTGCTCGAGCTCATCCGCGCGGGACGCGTCAAGGTCGACGACAGCGGCACCTTGCAGCTGGACCGCACACACCGCAGAAGAAAGGACAAAACGCCATGACAGAACGACAGGAGCTCGGCTCTCTTGAAGCCATGCTGTTTGCCCACGCCGAGCCTGTGGAGACCGCCCGCCTGGCCGACGCCCTGCGGCTGGACGCCGACGAGGTCACCACGCTTTTGCAAAAGCTGCAAAAGCACTACGATGAGCAGGAGAGCGGCATGGTCATCCTGTACTTCGAGCCTGACCGCTGGCAGATGACGACCCGCCCGTACTACGGCGAGATGGTCAAGCGCATTCTGGACACTCGCCGCAACGCGCCGCTTTCGCCCGCCGCACTGGAGGTACTGGCCGTCATCGCCTACAATCAGCCCGTCTCCCGCAGCTTTATCGAGCAGGTCCGCGGCGTTGACTCGTCGTCCACCGTCACCAAGCTGTTGGACAAGGGACTGATCGAGGAGGCGGGCCGCCTGGACCTGCCCGGCAAGCCGGTAGCTTTCCAGGTCACGGACACATTTCTGCGCGTCTTTGGCCTCGGCAGTCTGGCCGACCTGCCGCCGCTTCACGGCGAGGCTGCCGAGAGCGCCGAGCCGGAGGAGACGGAAGGCGACGACGGTCAGCTGGAATGGAAGTGATTGCTTATGGCCATTCTGTTGTTCCTTCTCCGTCTGATCGGCTGGGTGCTGCTGGCGGTGCTCTTGCTGCTGTTCGTCGCCCTGCTGATACCGCTGGGCGTTCGGTTTGCGTACAGCCCGGGCAGCGTGCGGGCCACGGCCTGCTACGGACCGCTGCACTTCACGCTCTGGCCGCGCAAGGGCCAGCCAGAAGCACTGAAAAAGCCCGCCTCCGCCGCACCGCCCGGGCAGACCGTGCGCAAGACGGCGGACGGCGAACAGGCGTCCGTCACCGTGGAGGTCAAGCCGGACAAGCCCGCCGCAAAGCCCGCACAGACCGTTGCCCGGCAGCCCGCGGCGCAGGGAAAGCCCGAAGCGCCGAAGCCTGCTGACAGTGCCCCCACTGAAAGCGCCGATGCTGAAGGCAGCGCGAAAAAGGGCAGTCTGCCGTTCGGCATCTCGACGCGCATCGACGCCGCTATGCAGTTGCTGTCCAATGACCCGATAGCATTTGCCCGGTGCATGCTGGGCCACACAGGCTGGCTGGGGCGCCACCTGCTGCGTTCGGTGCGGGTGTCCGGGCTGGACATCTTCTGGACTGTGACCGCCGACGAGGCCAGCACCACCGCCGAGCTGTTCGGCGCCGAAATGGCGCTTGCCAACAATCTGCTGGCTCTGGTCCAGCAGTACATCCGCGTACAGAGTGACCGCCTTTGGCTCGAGCCGGATTTCACCGGTGAGCGCGCAGGGGAGCGTATCGTCTCGTTCCGTCTGACGTCCTGCGCCGCCGTGCTGCTCTGGCTCGTCATCCGGCTGCTGCACCGTCTGTGGAAGGACCCGCAGCTGCAGCCCGCTGCAAAGGCATAAACGATTTCTTTTTTCGATAAAAGGAGGAACTTACAATGGCTGAACATCCTATTCAAGGTCTGATGGGCGTCACCATCGAGAAAATCCGCGACATGGTCAACGCCGAGACCATCATCGGTGACCCGATCCATGTGGATGACACCACCATCATCCCGGTCTCCCGCGTCACCTTCGGGTTTGTGTCCGGCGGCTCCGACGTCGGCCCCAGCTCCAACAAGCAGATGTTCGGCGGCGGCAGCGGCGCAGGCGTCTCGGTCACGCCGGTGGCATTCCTCGTCGTTTCCAACGGCAATGTGCGCACCGTCCAGCTGGTGGAGAAGGTCTCCGCCGTTGACAACGTTATAGCCTCGCTGCCGGAGCTGGTGGACAAGGTCGCTGCGCTCATCAAGAAAGAAAAGCCGGGTGCTGACGCACCCGCCGAATAAGGAGTATAAATTTTAATGGCAGAACAACGTATTCAAAAGGTACTGGCCGACCAGGGCATCTGCTCCCGCCGCGAGGCCGAGCGCCTGATCGCTGCGGGCAAGGTCAAGGTCAACGGCCACCCGGTCACCCTGGGCGACAAGATGGACCCCGACTATGACAAGGTCATGATCAACGGGCAGACACAGCGCATCGTGCGCAAGCGCCAGTACACCTACATCATGCTGCACAAGCCCCGCGGCTATCTGACGACCCGCTCTGACGACCGTGGCCGCAAGACCGTCATGGATCTTGTTTCCGATGTGCCCGCCATGCTGCGCCCGGTGGGCCGCCTGGACAAGGACAGCGAGGGGCTGCTGCTCATGACCGATGACGGCGCGTTCATCAATATGCTGACCCACCCGTCCGGCGGTGTCGGCAAGCTGTACCGCGTCACGGTCAATCCCCGCGCCACTGAGCAGCAGATCATCGAGATGTCGTCCGGCGTTGTGCTGGATGACGGCGTCAAGACCAAGCCCTGCGTTATCCACGTCGTGGTCGATGAGCCGGGCCGCAGTGTACTGGAGATCACCCTGCACGAGGGCCGCAACCGCCAGATCCGCCGCATGTGCTCCGCTGTCGGCCTGCAGGTCGTGCGCCTGCGCCGCAGCGCCGAGGGTCCCGTCAAGCTCGGTATGCTGCAGCCCGGCGAGTACCGTGAGCTGAAAAAGAGCGAGATCAATGCCCTGCGCAACGCAGCCATGAAATCTGCCGGCAAAGGGGAGAGCCGTGCTGCCAGCCCGGCCCGCCGTCCCGGCCCCCTTAAAAAGCGCACAAATTCTGACTAAAATTGCAGGAAATTCTGAAAAATGTGCAAAATTCCACTTGTGGAAACGTCGCGAACGTAGTATAATTTAATTAAATGGCGGATTTTTTGTAAAGTATTTTTATAAAAAACAGTCAGCTTTACCATAGGAGGAAACTGTATGGCAGCAAATAAGCCCGGCAAGGCAGAGATCCTTGCAGCATTTTTTGATGACGGCACCTACTCGCCGCTGTTTACCGACGGCGCAGTGAGTGCTGCTTACGGCTGTGCAAACGGCCAGAACGCCTACGTCGTGTTTGAGGACGGTTCTCCCGTCGGCGTGCAGGATATTGAAAGGAATATCCGCGTGCTGGAGATGGCCGCCGAGACCGGCGCACCGGTTGTTACGTTCTATGATTCCACGGGTGCCAAGCTTGAGGGCGGTCTTGATCTGCTCAACGCCAACGCCCGCCTGACCGCAGAGATCGCGCGCGTTTCCGGCGTTGTGCCTCAGGTCGCCGTTGTCACCGGTACCTGCGCCGGTACCAACGCCATCAACGCCGCTGCCGCGGACGTCTGTGTCATGGCAGAGGATGCCGAGCTGTTCCTGAACGCTCCGTTCAACGCTGAGGACAAGGTTGCAAACGCCGGCTCTGCCGCGTTTGCCGCCAAGGCCGGTGTCGCCGCCGTTACCGCTGCGGACGCCGTTGCCGCCGCCAAGCAGGCTGCCTCCATCGTCGCCCTGCTGCCCGCCAACAATCTGGCCGGTCCTGCGCTGTTCGACTTTGCCGCTCCCTCCAAGGCTCTTGACCTCGTCAAGTACTCCGCGGCTGACGCGATCGCCGCTCTGGCCGATGAGGGCAGCACTGTGGAGCTGTACGCAGGCTACGGCAAGAACATCGTCACCGCGTTGGCTACCATCAACGGCAGCGCCGTTGGTATCCTGGCCACCGAGAAGGCCGCCCTGTGCCACAAGTGCACCGCCAAGGCTGCCCGTTTCGTTCGTCTGTGCGATGCCTACAGCATCCCCGTTGTGACCGTCGTCAACACCGAGGGCTTCGGCAAGAGCGAGGGCGACGATCAGGCCGGCGGCATCCGTCAGGCTGCCCGTATGGCCGGTGTCTACGCCGAGGCTACCACCGTCAAGGTCGCCGTACTGGCCGGTGAGGCCGTCGGCCCTGCCTACACGGTCTTTGCCGCCTGCGCCGACTGGCGTGTTGCCGTGCAGGGCTGCACCGTAGCCCCGCTGGCTCCCGAGGCCGCTGTCACCGTTCTGTACAAGGACGAGATCTTCGCTTCCGATAACATCGTCAACGCCACCAAGGCCAAGGCTGCCGCCTACGCCAAGGAGGTCTGCAGCGCCAATGCCGCTGTGGCCAACGGTGCTGCTGACGCCATTGCCGATGCTGCCACCGCCCGCGGCGCTGTCGCTCAGGCTCTGGATATGCTGGCTAGCAAGCGCACTGTGCGCCTGGCTAAGAAGCACGGCAATATCACGCTGTAATCATCAACCTTGAAATAGGGAGGACTTTTCCATGAAAAACCTGATCGTTACCGTTAACGGCGTTGCTTATAATGTCACCGTTGAGGAAGGCACCGGCGCTCCCGCTGCCGCTGCTGCTCCTGTTGCTGCCCCCGCAGCCGCTCCGGCTCCCGCCGCTGCTCCTGCACCTGCTGCCGCTCCTGCCGGTGCCGTCTCCGTCACCGCTCCCATGCCTGGCAATATCCTGGATGTCAAGGTCAAGGCCGGTGACTCCGTCAAGGCTGGCGACACCCTGCTGATCCTCGAGGCCATGAAGATGGAGAACGAGATCAGCGCTCCGCAGGACGGCACCATTGCCAGCGTCAATGTGCGCAAGGGCGACGTTGTCAACTCCGGCGACCTGCTCATCACCATGAACTAATAGAAAGGCCGGGTGAATCACATTGGCTAAGAAACCCATTAAGATTACTGAGGTCGTCCTGCGTGACGCCCATCAGTCTCTGCTGGCCACCCGTATGACCATGGACGAGATGCGCCCCATCCTGCCCGAAATGGACAAGATCCCGTATTTCTCCGTTGAGTGCTGGGGCGGCGCTACGTTCGACTCCTGCATCCGCTTCTTGGACGAGGACCCCTGGGAGCGTCTGCGCATCCTGCGCAAGGAACTGCCCCACCAGAAGCTTCAGATGCTGTTCCGCGGCCAGAACATGCTGGGCTACCGTCCCTACGCTGATGACGCCGTCGAGTACTTCGTCCAGAAGTCCGTTGCCAACGGCATCGACGTCATCCGTATCTTTGACGCGTTGAACGACCCCCGCAACCTGCAGACTGCCATCAAGGCAGCCAACAAGGAGGGTGCCCATGTTCAGGCCTGCATCAGCTACACCCTGAGCCCGGTACATAACAACGAGTACTTCGCCAACTATGCCAAGACTCTCGAGGAGATGGGCGCTGACTCCATCTGCATCAAGGATATGGCCGGCCTGCTCAAGCCCTACACCTGCTATGAGCTGGTCTCCGAGCTGAAAAAGACCGTCAAGATCCCCGTGGACATCCACAGCCACTACACCGCAGGTCTGGCTTCCATGTCCATCCTGAAGGGCATCGAGGCTGGTGCCGACATCGTCGATACCGCTATGAGCCCTCTGGCTCTGGGCACTTCTCACATGCCCACCGAAAGCCTGGTCGCCGCCCTGCAGGGCACCGACTACGACACCGGTCTGGATCTGAACCAGCTGAATGTCGTCCGCGCTTACTTCAACAAACTGCGTGAGAAGTACATCGCCAACGGCCAGATCAACCAGAAGTCTTTGGGCGTTGATGCCAACACCCTGCTGTATCAGGTTCCGGGCGGCATGTTCTCCAACATGCTCAAGCAGCTGAAGGACGCCGGTAAGGAGGACAAGCTCCAGGACGTTCTGGAGGAGATTCCCCGCGTCCGTGAGGATGCCGGTTATCCGCCGCTGGTCACCCCGACCAGCCAGATCGTTGGTACCCAGGCCGTCTTTAACGTCATCATGGGTGAGCGCTACAAGATGGTCACCAAGGAGTTCAAGGGCCTGGTCCACGGCGATTACGGCAAGACCCCCGCGCCCATTAAGAAGGAGTTCAGTGACTTCATCCTGAAGGGCGAGCAGCCGATCACCTGCCGCTTTGCCGACACCCTTGAGCCCGAGATGGAGAAGCTGAAGGCCGAGGCCTCCAAGTACGCCATCCAGGAGGAGGACGTTCTGACCTACGCCATGTTCCCGCAGGTCGCGCCCAAGTTCTTTGAGAAGCGCAACGCCCGTCTGCAGGGTGTCGATGCTCTGCACGCCGACTACGAAAACAAGTCTCACCCCGTCTAAGTAAAAGAATTGCCGCTCCCGCTCTGCCGCGGGGGCGGTTTTTGTTTACCGCGCCACAAAAACTGCGTGAAATATTGCAAAATCCCGGCGTCAGCCTTGCATCTTGCGCCCAAAAATAGTAAAATATAAAATATATGTGTTTATGAGGTGTAGGTTATGGTTTTGAGCATGACAGGATATGGCCGTGCCGGTGCGCTGCTGCATGGCCGTGACATCAAGGTTGAACTTCGCAGCGTCAACGCGCGCTTTTTTGAGTACTCCTCGCGCCTGCCGCGCTCCTGCGCATTTCTGGAGGACAAGCTGAAAAAGCTCGTCGCCTCCAAGGTCAGCCGCGGCAAGGTAGAGCTGAGCCTTTCCATCCAGACCGTCACGGCGGCCGATACCGTCGTCACCGTCAACTGGCAGCTGGCCGAGGGCTACCGCGCTGCGCTGAATGCGATGGCCGAGCGGATGGATCTGAAAAACGACGTCTCCGTCGGGATGCTGTCCCGCTTCCCGGACGTGCTGACCCAGACTGCCGCCCCGACGAATGAGGACGAGCTGTGGGAGGACGTCAGGACAGTGGCTGAGCAGGCCGTGGACGCCTTTGTCGCAATGCGCG
>OGXR01001960.1_pt1 | contig 14058 bp, 8 predicted proteins | sample 1576331 | NCBI WGS metagenome assembly OGXR01 (sample SAMEA3541473, study PRJEB24748) | human gut metagenome | biome: human gut; feature: human-associated habitat; material: faeces | place: China | collected 2012 | reverse complement strand
CCTGGCTTTGACTTTGTGTTTTTTTCGTTTTCTGCGTTCGGCAGGACCTCGCGGGCAGTCGCGGGCCTCGTCGATCGGATATTTGCGGTTTGCCTCCTTTGGAGGCGGCGGAATATTCCCGCCTCTTCGTTGCATCCGCTTCGAGTGTCGGTTTTCGGATTCGGCGATTTTCCAATTCGTAAAGATAATTATTTTTCGGAAGAATAAGCCGTTCGGATGTATGGATAATACAAAACGACACGCATCAAATAGAATGATGCGTGTCGTTTTGTCGTGTCGGAGATCTTTTCGCCCGTTTAGAACGATGCGAATGTGTTCCAGTTCGAATTTTGCTCCGCTGCGGCCTGAATGTCGGCAGGCAGGTTGGCGAAGAAATCGAAGCCGGTGAGCCGTTCGATCTCGGCGACGGAAGTCGCATAGTTCGTGTAGCTATCGTTCGAGTACTCCCTGTGTTCCATCCAGAAACCGATCGTCATGGCCGACGTCACTTTGTTCGACGCGTCGCGCCGGACTTTCAACAACGCTTTGTAGTAATAGTTCGGTACGGGGCATCGTTTGCTGTCCGACTTCGGTGTGATCCAGGTGATCGCTTCGTGGTTGCCTGCGGTCTGGAGAATAGCGCCCGTCACCACATATACCGTGTCCGTAGTCGCAGCGATATTTCGGACGCCGCTTTCGAGCTGCTGCCAAATACCGCCGTTGAATTTGTTCTGAATCTGCGGCGTGGAATTGGTTGCGTAATAGGTCTGTACGACCAATTCGTCCGAACCGTTGCGGTCGGCGTTGGGTATCTGGTGCCCCCGGGCGTAGAACTCTTTCGAACTGTCATATCCGTCCGATGTGGTAGCTCCGAGATTGACCCCGTAGCTGCTCGACCAGACGTTGATCTGTTCGGATTCGGCCAGTCCGGGATTGCGCTGCCATTTGTCGGAACGTCCGTTTCCCATGTGTCCTTTTGCGAGCGGATAGGCTACCCAGTAAGCCGTGTAGGTCGATTTGTCGTAGTACATCGTGTAGTTGCGCTGCGATCCGGAGGCGGGATAAACCGTCTGCGTGATCGTCTCATCGGCTGTCGTGCGGGCCGGAAGCTCGTACCAGGCGGCATGATTCGTCCGTGCTCCTTCGGTGGTAAAGGTTGTCGAAGAACTCTGCGGCGTGGAGCCGTTGGTCGCCGTTACGACGCCGTAAACCGTGTACGTCGTTGCGGGCAGAAGATCGGAGAGGTTGGCGGTCGCTTCGTTTCCGACAACAGCGGCAACGACACTTCCCGTGTCGCTGCCGTTCGTTGCGGAATAGAAGAACTGCACCTCGGTTGCGTAAGCGGCGTCGGTCAGACTACTGGAAACCTTCGCTGTACTCGAAGTTATGTCGCTTACGTTCGGTGTGGCAATTCCCGGGGTAGGGTCTGGGGAAGGATTATCGCCTCCCCCTTCTCCCGAGTTTCAGTTGATCGTGATGGTTTTAATCATCAACGACTTGCCGCTCGATTCGGTGTTTAACGTAAGGACGATCTCGCCGGACAGCGGAGTTTCCGATTCGACGACATACTCCTGGTTATTCATTTTTGCCAAGGAGATCTTTTCGCCGAGTGCTTGTCCACCGACGGTTGCATTCACGGTACTTAAGTTTGCCGTATTTGCCGACATAACCAACGTGATTTTTTTGATTCCTCCGGTATAATCGGACGTTTTTATGGTGACACCGCTGGGTTTCGACCAGGAAAGACCGCGTATCCCGCTATTGGTATCGAATGCAGTGGGCGCTTTGCTTGCAGTCCATGTCAGTCCGTTTACTGTTAAGCCGGCAGCGATCTTGTCTTTATCCGCGCTTTCGAAGGTGTAGGTCCAAGTTTCTCCGACACCGCCTTCCGGCTTGCTGTTCTGGGTAATGAGCAATGTCGCGTTGGCTGTACCCAGTGAAGTAGTGGCGGTAAGAACGATGCGTGCTGTACGAGGTGTTGCGACCGTATTCTCTGTGGCTGCGACTTCGAGGCGATTTTCGCTGCCGTTGTAATCACCTGTGGTGATCCAGTCCGGCTGTTCGGTTCCTTCAGTGCCGTCGTAAATAGCGACGGAAACGTCTTGCGTTTCGGCGTTCTTCAACGTAACGGGGATATAGTGAGTTTCCGTATCGTTATAAGACAGTGTCAGGGTGGATGGATCCAACGTGATTTGAGGCAACTTGACGTATTCGGCAGGGATCAGGGTCAGATCTTTTGTCTGACTGCCGGTATAGAATCCGAAACCGAGGTTTGCTGTATTATTTTTCGCCAAAATACGGGAAGGGGTCGCTGCCGATGCGATTTGGTAAGTGCCTTTGTCCTTGTCCTTGGTAATTATCAAGTCGTAAGCCTCCGTAGAGATCGTAGCGCTGTTGTCACTTTCCCAGGAGAGGTAGTTTTTGCCTTGACTGATCGTGTAGTTGTCACCCGATTTGGTAATTGTCCAAATGAGGGTTTCATCACCCGTTTTGTAGGGATTTGACGGTGTAATCACTACGGGGGCCAAACGAGAACCGTCAGCCAGAGAACTCATTGCATAGGTTATTTCGGATTGGGTCGCCGTGATGACGTAGTCGCCGCTCAATGTTTCGGTTGTCTCTTCCGCAGCGTCGGTCATATCGACCGCGAAAGTCGAACTGTCGCCTGCTGCGAAAGCCAGGGCCCGCCCCTCCTGAACGGTTACCGTCTTGGTGAAGATCTTCGTTGCGGTAGTCACCGTAACGGTGAAGGTTTCACCGGCTGCCACCTCGAACGGGAAGCAGGTGAAATAAGCCGTCATACCCGCTTCGCTATTGGCCGTGATGTTCATCTCCGAAGAGTAGTTCAACGTCACGTTATCGGCGAAATTGTTAATATAGCCATACTCCTTGATGGTACCTGCCGTCATATCGACATAGCTGCGGCCCGTGACTTTTTTGTCGGGAGCCGTAAATTTGACGCCGAGGACACTTTCCGCAGATGCGAGGTTCTTGACCGTCATCTTACCGATGGCGACGGCACGGCCGAAACTCATTTGCAGTTCGGTCGGCTGACTCTCCAGCGAGATCGATTTGGCGATCAGCAGGTCCGCGTTCGAATCGAAGCTCGTAGCGGTCGGCTGTTGAGATGTGCGTGTGACGACTTTCATGTTGGTAATATCCGTATTGTTGGACGTAATCCATGCCGAGGCGGGATAAACCGCGTTATAAACGAGCGGAGTGTTCGTATTCTCCGGGAACGATACGGCGAATTTCGCCGTGCCGTCGCTTACCGTACCTTCCTGCGAGTTGGCGTATGTGGTTTTGGAGGCGGCCGTTTCGAACACCTGAAGGTATTCGCCGGTTTCGTTCCACGAGATTTTCCCCGTCAGGGGATCATACGTCGTACGGGAACCGGATGCCGATTCGAGTTCAGACGATGCGGTGACCGTCATCGTTACTTTACGACCGTTCGACGGGTCGGAAACCGTGTCGTCTTTGGAACAGGCTACGAACAGAGATGCACACACTGCGACAGCCAAAATGGATTTGAAAAAAGTTTTCATAGTCGTAGGATGTGTTTGTTAGTATTCTCCGTAATCGGTGTCATTAACGCTGCCGCCTGCTTCGCCGGCTCCGCCATAGTCCAGGACAGTGCTGTTGGCAAAACCTTTCTCGATCGAGATGCTGAGGATCTCAACCGAAGGAGCGGAGTACGAAGTTCCCCCCCCCTTAACCGTAGATTCGTAGTGTTTTTTCATAATCATAGAGGTATTATGTTTGAGAGTTTTTACATCGTGTCCTGGTTATGGGCTACCACAAATATAGACAATATTCAATTAAGGAACAAGAAAGAATCCAAAATTCATCGAATCTTCATATTTCGATGCGGATTATGCGTGAAAGCGTCCGAAATTTAGTATAAATTGTCGAACATGCTCTGGCTTTTGTCGTATTTCAGGTCGGCGAGGGAAGCCGCTTTGACGCCGATGTTGAAACTCCAGCTCTGATAGTGGCCGAAGGGGACCCACGCGAACGACATTTGCCAGCAATGCAGGTCGCGTGTAATGGTGATGGAGGCCGGAGTCAGCTCCTTGGCCTGGAAGTCGTAACCGCCCTGGATTGTTACACCCATTTTTGGCAGAATCGTAACGCTGCCGTTGATGCCGAGCGTTTGGGTGATGTTTTTCTGGTAGCCCGTCGTGCCGTTGTTGGTCGGTGATGCGGAGTAGCTGATCGTATAGTTGAATCCCAGGTTCCAGGGTAGCGAGAAGTCGTAGTAGGCCTGGGTCATGTATTGCCGTCGCAGGGCCGGGTTCATTTGCCCGTAAGGGTCGTAGAAAGGATTGGCGTAGGCCGGATCGACCGGGGCGCTGTTGATGTCGTTGATCGCCGGGGTGGAGTTGTCCTGGCGGGATTGGAACGTATAGCCGAACGAAGTGCTGGCCGATACCACACGGCCCGGGAAAAAGAGTTTGTTGATACGCTGGCCCTGCGGGGTGACCCGGTAAGGGTCGAGCGTAGCGTTGATATTGATGCCGAAATTCTGGAAAACGGTCGTGCGCAGCGAAATGGGGATGTTCGAAAGTCCCATGGAGTCGGCCAGGAAGTTATAGGATACCTGTCCGATGCGGAGTTCGTCGATCAGTTTGATCTTCTTCATACCCGAGGTATCGCGTTTGCTGAGCACCTTCATTTCGAGCGTCTGCGAGAGCGAGGCGTTGATGGCCATGGACTGACCGGAGCTGGGCACGCCGAAGATGCTCCCTTCGAAAGGCGAGTAGGTCTTGAAATTACCCAGCGTATCGCTCTGCACGGTCTTTACGTAGCCGTATTTCTGCTTGGAGAAGTCGGGGGCGTAGGAGAAGCTCACCGTCGGGGTGATCGTGTGGCGGATCGCCTGTATCTTGCGCGTTTTCTTCTTGGCCTCGTAGCGGCCATAGATGATCGTCGAGGCCTGCAGGCTGAAGTTGTAGTTGTACAGACGGTAGAACCCGTACTCCGGGTCGAGTTTGTCGATGCGGTTCAGCACCGGGTTCCAAACCTGCTCCTGTTTTTTGAAATACCACTTTTCGGTGTAGTTGATCGTAGGTCCGAAGTTGATATAGTTGAAGATGTTGTACGTCGCCGAGATGGGAATGCTATGCTCGAAGCCGTACTGCATGTTCTGGAGTGTTTCCTTGGTGAAGATTTCGGACTCTTTGGCGTTGGCCTTGTTGTTGAACTTGCCGGTGTAGCGGAGCGAAATCTTTTCGTACCACCGCTGCTTGCCCATCGCCTCCTTGCGTTTGAAGGGGTAGAAGGTCGAAACGTTGAAGACGACGTTCGGCAGGGCGATCGAGAGCGTTCCGCTCTGCGAGTTCTGCGAAACGGACATGTTGGCCGAAAGGGAGAACGGTGTGCCGAGCCAGCTTTTCGAATAGGAGATCGTCGAACTTGTCTGCGTCTGGAGCGCTTCGTTCAGGCTGGTAGCCGAATAGCGGTTGTAGCCGCTGGTACGGAAATCGACCGATGCGGAGAAGGTCGATCCCGGATTGGCTTTGGGGTCTTGCGTATGCTGCCAGTAGAGCTGGAAGTTGTTCTGCTGGAGGAAGTCGGGTTCGCCCTTGTCGCCGACACGGACGTTCGAGTAGTTGAAATTCAGGGTGCCGTTGTACTTGTAACGCTTCATATAGCGCGACATCGCGGATGCCTCCCACGATCCGAGGGTGTAGATACCGCCCCGGATGGCCAGGTCCATGTGCTCTCCGAGCGTGAAGTAGTAGCCCAGGTCACGAATGTAGAATCCCTTGGTCGATTCCTCGCCGAAAGTCGGCATCAGCAGACCCGACTTGGGGCCGGAACTGAGCGGGAAGAAACCCTCGGGCAGCAGCGGAAAGTAGATGGGAACGTCTTCCAGGACCAGGTAGGCGGGACCCGTGACCACTTTCTTGCCGGGAATCACCTTCGCCTTGGTCATCGCCAGGTAGAAGTGGGGGTGGTCCGTCTGGTCGCAGGTGGTGTATTTGCCGTCCTGGATGTGGATGGTGTTGTCGTCCATCTTTTTGACGTTGTTGCCGATCAGCCAGCCGTCGCCCTCCTGAGTCGCCACGCCTTTGATTTTCGCCTTTTTACTGCCGATGTTGTAGGTGATCGTGTCCATCGTGTAGGGATTGGCGGCTCCTTCGGTGAAAGTGGGGTTGGTAACTGTCGGTTTGCCGTCTATCGTGTCGCGCTTGCCGTGGGCGTAGATGATCTTTTCGTCCATATTGACCCGCATGAAATCTCCCTTGAGATTCATGTTCTGGTAGTTGATATCGCCCTGGTTGTAGATATAGACCGTGCGGTTGCGTACGTCGTAGTAGAGCGAGTCCTGGTTTTTGCCGCTGATGATGTCGTCCAGGAAAGATTTTTTCCGGGTCGTATCGCGCCGGGTCGTGTCCTGACGCAACGAATCGCGTAGCAGCGAGTCGTTGCCGGTGGGAGCCGTACTGTCGGCGGGGGCGATCGGCGAGAGGGGAGGCGCTCCGAAGATCGAGTCGATCTTGGTGTCGAAAAGCGAATCCTGCTCCTCTTCCGTACGTGTTTCGGCGGTCGGGGGGCGGTCGGCTTCCCGTTGAAGGCGCCGAATCTCCCGGCGGGTTTCGCGGCGGGATTTTTGTACGGCTTGTGTCGGAGTGCTGTCGGGCGGTGTTTGGCGTTCGGGTGTCGCGGGATGCTGCACTCCGCCCGGCAGCGCCATGCCGAGCACCGGAAGCAGGAAGAGCAGCAGGAGTGCTCCCGAGAAGATATATTTTGCCTTTAGCCTGTCCAAAATTCCAAAAAAAATCATACCTTTGCCGACAAGTCGGCAAAACCGCCCGAAAATGGCTCCGAAAGCCTCAGTGCGGGGGTTTTAACATCCGGCAAATATAGGTAAAAAATTCAGAACCGTTAAATTTTCAGCCACTTTTGCTATGCGGAAATCGCTTTTTCTTGTTGCCCTGTTTTTGATTGCGACACTCTCTTTCAACGGAGTTGCCGCGCAGAATATTGCACAGGGCGTGCGGGTCGTCGTAATCGATGCCGGGCACGGGGGGCCGAAGTTTCCGGGAGCTCATTACAGAGGAGTTTATGAGAAAGATCTCAACCTTCAGATCGCTCTGAAGCTCGGGGCCTTGATCGAGAAGGAGATCCCCCAGTTGAAAGTGGTTTACACGCGTAAGACGGACAAGCAGTTTTCCGAAAGTCTGACCCAGGATTTGCAGGCTCGGGCCGATATCGCCAACAAGGCGGGCGGCGACCTGTTCATTTCGATCCATACCAATGCTGCGGCATCGGCGTCGGCACGGGGAGTCGAAACCCTGATTATGGGTGAGAGTCCGCTGGAGAAGAACGCCAACGAGAGGGCCCTCTATTATAACAACCAGGAGGAGCTGCTCGATATGTCGAACGAGAAGACGGCGGCGATCGTCCGGGCTTATATCCAGAACCTGCAGTTCACCTATGGTGAATACAGCGAAGCGATGGCCCGTCTGGTGCAGAAACATTACGTCAAGTCCGGGCGGCACAATCGCGGTGTGAAGCGGCAGCCGCTCAAAGTGCTCTACGCTACCGATATGCCCGGTATCCTGACCGAGATAGGTTTCCTTTCCAATTCGGAGGAGTATGCTTATATGAATTCGGCGAAGGGGCAGGCTCAAATCGCACGTGCGCTGTGCGATGCGGTGAAGGATTACGTCGCTTTCGTTCGGGGTGCGCTGCTTGTCGATGACGATGCCATTTACGAACAGGCCGATGCCGATGTCGCAGAGCCGGCTTCGGCTGCCGCTTCGGACAAAGCGGATAAGGGTAGTGTCAAAACCGGGAAAGCCGAACAGGAGAAGACGTTTTATGCCGTGCAGTTGATCGCCAGCGCCAAGCGCGTGCCGCCCAAGGACCGGCAGTTCAAAAGTTACCGGGGAAAAGTCACGGAGTTCGTTACCGGCGGCCGGTTCAGGTATAAGTATTGTGTGGGGCGTTTCGATACCCGCAAGCAGGCCGAAGCCAAGTTGGCCGAGGTGCGCAGGGAGTTCCGCGATGCGTTCGTGGTGAGTTGTCGGGGCGACCGGATCGTACAGTAAATAAAACGAAAAAAACAGGTATATGAGAAGAGAAGTTAAGATCGGCATTTTCGCCGTGCTGATGATCGGCGCCCTCTGGGCGGGTATCCGCTTTCTGAAGGGGTTCGACATCTTCAGTCGCAACGCGGTCTATTATGCCGCTTACGACCAGGTCGATGGCGTGCAGAACGCTTCGCCGATTCTGATCCGGGGCGTGAAGGTGGGAGCCGTGACGGATATTTCGTTCGATCCTTCGATCGGTAACGAGGTCGTACTTCAACTGACGATCCAGCGGAAATACCGGATTCCGTCCAATTCCGAAGCCCGGATCTACAGCAACAGCATCATGGGCGCCAAAGCGATCGAAATCGCTCTGGGCGATGCCGGGACCTACCTGCAATCCGGGGACACCCTCTGTTCGAGCCGCAGCAAGGGCCTGATGGATATGGCGGGTTCGGAACTCGAATTTTTCAAGCAGAAGATGTCGCAGGTCGTGGGGGATTTGAGCCGCACGATGGATAACCTGAATCTGATTATGGAGCAGAACGCCGCGAATATCGAAGGTACGATGTCGCACCTGAATTCGATTACGGGCAGCGTAAACGGTATGTTGCTGTCGCAGCGTGCGAATCTGGAGAGCGCCGTAGCGAATTTGACCCGTTTTTCGGAGATGCTCGGCGAGAACTCTCCGCGTATGGACAGTATTATCCTGAATTTAAGCAATTTTACCGACCAAATACAGCGTGAGAATCTGGCCGGGGCGCTCGATTCGACTCTGATGAACCTCAATGCGATCTTGGCCCGTGTCAATGCCGGGGAGGGGACTGTCGGGCAGCTCGTCAGCGATCCCCGTCTGTACGAATCGCTCAACGAGGCGACTGCGAACTTGGCGTCGCTGCTGGCCAACTTGCAGGCCCATCCTGCTCGTTACGTCCATTTCTCGCTGTTCGGCCGCGATCCCGAAAAGGCCGACCGCAAGCAGCAGAAAAAAGAGGCGAAACATGCCCGGCGCGATTCGCTCAAGGCCCTGAAAGCGGCCCGATAGTTTCGAATGTTTTCTCTGTGCGATGATCTATCCGGCGAACTTTGAACAGAAAGTCGGTTTCGACCGGCTGCGTGAGCAGGTCGCGGCGCTGTGTACGATTCGCGGCGGCCGGGAAAGGTTGTGCGCCGAACAATTCAGCACTTCGCAGGCCGATGTCGAGCGGCGGCTGGCGCTGGCGGACGAGATGCGCCGTCTGCTGGAGATGGAGCATGATTTTCCGGACGACGAGTTCGTCGATGTCGATTATATCCTTTCCAAACTGAAGATCGAAGGCAGCTTCCTCGAAGTCGAGGAGGTCGGGTTGCTGCGCCGGGCGCTGGCTTCGGCGGGGGCGATCGCCGGTTTTATCCTGGGGCGCGGTGAGGAGCTATATCCCGAACTGCGGCTCCGCAGCCGGGGGATCGAGGCTTTCCCGGAGATCGTTCGGGCGATCGACGGCATCGTCGATCAGTACGGCAAGATTCGGGATAACGCTTCGCCGGAGTTGCAGCAGATCCGGCGGATGATCCGCGAGCGGGAGGGGCAGGCCGCCAAACGCCTGCAGCAGGTGTTGTCGAATGCCAAGAAAGCCGGTATCGTGGAGGCCGACGCGATGCTCTCGATCCGCGACGGCCGGGCGGTGATTCCGGTCGCAGCGGCCAATAAACGCAAGTTGCAGGGTTTCATTCACGACGAATCGGCCACGGGCAAGACCTTCTACGTCGAGCCGGTCGAAGTCGTCGAAATCAATAACGAACTCAAGGAGCTGGAGTACGCCGAGCGGCGCGAAATCGTGCGGATCCTTTCGGCCTTCACCGACTCGATTCGCCCCGAAGCGGATCGGATCGCGCTGATCGGCGACTATCTTTCGGATCTGGATATGATCCGTGCCAAAGCCCGCTGGGCCGTTGCCAACGGAGCGGTGAAACCGATCGTTTCGACGGATGATCGGCTGGTGCTGCGCAATGCGCGGCATCCCTTGTTGCAGCAGACGCTCCGGGCGCAGGGCAAGCAGGTGGTGCCGCTCGATCTGCAGCTCGACAAACGGCGTCATATCCTGGTGATTTCGGGGCCGAATGCCGGCGGCAAGTCGGTGTGTCTAAAAACTACGGGTATCATCCAATATATGTTTCAGTGCGGGTTTCTGGTGCCGGCATCGGAGAATTCGGAGCTGCCCCTGTTCCGCAACCTAATGATCGACATCGGGGACGAGCAGTCGATCGACGACGATCTTTCGACCTATTCGTCGCACCTGCTCAATATGAAGAACATGCTCGCCGGAGCTTCGAACCGGACGCTGGTGCTTATCGACGAGTTCGGTTCGGGTACGGAGCCTATCATCGGCGGGGCGATCGCGGAGTCGATCCTCGAACGGCTCCGCAGTAAAGGCTGTTACGGGGTGATTACGACCCACTATGCCAACATTAAGTATTATGCGTCGAACACCGAGGGAATCGCCAACGGAGCGATGATGTTCGACGTGCAGAATATCCGGCCGCTGTTTCGGCTCGAGATCGGCAAGCCGGGCAGTTCGTTCGCGGTGGAGATCGCCCGCAAGATCGGGTTGCCGGAGGATATTATCCGCGATGCGGGCGAAAAGGCCGGCAGCGATCATATCAACCTCGAGAAACAGTTGCGTGAAATCGCCCGTGACAAACATTACTGGGAGCAGAAGCGCGACCGCATCCGGATCGCCGACCGCAAGGTCGAGGAGCTGGAACAGACCTATGCCGACCAGCTTTCGCGCATCCGGCAGGAGCGCTCGGAAATCTTGAAAAAGGCCAAGGAGGAGGCGCAGCGGATGATCGCCGACGCCAACCGTCAGATTGAGAATACGATTCGGACGATCCGCGAAGCGCAGGCCGAGAAGGAGCTTACCCAGTTGGCCCGTAAGGAGTTGAACGATTTTCGGGACAGGGTGGAGAGGACGGATGCAGCGGATGCGGCGCACGACGAACGGGTGGCCCGCGAAATGGAGAAACTCGAACGCCGCCGCCAGCGTCGTGCCGAGCGCAGACAGCAGGCCGGCGAGACTCCGGAGGTCGCACAGCCTGCCGTGCCGGAGAAACCCCGCGAGGCGGAGGTCGGCTCGAAGGTGAAGATCGCCGGGCAGGACATTCCCGGCGTGGTGCTTTCGATCAAGGGCCGGAAGGCGCAGGTGGCATTCGGACAGATTCTTACGACGGTGGATAGAAGTTCGCTCGTCGTGATCTCGGGCGCCGAATTCAAGCAGGCGACCAGGCCCGTGCAGCCGCGCACGGTGGTATCGGTCGATGTGTCGGCCCGCAAGCTCAATTTCAAGGATCATATCGATGTGCGGGGCCTGCGTGCCGCCGAAGCATTGGAGGAGGTGCGGGATTTTATCGACGACGCGATCATGGTCGGCGTCGGCACGGTCACGATCCTGCACGGCAAGGGGACGGGGGCGCTCAAGGAGGAGATCCGCCGTTATCTGCGCACGGTGCCGGAGGTCGAACGGGCTGCGGACGAACATGCCGACCGGGGCGGAGCGGGGATTACGGTGGTGACTCTGCGTATGGATTGACGGCAGTTATGTAAAGGAAAGATACGACATGAAATACATGTTATCGGAAATCGCCCGCATTTGCGGGGGCGAACTCCTCGGGGAGGATTTGCCGGTGGCACGGGTGCTTACCGACAGCCGCAACTGTTCGTTCGGCGAGGAGCCGCTGTTCGTGGCCATGAAAGGTACCAATCACGACTCCCACGCCTTTATCGGCGAGATGGTTCGCCGGGATGTGAAGGCATTTCTTGCGGAGCGGAAGACGCAGCTTCCGGCCGGTTGCGGCTGCGTGGTGGTTCCGAGCGCCATCGCTGCCCTCCAACAGCTTGCGGCCCATCACCGGACTCGGTTCAAGGGGCGCGTGGTCGGTATCACGGGTTCGAACGGGAAGACGGTAGTCAAGGAGTGGATCGCCCAGCAGATTCCTGCCGGCGTCAAATATTTCCGGTCGCCGAAAAGTTATAATTCGCAGTTGGGCGTGGCGCTCTCGCTGCTGATGATCGAAGGGGACGAGGAGTTGGCGTTGATCGAAGCGGGGATCTCCTGTCCCGGGGAGATGGTGCGTCTGGAGCGGATGATCCGTCCCGATACGGTGATTTTCACTTCGATCGGCGAGGCGCACCAGGAAAATTTCACCTCGCTCGAGGAGAAGAGTGCCGAAAAGTTGGTGCTGGCGAAGGGAGCGCGAACCATTATTTATCATGGTGGCTCCTCCCTGCTCGAACGGATGATCCGCACGTTATACGGCGGCCGGCAGTTGCAGGACGCTGCGGAATATCCGCTGCCGGAGCAGTTGCCCGCAGGGGTTCTGGAGAGCGGGGCCGGGCGTGTCGATGCCCAGTTGGTCGGGGCGTTCTGTCGGGTGATGGGCTTTCCCGACCCCGATTTCGGCCGGATTCGGCCCGTGGCGATGCGCCTCGAGTTGAAGGAGGGAATCAACGGTTCGCTGCTGATCGACGACGCTTACAATTCGGACATCAACTCCCTCTCCATTGCGCTCGACTACCTGCATAATATGGCCGCCGGCCGTCCCATGACACTCATTCTTTCGGATATCGAGCAGAGCGGCGTCGAGGACGGAGTGCTTTACGGCGAGGTGGCCCGCCTGGTGGCCGCCGCCGGAGTGAGCCGTCTGATCGGCGTGGGAGACCGTATTCGAAATGCCGGGGCGAATTTCGCCTGCGACAGCGCCTTTTACCGCACGACCGACGAGCTGTTGCGCAACCTGCGCCGCGACGATGTGGCCGGGCGCGTGGTGCTCATCAAGGGCAGCCGTGACAGCCACTTCGAGCGGGTGAGTCATGCGCTCGAACGCAAGAGCCATACGACGGTATTGGAGGTCGATCTCGATGCCATGATCCACAACCTGAATTATTTCCGTGCGCGGCTCCGTCCCGGGGTGCGGCTCGTGGCGATGGTCAAGGCGGCCAGCTACGGCGCCGGGGATTTCGAGGTGGCCCAGATGCTCCAGCATCAGGGGGTCAATTACCTGGCCGTAGCTTTCGCCGACGAAGGGGTGCTGCTCCGCGAGCGGGGAATTAGAATGCCGATCGTCGTTCTGAATGCCGACGAGGGCAGTTTCGATCTGATGGTCGCTCACCGGCTGGAGCCCGAAATATACAATTTCCGTTCGCTGGCGTTTTTTTCGAAAGCCGTCGAACGGGTCGGAGAGGAGAGTTACCCGATCCATATCAAGCTCGACACAGGCATGCACCGGCTCGGATTCGAGCGTGCCGACATCGAACCGCTGATCGACACGTTGCGCGAGACCCCCGAAGTGTATGTCCGGACGGTCTTCACGCATCTGGCAGGCAGCGACGAGGCACGCCACGACGATTTCACGCGCTCGCAGATCGCGCTGTTCCGCGAGCTGAGCGACCGGATCGCAGCCGCTTTTCCCGAACTGCACATTCTGCGTCACATCGATAACAGCGCGGGCATCGAGCGCTTTCCGGAAGCGCAGTTCGACATGGTCCGGCTCGGCATCGGGCTGTACGGAATCGGCTTCGTGCATCAGGAAAACCTGCTGCCCGTCAGCACGCTGCGCAGCCGGATCGTGCAGATCAAGGAGATTCCCGTCGGCGACACGGTCGGATACGGACGCCACGGCGTGGCGAAAGACCGTCCCGTACGGACCGCGACCGTCCCGATCGGCTATGCCGACGGACTGAACCGCCGCCTGAGCTGCGGCCGGTGGAGCTTCATCGTGAACGGACGCAAGGCTCCGATCTTCGGCAACATCTGCATGGACACCTGCATGATCGACATCACCGGCATCGACGCTCGGGAGGGAGATACGGTAACGATTTTCGGCGACGGAGCCACTGTCATCGAAATGGCCGAAGCGCTGGGGACGATACCCTATGAAATCATGACGAGCGTATCGACCCGCGTCAAACGCGTCTACACCAAGGAATAAACGAACCGAACGTTTCGGCGCGCACGATATCCGCATCCGCCTGTCCGCTCAAGCGAAGCGTCTCCGCTGTGCG
>OGXR01001954.1_pt1 | contig 14092 bp, 11 predicted proteins | sample 1576331 | NCBI WGS metagenome assembly OGXR01 (sample SAMEA3541473, study PRJEB24748) | human gut metagenome | biome: human gut; feature: human-associated habitat; material: faeces | place: China | collected 2012 | reverse complement strand
AGCCGGCGCCCTTTGGCGGAGCATGGAAACAGATGGATATCCTCAGGCAGCCGCCTCAGCGGTCACCGGGGTGGTAATGGCGGTCCGCACGGCGGCTACCTGCTCGGCGGTGAGGCCCACGGTCCCCATGAGGTAGGTCTCAGCGGCCTGCCGGAGGTCGGCCTGCTTCATTTCCTCCTCGGTCTCGGTGCCGGTCAGGGTGCACAGGGTCTTGATGATGTTGCTGTTGGCGATGCTGTACCAGCGGTCGGAATGATGCTCTACATGGTAGTAGTTTTCATAGGAGAGCATATAGTCCTCCACGATCTCTTCCGCCTCAGCGCCGCCCAGGGCCTCCAGGAGGGCGGCGACAAAGCCGGCCCGGTCTTTGCCCTCGTTGCAGTGGATGAGATAGGGGCCCTCATTGTCGATCAGGTACACAAGGCCGGTCTTCAGCTTGGCATTGAATTCCTCAGCGGCAAAGTCCACACCCATGTCCAGGGGCGCCACATTGAGGGTGGCGTAATAGGTGCCGGCATAGCCCTCATAGGCCTCCAGGACCTCCAGGCTGTCGGCCAGGTTGAGGACCGTCTTGATCTCTGCGGCCTCGGCCAGCTTGTCGGCATAGCTGTTGCGGCCCAGCTCGGGATTCACCGGACTGGAGGAGCGGTAGAGGATGCCGGCGGGGATATCTCCCATGACCACGGGACGGAAATTGGCAAACACCTCATCAGAGGCGTAGTCGTCCCGCTCATTGGTACGCAGGGAGTCGATGTTGCGGATCTCGTACTCCTCCAGGTAGCCGGCTTTCTCCGCCATAGTGAACTCCAGGTAAGAGCCCACCTCGGCGCCATAAGTACCGGAAAAGTTACCCATGTTGATGGCCACGGTCACATAGCCGTCCCCGTCGGCGAGGATGACCACATTCCCGTTGTCCACGTTGCTGTATGCGTCGCCGTAGGGGGCCTGCACAGTGGTGTCGCCCACGGTGACGTTCAGAATGTCGCCCAGCTCAAAACCGGCGCCGGCAAACTGATAAGCGGGGATATTGGTGGTGACATTGCCGTACTTGCTCACGCTGGTGACGCCGGCGCCGATGCCGCCGTTAAAGGTATTTTCCAGGAAGCCGATGCCGGCGTAGATGGCGTCGGTGAGGGCGGTATCGTCTCCGGAGAACACATTAAAGGTGTGATCACAGTTTTCAATGAAATAGGTGCGGGAGTTCTCATTCTTGGAGGCCGCCACGATCTGATCGGCGTTGTCCGGAGTCACGGTGGTGTCGGCCAGGCCGTTGATGGCCAAAATGGGGCCGGTGATCTTGGCCACCTCGGCGGCCTTATCGGTGCTCAGAGACTCCTCGAACCAGCGCAGGCCCAGGGGCAGGGGATCGCGCCAGTCGAAGGTGAGCTCCACAGAGCCCTCCTTCTTGGCAGTCTCATAAGCAGCGTCGTAGTCCTCAAAGAAATTGGCCCCACTCAGACGCATGGCGCCCGCCCAGGTGATCACGGCCTTGAAGGTGTCGGGATACGCGGCGGCGGCCAGCAGAGCGTTGGTGCCGCCCTGGCTCCAGCCCATGACGGCCAGATTGTCCAGCTTCAGCTCTGCGGTCAGGTAGTCCGCGGCCGCCTTGGCGTCAATGTTGGCCGAGGTATAGCAGTAGTCGCTGTAGGACGCGGTGGAGTCGCCGTTGCCCATAAAGTCGATGCGCAGGGTGCTGCGGATTACGAGCGCCTGACCAGCACCGATGGAGTGCCATCAGGGGGGCGGCTGTGGCATAGCCGTTGCCCGCCTCGTCCTTGTTGGAGCCGGTGCCGTGGAGCATGACCACCGCGGCGTAAGCGCCCTCGTCAGGCACCGTTAGCACGCCGGGAATGGTGTGGGCGGGGATGCCGTCGGTCTCGGGCACCTCGATCTCCACGTAGGTCTCGCTGTAGCCGGAGGACAGCTTGGCGTAATTCATAAGAATGACGGCCAGCTCGGTGCGCACGGCGGTGCCGTTGGGGTCCAGCAGGTTCCCCGGCTTGCCGGAGAGAATCCCGTTGTAAAAGCAGATGCTCATACCGGAGAGCGCCCAGTCCGGAATGGCGTCGTAATCGGCCATCTCCTGCATAGCCATACCACCCGCGGTGACGTCCATGTTTTGGTACTCGGCGTAGCGGGCGACCACGGTGGCCAGCTCGGCGCGGGTGATGGCGCGCTCGCCGTTGAAGCTGCCGTCCTCCGGGATGGCGGCGAGACCAATGCCTGCCGCCCAGTTGGCCGCGTCGGCGTACCACTTGCCGCTGATGTCGCGGAAGGCGGACCAGGTCAGGTCTCCATCAGCGGACACCAGGGCGGCGCCATCCTCGGCGGGCATCTCAGCCGAGTCGGGCTGTCCCTCCATGTTGTAGAGGGTCTGGAACACTGTGGCGCGGGTCACCGTGCCGTTGGGGGTGAATACCTTGGCCTCAGTGCTGGTGGAGCCCATGATGCCGTTCTCGATAACATAATGCACCGCCTCAGCGTACCACGCATCCGCGTCCACATCCGCCCAGTCGGCGGCCTCGGGCTCCTCAGGGGTCTCGGCAGGGGCGTTCGTCACTGTGATACGACCCCCGGTCTGCCCATAACGAGCCTCAGTGACCGTGCCGCCCAGCTCATCGGTGATATAATCCATCAGGACCTCATCCATGGAAACGCCCAAATCATAGTTGACGGTAGCAGCCTTGAAGGCATAGTAGGTATCGCCGCCGGAAGCCATGAAGTCATTGGTGGCAATGGTGTAAGTTTCGGTGAGGCTGAAGTCCCTGCCCCCCACGCTTTCAATGGAGACGCGCCCGATGGAAGCGGGAGCGTAGTAGGTGGAGCCGGGGTACTGCTCGCCCTGGTCATAGGCCACGCCGGCGTCTACGGTGAATACGATGCCGGACACCTGGGGGAACCCGCCGATGGCAGTGGGCGTGCAGTAGGTGGAGGCCTCCAGCGCCTCCAGCAGCTCGGCTCCGGGAACCTTGACGATGCTCAGCGTGTTGCCGAAGGGGAGCACGGTGTTGACATCCTTCTTGGTGATGTCCCCGGCGGCGATGCTGGCGCGGATGCCGCCTCCGTTGGTAACGGCCGCGTCCACCGCCTCGCCTTCCCGCTCGGCGCCCCAGACCAAAGCGTCGGTGATCAGGTCGCCCAGATTGGTTTCCTCCGTTCGGTTGCCGGGCTCACGCTCGCCGTTAAGAAGGGCCTCCGTGCCGGCAAACACCGCGCCGTACTCCTCGTCTACCTGGGCCTGGATCTCGGCGGCACGGGCAGCCACCGCTTCGTCGGTCAGGCTGACGCTTTCGGCGGGGATGCTCTGGGCAGTGATCCCCGTCTCGTCGAGAACGACCATTCCGATGTTTGCCAGCTTGGTGCCGGTGGAGGCGGTCACGGTGTCGCCCACCTGATTGCCCTCGGCCACAGCGGCGATATCTTCCATGGTGGAATGGGAGTGCCCGTCAATGAACACATCAATGCCGGAGACCTCGGCCAGCAGATCCACGGAGCGGTTACCGGCGGACTCATCGTCAATGCCCAGATGCCCCAGGCAGACAATATAATCACAGCCTTCGGCCTCCAGCGCATCCACCTGCTCCTGCGCAGCGGCGAAGAGCGCCTCACCGGCCAGGAAGGTAACGCCCTCGATCTTGGCGGGGTGGGCTTTGGTGGCGGTCTCAGGGGTATCCAAGCCGAACACACCGATCTTGACGCCGTCCTCCGTGGTGAATACCGTGTTGGCGCCGAAGGCCACCGTGTCTCCATAGAGGACGTTGGCGGCCACGATGGGGAACTCCGCTTCATCGGCCAGCGCGGCCAGATTGGCGTAGCCGTAGTCAAATTCGTGGTTGCCGGGGGCCGCCACATCATACCCTGCCAAATTCATCAGCTCCACGGCGGATGCCCCTTCCGAGATGCTGACGGTGGGATCTCCCTGGATGAAATCACCGGCGTCCATCAGCAGGACATAGGCGCCCGCCTCCTCCATGGCGGCTTTCAAGGCGGCCACCTTGGCATAGCCGGCGATGGCGCCGTGCACGTCATTGGTATGCAGGATCACGATCTCTCCGGACATATCGTCCGGAACCGTGTAGGGGGCGGCCTCAGAGGTCGTCTCCTCTGCCGCCGCAGGTGCGGCCAGGGAGAATACCAGGGCCGCCGCCAGCAGCAGCGACAACAATTTTTTCTGCTTCATTCTTTTGCTTCCACCTTTCTTTTCCACAGTTCGGATACCATTTGCCCGTATGGTCTGGATCTTTATAATAGTAGCAAAGCAGTGCGGGGAATACAAGAGCCGGCGGTCGAAAAGTGCGGGATTTTGCTTTTTCAATGCAGAGGGGCCGAAAACGAGCATGCTCGTCTCCGGCCCTTTCATTCTTATTTCGTGGCCCAATTGCCCGTGGCCTCGGCGGTGAGGTAGGCGTTGATGAACCCGTCCAGCTCACCGTCCATGACGGCGTTGATGTTGCTGGTCTCAAAGGCGGTGCGGTTGTCTTTGACCAGCTGATAGGGCATGAACACATAGGAGCGGATCTGGCTGCCCCACTCGATCTTCATCTGCACACCCTTCAGGTCGCTGACCTTTTCGGCGTGCTGCTGCATCTTCAGCTCCGCCAGCTTGGCCCGCAGCATCTTCATGGCGTTGTCACGGTTCTGGAACTGGCTGCGCTCCGTCTGGCAGAACACCACGATGCCCGTGGGCAGGTGGGTCAGGCGGACGGCGGAGGAGGTCTTGTTGATGTGCTGGCCGCCGGCGCCGGAGGAGCGGTAGACCTGCATCTCGATATCCTCGGGACGGATATCCACCTCCACGTCGTCCGGGATCTCCGGCATGACCTCCACAGCGGCAAAGGAGGTCTGCCTCCGGGCATTGGCATCAAAGGGAGAGACCCGGACCAGCCGGTGGACGCCGTGTTCGCTCTTGAGGTGTCCGTATGCGTTGTCGCCCTGGATCATAATGGTTGCGGATTTGATTCCGGCCTCGTCGCCGTCCAGGTAATCCACCACCTGGTAGGTGAAATCGTGCCGCTCTGCCCAGCGGGTATACATACGGTAAAGCATCTGCGCCCAGTCCTGGGCCTCGGTGCCGCCCGCTCCGGCATGGATCGTGAGGATGGCATTGGCACTGTCATACTCTCCGGTGAGCAGCGTGGAGAGGCGCGCCTCCTCCATCTCAGCCTCCAGCCGTGCAAAACCCGTCTCCACCTCGGGCACCAGGGAGTCGTCCTCTTCCTCGTTGCCCATTTCGCACAGGGTCATCAGATCGTCCCACTGGCCTTCCCGTTTCCGCTGCGCCTCCAGCTTGTTCTCCAGCTGACGCATCCTGCGGGTCACCTTTTGGGACTTCTCCAGGTCGTCCCAAAAGCCGGGCGCGGCGCTTTCAGAGTTCAGCATATCCAGCTCCTGCTCGGCGGCGGGCAGGTTCAGGGCCTGGGCCAGCTCGTCCAGGGCCGGCTTGATGTTGTTCAGCTTTACCTTGTACTCGTCAAATTGCAGCATCGCTCGCACGCTCACTTCCGTTCAAATAGCTCATATATTATATCCGAATCTCCCCATGATGTAAAGAAAAACCCGCCCAAAAGGCGGGCGGGTTCATCTATCGCTGATATTGGGCTGTTGGTCGCCGTGAAAAATGAGATCGTCCACGTCTCCCGCTCCGGTCGCCCGACGCGGCTCACTCTCCCGCTGCTCTTCCGGCATTTCCCTGCGCCTCCCTCTGTTTTTTGATGTACGTATCAGTATATGCAGTACCATCCTCAGTATGTGCGCTCGCCCTCTGCCAAAATTGTCGGGCATTGTCAAAACTTTTGGGGTTGACACGCCGCTCCAGATGTGTTATTCTATTTGAGCACTTAAAAAAGTACAGTGAGCTGGAGTAACACGCCGGAGTGGCGGAATTGGTAGACGCCCGGGACTTAAAATCCTGTGGGAGCGATCCCGTGCCGGTTCGACTCCGGTCTCCGGTACCAATATCGCGGGGTAGAGCAGTTTGGTAGCTCGTCGGGCTCATAACCCGGAGGTCAGTGGTTCAAATCCACTCCCCGCAACCATAAACCCTAGGACCGCAAAGGTTCTAGGGTTTTCTCTTTGCTTGCGCTTTTCGACTTTTTTCGCCCTTCTGCGCATCGTTCGGATCATGGTCCGGACGATTCTGTTTCCCAGCAGAGCGCGTCCTGTACAGCATCGTACAGGTGGACCAGGCTGAGTTCCAGCTCATTGCACAGCGCCACAAAGCGTTCGGCCACAGTTTTACTCAAAAATACATCCGGCAAATAGATGGTCTCTCGCATGACATTCTGGGCAAGTTCGTACCCGCAAATTCCATAGGCGGTATATACTCCGTGTTCTTGGTTATATTGCTCCTCCTTGATAAACCTGTACTGATACATATACTATTCCTCCCAATCGCTCTGGTCAATTTGCTGTATGTGCCGTCGCCCAAATTCCCAAGAATTGTACTATATGAGAGCAGCTTCCGGGCACTCTCTGTGAAAATAACAAATTTTTCATGGATATTGGCGTCTTTTTTACCTCAAGACGCATTGGTTTTCTGATTTCGTTGGAAAGGATGCTTGAAATGCGCATTGCAATATGCGATGATAACGCCCTTGACCGGGCACTTATTATGGACCTATTGCAGCAGTATCTGGAAGATCGCTCCATCCGATGTGAACTGACCGGCTATGAGGATGGGGTCACACTAATCTGCGACATGGAAGACGGCCTCTGGTTCGACGCGGTCTTTCTTGATATTTATATGAGAGGACTGCTCGGGATCGAAGTGGCCCGCAGGCTGCGTTCCCTTCATTACGACGGCGCCATCGTTTTTCTCACCGGCACGAAAAAATTTGCGGTGGACAGCTATGAGGTGTCCGCCTTCGGCTATCTTCTGAAGCCCCACAGCGCGGAGAAGATCTACAAGCTCATGGACCGGCTCACCCATGACTTTGACATCAGTGCCTATCAGGTGCAGCAGTGGAACCGGCTCATACTGATCCCCTATAATGATATTCAGTATGTGGAGAGTTCCAACTCCAAGTGTATCCTCCACAGTAAGGGCGGAGCCACTTATAACATTTATAAACGCCTGGATACCATTGAACAGGAGCTGAACGATCCCCGTTTTCTGCGCAGTCATCAGAGTTTTCTGGTGAACATGGACTATATACGGCAGGCGGACAAGCACTTTGAACTGCTGACCGGAGATATCGTCTCCATCCGGCAGCGGGATCTGAAGGCAATCCGCCAGCAGTACCTCGACTACATAGAGAAGAAGAGCGCCTCTGACTCCGATATGAAATCCAAAGCATTGCCCCAGGGCGGCTGAACCGTCCGTCACGGGCCATCGCCGCTCTAAAAAATGTCCCAGGTAGACCCAACCGGGTCCACCTGGGACATTTTCCTCTTCCTATTGTCTGAAAAAAACCACCATGGGATGGGTCAAATCATAGATCAGTACTCCTAGTACAAACAGAGCAGCACACAGCAGCACAGAAACAGGCGGTGCAGACCGTTGGCCTCTCTTGCCCGTTATTCCCACCAGCTCATCCAGCGAACCGTCCAGCACCATGACAATATCACACACCGTCTGAAAACTGGGGTTATCTGTCTGTCCTTCCATAATTCGATTGATCGTTCCTACCGGAATCCCGGCCAGATCTGCCAATTGCTGATTCGTCAGCTTTCTCTGGTCCTTCAACTCTTTCAGCTATGTCGAAATCATTTTTTATCACCCACGATAAGACAATTTATCAGATATATCGCGTTTTTCCAAACCCATTACCAGATTTGTGTTTGACACATTCCGCCCTCTGCCCTACTATCTTGTATAGATATCTGAAATCCATTTGACGGGAACAGCATAACATAAGTTTTATATGTAGTGTAAACTCTGAGATGGAGGAATTCGATCATGATGAAAAAGCATTCGCTCAATCATCTGGGTCTGTGGCTGCTTCCGGAGCTGAGCCGCAGGGATATCCAGTTGAGAGAATTTGCCCACCTGCTGGGCACAACGTCCCTGGGCCTCTCGGACCTCCTCCTATAACCTGCAGCCTTCAGTGCCTCTGCAAGCTGTCTGGACAATGGATACAGCTCGATATGATCCAGGACATCTCCCTCTGCGGAGACGACGTGTTCAGCCTGGCCTCCAGGTTCAACACGCTGCAGCTCTCTCCCCTCCACTTCAGGGATGCCGTGCTCGACAGCGTAAGTTGATTTTTTTCTTCATCGGCCCCGAGTTGACGAGGTTGGATGGACCTATTTTAAAAATGATAGATCCAATATAAAAACGCGGCGGCCAAAGGGCAAAGTTTCATTAAAGAAGTTAAGGGCAAGGCAGACCGCAATGGTTTGCCTTGCCCTGTTTATAGTGTGTAAACCCACTATGACACTTTCGGGTTTCGGGGAAAGTGCCTGTGGGAGAGAGATAAACTGAAGGTCACCGCGCATATTGAATCCACCCGATAATCAGAAGATGCAGCGGATAATAGAGGTAAAACAGCCATTTCATGACACGGTTCAATTTCTCGTTGTTACCTCTTTGGCCATTGTATAGCCTGATAATTGGAATTGCAAAAATGATGCCCATCTGCAATAGCCCATAGACTTTGTCGATTGTAAAAAAATACACCGTCGCATAAATCGCCACATAGAAAACCATCCACAACATTTGTGTTTTGAATTTTCCCCTATTTGTTCCGAACGCCAAAATACACAGACTTGCAACACAACTCCAGTCGCTGGGGAAGCTAATCAAGCAGATCAGCACGATAAGGATTACTTTTACTGTATTTTTCTGTACGCTTCGGCTGTTCACCACCCGAAGCATAACCAACCCCCATGCAAGCGACCACATGACGCTTGTCTGGTTCAGTACACTTCCGTAGTAAAAGGGAATAAAGGACTTCCAATTGACAAAATCCATCGACGCAAACACATAGGCAAAGTGTGATATGAATGCAAAGAGAAACAGCCGCACCGTGTATTTGTTCAAATTTTTAGTATAATGATACCCCTCCGCAATAAAGTAACACATAATGGGGCAGGTAAGTCTGCCTATGATATGGAGCAAAATCGGTACAAACTCTTTTGGATAACCGGGATAGATCATCCATGTAACATGGTCAATTGTCATTGCAATAACAGCAATTAACTTGATTGTATTTGCATCCATTTTCTTATATCTTTCCATGTAGTATTCCTCTTATGAAAATCCCGATTTTTGGGTTGGTTCATTATAAAACAACCCCCGCCGAAAAGCAATTACCTTTCGGGGGTGTTGACTTCCTTACAGTATGCTCCCCAACTGGGCCGCCGCCTTTGTATTGAGCCCCTCCTCGCTCACTCTCGTTACAGCTTACTGCAATAATCCACCATGAAGTCTTTGAATATCTGGGCGCTCTTGCACAGATGGCTTTTTGCCCTCCAGTAAATCGCCTGGGGCCGGGAACAGGGTGGGTTTACAATTGGAATCATGACAGTGCCGTCATACAGCCCGCTGTTCTGTCCCGTCGAAGTGGCAATACAGACCATATTTTCACTGATGAGCATTCTTGGGCGCAGGATATAGTCGCACTCGATCCTCGATTTCGGCGTAAACCCCGCCTTGAGGCAGAGACTATCGCAAAAATTCCGAAAAGAGGTATTGTGAGGGGAATTGACAAACCACTCGTCTTTGGCCTCCGCCAGATCGATCCATGCCCGCCCGGCAAATCGGTGAGTCGGCGGAACGGCCAAAAACACCTGGGAATTAAAGAGAAGCTGGTATTCGAATTCATACTTGGGGTTGATGATCTCCCCTGTCGTGGCAATATAAAAATCAGCGTTCTCCACTAGGGGATTCGAGCGGCCGGAATAATCGGAGTTCGTCCCTGTGTCGAACGCGAGCAGGGAGATGGAAATCTCCGGATGTTCAGCCGAAAAGGCACGCAGCGGATTGTTCCAGAGGTTTGGATTGGTTACCGCCACAGAGACGCTTGCTTCGCCCAGATTCTGAGCCTCCTTGATCTCCGTCTCTGCACTGTCCAGCGCATAAAAGACCTGATCCACATACCTTTGTAATATTTTCCCATAATTGTTCAGCCGGATATTTCTTCCCACCCGGTCAAACAGCTTAACGCCCATTTCCTTCTCCAGTCTGGCCAGGCTGGAGCTGATGGCGGAGGGAGTCACCAGCATTTCCTGCGCCGTTTTGTTCAGGTGTTGCCGTTTTGCCAACTCGGAAAAGTACTTCAACTGCAGCAAGTCCATCGTTCTCCCGTCCTTTCATTAAGATATTTCTTAACAAAACTCGTCAAAAAATGAAATTGATACTTAATATTATCCTGTGTTATGATGAGCCTGTCAAGAGAAAGTTACAGAAAAGGCCGGTAAGCTTTCCGAAAAAATCGTGCAAAACAGAAAATTCATGGGATAGAGAGGGTATGCTTTCAATGGAACTGTTGGAAAACTACAGGCTGGTGGATTTGACCGTCCCCATCAAGACCCCGAACTCGGAAGAGATGGACCCGAAACTGGCCACAAGCCTGGCGGCTGAGATCGAATATCTGGATCACGAGGATACCATCCCCCTGGTCAGCGGATATTTCGGCTGTCGTCCGGAGGATCTGCACGGGGGCTGCGGCTGGGCCACAGAGCGTGTCAGGACCTCCACCCATGCGGGGACACATGTGGATGCGCCATGGCATTATGCTCCTGCTTCCGGCGGTAAGCCCTCCCGCAGGATCGACGAGTGCCCCCTGGAGTGGTATTTCGGCCGCGGCGTGGTGCTCAATATGACCCACAAAAAGAGCGGCGAGACCGTCTCCGCCCAGGACGTAAAAGACGCGCTGGCCGCTCTGGATTATACCCTGAGCTATGGCGACATCGTCTGCATCCGCTACGACACGGACAAGACCTTCGGTACGGCGGCCTATTGGGGCGAGCATCCGGGCCTGAGCGCGGAGGCCGTACGCTTTATCCTGGATCAGGGCGTCAAAGTCATCGGCGTCGACTCCCCCGGCTTCGATATTCCCTTTGCCAAGACAAAGGCTAAATTTGCCGATTCCCACGACAACTCCATCCTCTGGGAGGCACACTGCGCCGGCATCGATTACGACTACTCCCACATTGAAAAGCTGGGCAACCTGGACAAGGTCCCCGAAAAGGGTTTTTACATTTCCTGTTTCCCCGTCAACCTCTACCAGGGCAGCGCCAGCTGGTCCCGGGTCGTGGCCTTCGTTCCGAAAGATCAATAAGCCCTCGCGCTACCGTTTATGGCGGCTCCTATCGGCTGCCGCGGAAATATAAGAGGAGGAACTATCATGAAAAAGACTTGCAAACGGCTCTTGGTTTCCCTGATGGCAACGGTTATGCTCTTCTCTCTTGCAGCGTGCTCCGGCAGTTCCAACCAGCCCGCCTCCGGCGGGACTCCCGCTTCGACTTCTCCGGGCGGCGCCGAGTTGGATTTCCCCAAGCAGGACATCACCCTTATTGTCCCCTATGCCGCCGGCGGCACCACCGATCTGTTGGCCCGCGCTCTGACCACTCAGCTGAGCGATGACCTTGGTGTCAACGTGATCGTACAGAATGTGGAGGGCGGCGGCGGTCCCACCGGTACCTCTCAGGCCGTAAACAGCAAGGCCGACGGCTATACGCTGGCCATCTGTTCCAACGGCGGCTACCTCATTAACCCCGCGATCAACGAAGTGGGCTATACTTGGGAGACCACCACCCCCATCTGCATCGTCTCCGAGATTCCCATCGCTCTCGGTGTTGCCGCCAGCAGCCCCTATGAGACCCTGCAGGACCTGATTGACGCGGCCGCCGCCGCCCCCGGCAGCGTGACCTATGTTTCCCCCGGCGCCAACAGCACCCCCCATCTTCTGGTTGCCGCCGTTGGCCAGCAGGCCGGCGTGCAGTGGAACCACTCCCCCAACAGCAGCTCCCCCGCCGCCATTGCCGAGTTGATCGGCGGCCACATTGACGCCGTATCCGTCAATCTGCCCACCTTCAAGAGCTATACCAACGACGGCAGCGTCCGCCTGCTGGCTGTTACCGGCGACGAGCGCGACCCTTCCTATCCCGACGTCCCCACCTTTAAGGAGCTGGGCTACGACTTCCCCGCCTCTGTCTATTTCTGCATCGTCGGCCCCGCCGACATAGACCCTGCTGTTGCACAGCGTCTCTCCGACGCCGTAGGCACCGCCATGGAAAATGCCGATGTGCAGGACTCCTTTACTAAGCTTGAGTTCCCCATGAGCTTCACCAGCTCTGAGGACTTCGCCGCCCGGATCCCGGGAGACTTTGCCCTGTATGAAGGGATTCTGAAGGACTTGGGTATCCTCAGCTGATCCACTTTTCTCAGCGTTCCATCTGAAATATCGGGAGCAGCGGCCTGTCCAGCCAACTCAAGACGACGTGGCCGGACAGGCCTGCTCTTCGCCAAATCCTAACGCCCTTTAGAAGGGAGACCAGAGAATTATGAAGAAGAAATACATGGACTGTATCTCGGGTGCGGTGCTCATACTATTTGCCCTCTGGGGCTGGTATGAGACGTCCACCTGGAAAGTGTCTGCGGCATCCGGCAGTCTTTCTCCCAGAGTCTATCCCCGGGCAGTATTCACCTGCATTCTCATCTGCGGCGCCATCATCCTGGGCAGGACCCTTTTTAAGATGTTCCTTTCCAAGAAGGACTCTGCGGCTGAGTTGGACCGCATGATCGACATGCACTTGGTAAATGTCGCCGCGGTTACCGTCTTGACCCTAATCTATATTTTTGCACTTCGCGCTTTCGGGTTCCTATTCACCACGCCTGTCTTTCTTTTCCTTGCCATGCTGCTGTTCGGTGAGCGGAAGTGGCTCCGCATGGTGATCATCAGTATCGTGGGGACCGCTGTGCTGTACTTGTTCTTCGTTCAGATCATGAGCGTACGGTTCTAACAGCGGCACCGACGAACTGGATCAATCGGAAAGGAGAAACCATATATGGACATACTGCAAAATCTCGCCGCAGGCATTGCCCACTTGGCCAGTCCTGAGGTTTGGCTCTTCATTATTCTCGGCGTTGCCGTCGGCATCGTCTTCGGTGCCATCCCAGGTCTCACCGCCACCACGGCAATCGCCATGTTCACCCCCCTGACCTTTGCGCTTCCCCGCTATCCCGCCTTCGGCTTCCTGCTGGGCATTTACTGCGCGACGGACGATGAAGCGGCGATTGCTGTCGGCATTGATAAAATCCGCAATATCCTTGCAGAAAACTATGTGCGCCCCGAGGAAAGCGAGAAGATCAAATCGCTGATCCGCGAGCGCGGCGAATATACTGTTATCGATAAAATCTCCGCCCACTTAAACGAGTATGAGGATTATTACGTTGCAAAATTTGCCAACCTGGAAATTGAGCCGTTTGTTATTCAGAGCGAATATGCGGTTCAGTACACCAAAATCCTCATGGGCGGCATCTGGTGCATCGCCCGCATCTCCTATACCTATAAGGATGATTCCTTTGACGATGAAAAGCGCAAAAAGAAGAAGCGCGGCCCGGAGGATTCCCCCTTCCGTATCGCCAGCCTGAAGCCCATCCAGCTGCCGAATCTGGACCTGGACGAGGTGATCTCGCAGCGCGCAAACTTCACCACCCAGGAGTGGATGGACATGCTGCTGCGCACCGAGGGCATGGAGCCTGCTGCTCTGTCGGAAAAGGAGAAATTGCACTTTCTGGAGCGCATGGTTCCGCTGGTGGAGCACAACTACAACCTGTGCGAGCTGGGTCCCCGCGGTACCGGCAAAAGCCACCTTTATAAAGAAATATCGCCCTATTCCATCCTGATCAGCGGCGGTAAAACTAGCGCCGCAAACCTGTTCTATTCCCTTAGCCTGCAGCGCGTCGGCCTGGTCGGCCATTGGGATTGCATCGCCTTTGACGAGGTGGCGGGCATGCACTTCCGCGATACGGACGCTATCCAGATCATGAAGGATTACATGGCCTCCGGCTCCTTCGCCCGCGGGCGCGATCTGATCAACGCGGACGCATCCATGGTATTCGTGGGCAACATCAACGATACGGTGCAGAATCTGCTCAAGATCACGCATCTGTTCAGCCCCTTCCCGCCGGAATTCAACAACGACA
>OGXR01001949.1_pt1 | contig 14125 bp, 10 predicted proteins | sample 1576331 | NCBI WGS metagenome assembly OGXR01 (sample SAMEA3541473, study PRJEB24748) | human gut metagenome | biome: human gut; feature: human-associated habitat; material: faeces | place: China | collected 2012 | reverse complement strand
GATTCGGGTCGATGAGGCGCTCACCGACGTGGGGATGTACGAATACCGGCTGCATGCGCCGCATCAGCTTTCGGGCGGGCAGAAGCAGCGGGTCGCCATCGCGGGAATTATCGCGATGATGCCCAAGCTCATCATCCTCGACGAGCCGACCGCCATGCTCGACCCGCGCGGCCGGGCCGAGGTGCTCGAAACGGTCATCAAGCTCAACCGGGAATTCGGCGTGACGGTGCTGCTGATCACCCATTTTATGGACGAGGCGGCGGCCTGCCGCCGGGTCGTCGTCATGGACGACGGCAAGATTCTGCTCGATGCGCCGCCTAAGGAGGTCTTTTCGCATGTGTCGCTTTTGAAGCAGGTCGGACTTGATGTGCCGCAGGCGACCGAAATCATCCATGAGCTGCGCCGCAGCGGGATCAATCTGCCCGACGACATCATCACCGACGAGGAATGCGTTGAGGCGCTTTCCTCTCTGCTGGCTTCGAGCGGGAAGGGAGGCGGCTGGGCATGACCGCCATCGAAACGAAGGATCTGACCTATCTCTATTCCCAGGGCACCCCGTTTGAAAAGGCTGCGGTGGACGGCGTTTCGGTCTCCATCGAGGAGGGGGACTTCGTCGGTGTCATCGGACATACCGGTTCGGGCAAGTCCACCTTCATCCAGCATCTCAACGGCCTGCTGCGCCCGACATCGGGGCAGGTGCTGCTCTACGGCAAGGACATCTGGGAGGAGCCGAAGAAAATCCGCGAGGTGCGTTTTCAGGTGGGGCTGGTGTTTCAGTACCCCGAATATCAGCTGTTTGAGGAGACGGTCGAGCGGGATATCGCATTCGGTCCCTCCAACATGGGGCTTTCGCCCGGGGAAATCCGGGACCGTGTCCGCGAAGCCGCGGGTTTCGTCGGGCTTTCCCCCGACACGATGCAGAAATCCCCGTTTGAGCTTTCGGGCGGGCAGAAGCGGCGCGTCGCCATCGCCGGCGTATTGGCGATGCGTCCGCGCGTGCTGATCCTTGACGAACCGACCGCCGGCCTCGACCCCAAGGGCCGGGACCAGATTTTCCACGAGATTGCCCAGTATCACAGCAAGACCGGCAGCACCATCCTGCTCGTTTCGCACAGCATGGAGGACGTGGCCAAATACGCGAAGCATGTGCTGGTCATCAACGACGCCAGAAAGATCGCGTTCGGCACCGTTGACGAGGTGTTTTCCCACACCGGCGAGCTGGTGGAGATGGGGCTGGCGGTACCGCAGATCACCAAGATTTTTGCCCAGCTCAGGGCCAGAGGCTTCGAGCTGAGTCCCCACGTCTACACCGTCGAGGCCGCGCGGCGCGAGCTGCTGCGGGTGCTCGGGAAGGGGGGCGCGCAGGATGCTTAAGGATATTACCATCGGTCAGTATTTTCCCGGACAGTCGGCAGTGCACCGCCTCGACCCCCGGATGAAGATCATCCTGACGATGCTCTATATCGTGGCTCTCTTTGTAGCCGACAATTTTCAGGGGCTGCTGCTTTCGGCCGTCTTTGCGGCGGCGGGATACCTGATTTCCGGCATTCCTCTTTCGTTGATCCGAAAAAGCATGAAGCCGGTGATCCCGATCATTGTTTTTACCGCCGTCCTCAATATGCTGTTTGTCGAGGGACGGGAGATTTTCCGGCTCGGCTTTTTGAAAATCACCCTCGAGGGAGTCGTTCTGGCGGTCCTGATGGTCACCCGCATCATCTGCCTCATCGCCGGCAGTTCGCTTTTGACCTATACCACCTCGCCGATCGCCCTGACCGATGCGATTGAACAGCTTTTGGTGCCGCTGAAAAGGCTGAAAATGCCGGTGCACGAGCTTGCCATGATGATGACCATCGCCCTGCGCTTCATCCCGACGCTGATCGAGGAAACCGACAAGATCATGTCGGCCCAGAAGGCGCGCGGCGCGGATATGGAATCGGGGGGGATTATGCGACGGGCCAAGGCGCTGATTCCGATTCTGATACCGCTCTTTGTTTCCTCCTTCCGCCGCGCCGACGAGCTGGCGCTGGCAATGGAGTGCCGCTGCTACCACGGCGATGAGGGACGGACCCGCATGAAACAGCTCTGTTACGCTCCGCGCGATTTCATGGCGCTGGGGATGCTGGCGGTGCTTCTGGTACTGGTGCTGCTCTTCAACCGGATTTTCCCGTCGATGTATTGAACCCTCCCGCACGAAACAGAAAGGAGGCTTTTCCTTGCGGAACCTGCTCGTGACCCTGCGTTTTGACGGGCGGGCCTTTCATGGCTGGCAGGTGCAGAAGAACGCCCCCACCGTGATGCAGGCCTTTCAGGATGCGCTCGAGTCGCTTTTCCGCACCCGCCCCGACGTGAAAGGCTGCTCCCGGACCGACGCGGGGGTGAGCGCCCTCGAATACTGTGTCTCCTTCCGGCTGGAGCATCCGATTCCCTGCGGGAGGCTGATGCGGGCGCTCAACGCCCGTCTTCCGCCCGAGATCGCCGCAACCGGCTGCCGGGAGGTCCCGCAGGAGTTTCACGCCCGCTATTCCTGCGCGGGCAAGCGGTACCGCTACCGGATTCTCAACGCCCCTGTGCGCGACCCCTTCTGGGAAGGGCTGGCCCTTTACTGGCCGCAGCCCCTCGACGCGGAGCTGCTCGACCGCCAGGCAAAGGATTTTCTGGGGACCCATGATTTTTCCGCTTTCCGCAATGCGGGCAGCAGCGTTGAAGACCCGGTCCGCACCGTCTTTGAGTGCGGCGTCACCCGCACCGGCACTCTGGTGGAGCTGACGGCCGCGGGGGACGGCTTCCTCTACAACATGGTGCGGATCATGGCGGGCACCCTTCTTGATATGGCTCGCGGGAGCGTGCCGGCGGGAAGCATTCCCGAAATTATTGAGAGCCGCGACCGTTCCCGGGCGGGGATGACCGCCCCGGCCTGCGGGCTGATTCTTGAAAAGGTCTTTTATCCAAAGCTCTGACGCCGGCCCGCGGGGCCGGAGGGGGCGATTTTCGACGAAGGGAGGCGGACCGCCATCGCCCGGACAACTGATTTTGAAAAAGAACGAAAGAAATATGCCCGGCGTAAAACGATCAAGCGCCTGCTGGCGGTTACTCTGCTGACCGCGGCCGGAGTGGTTCTTTATGCGATGCGCTTTGAAATTGCATCGCAGGGCATCGGGGTTCTTCTGTCGGATTTTGCCGCCACCATTGTGGATAATACGGGCTATCCGATTCCGATCGAGTCGCAGCCCCTGCAGCTGACCGCGGTGGGAAAGCGCAGCGCCCTGATTACCGAAAGCACACTGACCGTCTGCAATACCGCCGGAAACCGCGTGATTGAGGAGCGGATGGAAGGTAAAAACGCCATTGCCGTCAGCGCCGGACGCTATCTTCTGACCTACCTGCGCGGCGGCTATGAGCTGTGGCTGCGCTCCGGCGAGACGGTGCTCTTCTACCAGAGGTTTGACCGGCCCATCTATACGGCCGCGCTGGCGCCGAATGGGGCGGTTGCTGTCTCGACCACAGCGGTGGGAGATCAGGCGCAGGTGACCGTCTATGATTCCTCCTTTGAGGAATGCTTTGTCTGGATGTCCTCGGGGCGGATCATCCACTCCCTCGCTTTAAATGATGAGGCGACCGGCCTTGCGGTCGGCGGGGTGGAATTTTCCGGCGGGGTGCTCTCCTCCTTCTTCTCGGTGTTTGAGATTTCCGAGGGGACGGCGCAGGCCCGCTGTGAGGTCCTCCTTGAAGGAGAGCTGCTGCTTTCAATGGCGCTGCGGGAAAACGATATGACGACGGTGGTGACCGACCGCGCGGTACACAGCATCGCAGCAAATGGGAGCCGCCGCGGCACCTATTCTTATGAGGAGAAGCCGCTGACGGCCTTTGCCCTCGATGAGGAGCGCGGCGTGCTGCTTGCCATCGGGGACTATGCCTCGTCCCACAGCCTTGACCTTGTGCGGCTGGACGCCGAAGTGCGGGAACGGGCGGCGGGAAGCTGCGACCGCGGAATTCTGAGCCTCCATTTTTATGGGGATGAGGCCCTCGCCTTCACCGGCGAGCGGGCGCTGCGCTATGATGCTTCGCTCAAGCGGGCGGGCAGCACCGAAACCCCCGACGCGGTGCTCTGCACTGTGGTGGGCAATCAGCTCTATTACGCGACAATGAGTGAGCTGTGCCGGGCGCAGATCCGATGAATGGGCTGCCGAAAAGCTTTTCGGCAGCTTTCCGGGAGCATCGATGCCTCTTGATGGCTTTCCGGCCGCGGACGAAGTTCCCCTGAAGCCTCGTTCCGGAAATAGAGACCCGGCAGGCATCTGGGGGGCTGCGGCGTCTGAATCAGGCAGCTTGTCTGTATCCCCTGTAAACAACGCGCATGTTGCAATTTACCTGCCGCACTTCCGGGCTTGGAAAAGGAAAGCAATTCCGGCCGCTTACGGCGGTCAGCGCGGGCGCGAAAAAGAGAAACGTCTGACAGGATAGACCGGTATCGTACGGCACACAAAGGAGAAGCGACAATGTGGATCATTTGGGATATTCTGACGGTGGCAATCGTTTTAACCTTTGCGGCCGCCTCTTATCGGAAGGGCTTCCTGCACACGGTCACCCGGCTGGTCGGGTCGATCGGCGCGCTGCTTTTTTCGCTGGTTTACAGCGAACCGATCGCGAGGATGATTTTTGACAACTATCTGCGTTCTTCCACCCTCGACCTTGTGGCAAAGAATGTCGGGGAATTTTCCCAGAACGGGGCGGAGGCATTCCTCTACGGCCTTGAGGGGATTCTCGACGAGCTGCCCGGATGGCTTTCCCAGTCGCTTGAAGCGGCGCTCGGATCATCGGCTGAGGCGTGGTATGCACAGATTCAATCCTCCGACGCCGCCACCCTCAGCGCTGCCATCACCGATACGGTCATCGGGCCGATGGCGACCGCGCTGGTGCGGGTGCTGGTCTTTTTTATGCTTTTTACGGTGCTGATGCTGCTGGTCAATACCATAGCCGGGCTGCTTAAATCGGTTAACTTCCTGCCGGTGATCGGTTCGCTCAATGAAATTCTGGGCGGCGTTCTCGGCGCGGCGCAGGGCCTGCTCTATGTTTTTGTGTTCGCATCGCTGCTCTGGTTTATCGTCTCGGCCACCGGCGACGGAATGGGGATTATTTCTAATTCCGAAATTGAAAAAACATTCCTGTTCCGCTGGTTCTATTTGGCAGGGCCCTGGGCGCGCGGAATTTTATAGGCGCACATTGTCCGCTTTATTTGGAGCGGATAAGAAATCCGCTTCGCCGTATCCTAAGTCGTAGGAAGCTTCAGGTTGCGAAAAAGATTCACAGGGGGTTCATATCCCTGTGTTACAATAAAAAAATTGAATGCAAAACCGAGGTGGTTTCAATGAATATGCTGTGCAGCCGCTGCAAGCAGCGGGTTGCCGTGGTATTTGTCAGCAAAATTGAAAATGGGCAGCCGGTCAACGAGGGGTACTGCCTCCAGTGCGCCCGGGAGCTTGGAATTCCGCAGGTGCAGGAGATGATCGACAAGCTCGGCATCTCCGTTCGTACGGGACAGCACTGTGCCGAGCCGGTGATGACGCATTACGGAGTTACGGGTATGTGCCGGGCTTCGTTCGCGATGTATAATACGCTGGCGGAAGCCGACGCCCTGGTCGCCGGGGTCGAGCGGGCCGTGAAGATGCTTAAATAGCAAGGATATGCTGATAGTATTGGAAGGACTGGACGGCGCCGGGAAATCGACCCAGGTGGAACTTGTGCGCCGCATGTTTGCCCAAGAGGGGGTGGAGAGCCATTTTCTCCATTTTCCGCGTTTCGACGCGCCGGTGTACGGCGAGCTGATCGCCCGCTTCCTGCGGGGTGAACTCGGGGCTGTGGACAAGGTCGATCCTTATCTGGTCGCTCTGCTTTTCGCCGGTGACCGGGCCGATGCTGCCGCGCAGTTGCGCTGTTGGCTCGATGCGGGCCACGCCGTCGTGCTCGACCGGTATGTCTATTCGAACGTGGGGTTCCAGTGCGCCAAACTGCCTGCCGGGGACCGGCAGGAGGAGCTGCGGCGGTGGATCCTCGACCTGGAGTTCGGCTATTACGGAATTCCCCGTCCGGACGTGTCGCTGTTTCTGGATGTGCCTTTCGCCTTTACGGAGAAAAAGCTCTCCGAGGTACGCGAAGGCGACGACCGCGAATACCTGAAAGGGGAACGCGACATCCATGAGGCATCGCTCGACTTGCAGCGTCGTGTGCGGGAGGTTTACCGTGCAGCCGCTGCTGCGGACGACCGCCTGCGGATTATCGATTGCAGCGATGCGCAGGGCGGGATGGACTCTCCCAATGCGATTTTCGCCCGCATCCGCACCGAGATAGAACGTTTTCGGTAAGCGAGGGCAGAGCCCGCAAGCGGTCTCTGCCGAGCGAAGAAAACGAAGAAGTCAATTCAACGTTTTCGGTAAGCGGGGCAGAGCCGAATTTGTGTGGATTGTGCCGGGTGGAGAAAACGAAGCGTGGAATTAGTGTATGAGATGAGCGCCTTTTCGAATGATGCCGGAGAAGTGCCCGGAGGGGCGGTTCGGTATATTCGATAAGCGGATGAGTCGTTTTGTCCGTGTCCCGACGGATGCGGAGCGTTGAGCGAAAAGGGAGTCCGGAAAAAGTCGGCAATCCGAAACGGCTTTGCGGGACGCTCGGACGCAGACCGAAAGGCGGGAAGTTTTGAGTTTTAACGATGAGAACGACTCCGGACGAGTGCGGGATGCCTGCGGAGAAAATGAAGAAAAGATCGTATATAACCTGTTCGAAAATGATGAAACCTATGCTGTCGCAACGGGCCCGGAGCCTGATTACCGGAGTTTGCCGCCTGGTGCTGGCCGTCGTGTTCATCGTGTCGGGCTTTACGAAGGTGATCGATCCCTGGGGAACGTCGATCAAGATCAACGAATACCTCACGATTTACGGGTTCGATTATCTGATTCCGGCCAGCATGGTCTTTTCGATTTGGCTGTGCGGCGCCGAGATGATGATGGGTTGCATGCTGCTTTGCAAGGTGCGTATCCGGCTGGTGTCGATCTTCGCTCTGGCGTCGATGCTTTTCTTTACGATCCTTACCTTTTTGAGTGCGACGTTCATCCCGGTAGAGGACTGCGGCTGTTTCGGTGAGGCGATCAAACTCTCCCCCTGGGAAACATTCTTCAAGAACCTGGCCTTGCTGCCGATGGCGGCCGTCGTGTGGGCTTATTACCGGAACGATAAGATTCTTGCCTTCCGCCGTTCGGAGGTCGCATTGACGGTTTTTTTCTTCCTTCTGACGATGGGGCTGGGGTTCTATTGCTATTGTCATCTTCCGTTGATCGATTTTCTGCCGTATAAGATCGGGGTGAATATCCGCGAGGAGATGCACGCCTCTTCTGCGGCCGGTCCCGAGGGAGAGTTGCAGACCGTGCTGGTTTATCGCAATCGCATGACGGGGGAGGAGCGGGAGTTTGCGCTCGATGATACGGAGTGGCAGGACGATACGGTCTGGGAGTGGGTCGATACGAAAATTCTGGGAGAGGTACCGGAGATGAATCCGATGATCGAGGAGTTCGCTCTGCGCAATGGCGCGGAAGATGTGACCGACCGGGTGCTCGCTACTCCGGGACGGCTCTATTTGATCTGTGTGACGCGTTTCGACCGCATCGGCCGCAAGTGCGAGGATCGTTTGGAGCGGCTCGTGGAGCGTGCGCTGCGGGAAGGGGCGCATGTCGTCTGCATCACGCCCGAACCCTTGCAGGGAAACGGCATCCATTCGTTCGGGAAAAGCACGCCGGTTCCTTGCTACAACATCGATGGATCGACGCTCAAGACCATGCTGCGGGCTCATACGGGTATTGTCGTGCTCGACGACGGGGTAATCGCCGACAAGCGGAACTGTCGGGACATAGACTGAATCGGGCGTCAGTATTTCCGGTGCTATGCGCGGAAGCCGGGGTTGCTCCGGGCTGCGGAGGCGAGGGGTGAGTTCCGGTTTCCTGCCTGACGGAGTACCGGGACAGACGTTCCGGGTATTGTCGGAAGTAGAGAATATGCGGAAGGGCGATTCCTTCCGATAAAAGACCGTGTGTCATAAAGGCGCACTGTTGTGTCATTATCGGGAGCGGGCGAGTCATTTACGGCAGTAAATTCCTGTCGCCTTTACCTTCAATGCCTTGCATTGCATCCATTCTGACAACCTTAAGGGCTGTGCCTGGAACTTTCATTTCGACACAGCCCTTTCGTTGCTTTTTCGTAATTTGTAGTGCTTCGGCCTATTTCGTATTGACGATCGCGATTTCGTCGGCTACCGGAGCGATCTTGCGCAGCATCTGCACGCCGCCGCAATGTTTGTCGTGGGCCAGGTTGATGGCCCGGCTTACTTTCATCTGGTCGTTTTCGCATTCGCATTGTACGTTATAGACGATGCGGAAAGATTTGAAGACGCTGCTCGATTGTACGGTTTCCGTGTCGAGTTCACCCGATATGCTGAGTTCGAAGCGGGTCGGAGATACGCGCTCCTTTTCCATGATCGCCATCGCGGTCATGCCTGCGCAAGTTACGCCGGCCAGCAGCATCAGCTCTTTGGGATTTAGTTGGTCGCATTTCTTGTTTCCTTCGAGGACATAGGTCCGTGCCGAAGTCATCTGTATAGTTACCTGTTGGATCATAACGATAAATTTTTAGGTTGAATTTTCTTTTTTTTGTTTTTATCCGGCAGAATATGCGGGCGGTTTTGCCTTCGTTCGTCGAAAAGATTCTTTTTTCTTTTCTGTCGGGCAACAATCGTTCCCAAATGGTGCGTCTGCCCCGGGAAATCGTTATCTTTACGGGAAATGACTCCGATTTGAACGAATGCACGGGACTGGGGCTAAATAAATTTGGCGCTGGGCCCGGCTTTCGCTATCTTTGTAGAAGATAGGATTCGGTTCGGCAATTTTCGAGAGCAAGTTCTCTCGGTTACCCTCGCTTTTCACTATCTTTGCAAAAGATCGGAGGCGGTTCGGCAATCTTTGCGTGCAAGCCCGCACGATTGCCCTCACCTTTCACGATCTTTGACATAGTCTTAGATAGGATGCGCCTCGGAAAATTGGGAACAAGTTTCCATTTTTCTCTCGGCTTTCACTATCTTTACCGAAAAAATATTTTGATTCGGGCAGGAAGCGCCTCGGGCAGCGCTGAACAGGTCGGACTTACCACCGGGTGTTCGCTATCTGCGTTCGAATTATTGTGTGTGCGTTATGAAGAGAAACATCCTGTATTTATTGTCGATAGGCATTTGCCTGTTCACTTGTGTCGGGAGCCATGCTGCGGCACCGGAAACCCGGGCGCATCTGGAGCGGGGGCGTTCGCTTTTCGATCACGGGCGCTGGACAGATGCCCGTTATGAATTGCTGAAGGCCCGCGAGGGAGCGGACCGGGACGACCGGCTTACGCTCCAGCAGATCGATTATCAGTTGGCGGTTTGTGCCTTGAAGCTCGGCAGCCGGGATGCCGAGGCGATGCTCGCCGACTTTTCCAAGCGTTATCCCGAGTCGGTTTACAACAACGACCTGCGGTTCGCCCAGGGGTTGCTTTATTGCAGCCGGTCGGAGTATGACAAGGCGCTCGCATGTTTCGGACGGGTGAACTACCGGGCTTTGGACAGAACCCGGCGCGAGCAGTACGACCTGCGCATGGGATATATCGAATTCGGCCGGGATGACTATGACCGGGCGATGACCTATTTCGACCGGATCAATCCCCAAAGCGAATTTTACGATCACGCTCTCTATTATAAGTCCTACATCGCCTATGCGCGGGAACAGTACGACTGGGCCAGAAGCGGGTTCGAACGATTGCTTAAAAGCGAGGCTTACGGCGAGGTAGCGCCCTATTACCTGCTGCAAATCGAGTTCAAGCAGGGGAATTACCGCTACGTGGTCGAGAACGGCGAAGAGTTGATCCGCCGGGCATCGCCCCGCCAGCGGGCCGAACTCTCGCGGGTCATGGCCGAAGCGTGGTTTCGCTTGGGCGAATATTCCAAACCGCTGGATTACCTCGACGCTTTCGTGCAGGCCGGCGGAGAAATGGGCCGGGATGAAAATTATCTCTACGGATTCTCCCTCTACCGTACGGCCCGCTACGACGATGCCGCAGAGTATCTGCGCAAGGCGTGCGGAGCCGACGACGCTCTGACGCAGAACGCCTCCTACCACCTGGCCGACTGTTACTTGCGCGGCGGGGACAAGCAGCAGGCGATGCAGTCGTTCGCCATGGCTTCGAATGCCGAATTCGATTCCGCGATTGCCGAAGACGCGCTGTTCAACTATGGAAAATTGCAATACGAACTGGGGGGCGGACGTTTCAACGAAGCGATTCAGGTACTCAACCGCTATGTCGCCCAGTATCCGTCGTCGCCCCGTGTACGCACGGCCAAAGAGCTGTTGGCGGCGGCCTATTACAATTCGCACAATTACGACGAAGCGTACGAGATCATCGCCTCCTATCCCGATCCCGACGGCGACCTGCTGGCCGCCAAGCAGAAGATCGCCTATTTCCGCGGCTTGAGCGCACTGGAAAAGGGCGATACGGAGGGGGCCGGGCGTTATCTGGCGGAGTCCGCCCGTATCGGAATCAGTCCCAAATACAATGCGCTGGCAACCTTCTGGCAGGGTGAAATCGCTTACGGCAGGGGAAATTACGACGTTGCTCTGCGCGATTACGAGTCCTACCTGAAGCGGGCGCCGAAAACCGAGCCCGAATATGCGATGGCTTTCTACAATACGGGGTATTGCCACTTCTCGAAGGAGAATATGCCCCGGGCGCGGGAGTCGTTCGTTCGCTTCATCGAACTGTATCCCACCCAAGACGGTTACCGCACGGATGCCCGCAATCGTCTGGGCGACACCTACTATTCGGATCGTCAGTTCGACGAGGCGTTGAAGTATTACGGACAGGCTGCGGCCGCATCCGATGACGGAGCGGATTACGCCCGCTACCAGCGGGCCGTTACGCTCGGTATTCTGGGACGTACATCTGAAAAAATCAAGGCGTTGCAGCAGATTATCCGCGACGGCAGGGGAGATTACCTCGACGATGCGACTTACGAACTGGGCCGGACTTTCGTAGCGCAGGAGCGCTACCGCGAGGGGGCCGCAGTGCTCGAACCTTTCGTCGAAACCTATGTTTATTCTCCCTACCGGAGCGCCGCGTTGTCCGAGTTGGGACTGGCTTACCTGAACCTGGGCGACAAGAAAAAGTCGCTTTCCTACTATGATATGGTGGTGAAGACCGCGCCCCAATCCTCCGATGCCAAGGATGCCTTGCAGGGAATTCGGGATATTTATGTCTCCGAAGGGGATGCCGGCGGTTATTTCGATTATGCCCGGAAGAGCGGTGTCGAAGGGGACCTTACGGCCATGTCGCGCGATTCGCTTTCGTTCGCTGCCGCCCGCCGGATCTATCTTTCGGGCGAGCCTGCGTCGGCGGCCAAGTCGCTGCGCAGTTATCTCGAAAGTTATCCCAAGGGATATTATACGGCTGATGCGCTCTATTGCTTGAGCGATTGCTACCTGAAGACGGGCGAACGATCCCGTGCGATCGAAACGCTCGCGGCTCTGGCCGATGCGGGACAGAATCAGTACACGCATCGGGCTTTGAAGATGCTGGCTGGAATGACTTTTGCCGATGAACGCTTTACGGAAGCTGCGGCGGCTTACCGCAAATTGGCCGATGCCGAAAGCACCGCTGCCGGAAAGGCCGAGGCCATGAACGGCTACGTTCGTGCGACGATCGCGGCGGGGGATGAGGAGCGGATTCTGTCCATGGCCGACGATGTGGCATCCTACACCGCTGCGGGAGACGAGGCATGGCGAGCATCCCAGTTTGCGAAGGCCGGGATTCTGGATCGCCGGGGAGATGCCGCTGCCGCGCAAAAGATCTACAAGGTTTTGAGCGCCAATGTGAAAACACCCGAGGGAGCCGAGTCGGCCTACCGGGTGATCGAGTCCGCGTTCCGGGCCGGCGATACGGCTCGTGCCGAAAAACTGGTGCTCGATTTCTCGGACAAGGGAACGCCTCATGCCTTCTGGCTGGCCAAGTCCTTCCTTGTGCTGGGCGATATTTATGTGCAGAAGGGCGACATGTTCCAGGCCCGGGCGACCTACCAGAGTATCGTGGACGGCTACACCCCCGCCGATGACGGAATCGTTGCGGAAGCGAAAGAGAAAATCAAGAAACTCAATTAACGATATGAAGCGATCAGCTATTCTGTCCCTGATGTTTATCGCCGGACTGCTTGCGGTGCCCGGGGCGCTCAACGCCCAGGTCGAGAAGCGTGTCGAAGTATCCAAAGCCTATGTGCCGAGCGTGGAGCATGCGACGAAACTTGCCGTGCGCCCCAATATGGTCGATACGGCGGCCATACAGCCGGAAATCGACTATTCGATCACGCCGCTCACGCTCGAAACGCAGCTCGCCACGCGCCCGATCCGTCCTGCGACGATCACCTATTGGGAGTTCGATCGTCCGCTGCCTTTTTACCTGAAGGCCGGAGCGGGTTATCCGCTCAATTCGGCGCTCGATCTGTATGTATCGACGCAGAATCCCGACATCGGCTATGCGTTGGGCTATATCAACCACGACGGACGGTACGGACGGATTCCCTATACGCCCGACGGGGACCATAGCGCCCTGTGGATGGACAATCGGGTGGGTGTCGCCGCCGGGAAATACATCGGGCGTCATGTGCTGGAGGGCGAGGTGAGCTACCGGAACCGGATCATCGACCGTTACGGCCTTTTCCCCGATCCGGACTTTCCGACTTTCGACAACGGAAATCGCCGCGTGATCGGCGATTTGCAGGGAAAGATACGGATCGGCGACGATTTCAACGACCTCTCGCGGACGAATTTCAATGTCGAGGTCACGGCGGGCAACTGGTGGAATCCGCTGGATTCGAAACTCTATCTGGAGGATAATGTCGTTCCGGTGTTGGATTATCCGTACGAAAACGAGTGGAATTTGGGGGTAGATGCCGCCGTTGGACGACGTTTCGGCCGCCATACGCTCGTCTTCCGGGCCGGATTCGAGGGCCGGTGGGGTGGCGACCGCAAGGGCGAATCGGTTTGGGCCGCTCCTTCTGACTATTACAACCGGACCTATTCGGGAGCGTTCCGTTATGCCTATCGTGCCCGGTCGGTCGATATGGAGTTCGGTTTGGATTACTACCGGGACGATGTGGCGGGGCGCGATGCGGCGAATTATTTCATTCCCTACGCTCACTTGCGTTTCGATCTGGGCGGCGGCGGTTTCGTACCTTATGTCGAGTTGGACGGAACCCTGAAGCACAACGATATGCGGGAGCTTATGGAAACCAATCTTTATTACGTGCCTCGTTATACGGACCTGATGCCCCGCAATACGGTGGACTATTCGGTCCGTGTCGGTGTGAGCGGGCGTCTCGTCGAGGATAAGCTGATTTACCGATTGTTCGTCGGCTATTCTTTCATCGAGAATCATAACTTTTGGTATTGCTATACGCCGACTACCCGGTATGAGGGGTTCAGTCTGGTACAGGGACGGCTGAATGTCATGTCGCTCAACGGTGAGCTGGAGTTCCGTCCGGTGAGCAATTTCACGTTCTCCATCGGCGGGCGGGGACTGACCTATACCGAGCATCAGACCTTGAGCATCGGCCTGCCGGAGTTCGAGGGTACGGTCCGGGCCCGCTATCATCATCGTAAGTTCTCGGTCGGCCTCGTTTTCGACCTGCAGTCCAACCGCTATATTTCGCGAGTGATTCCGTGGTTCCCGAACGACGGGATCGTGGGGAATATGCGCATTCCCTATACGGTAGATCTGGGGTTGAATGTCGATTGGTACGCGTCCAAGCGGGTAACGGTATTCGCCGAAGGTCACAATCTTTGCAACCGCCGGATTTACGACTGGAGTACGTTTCCGCAGTACAGCGCCGGATTTACGGCAGGTGTGAAGTTGAGTTTTTAGCGGATCGACCCGATATGAAAAACGGCCGGTAACATACCGGCCGTTTTTTATGGAGTACGATTTTTACTCCAGGTTTTTCCGGACTCCGTCCAGAAACCGCTCCCAGGTGTACCAGTCCGGCACGTGGGTGAACGCGGCCTCGCCGTTCAAA
>OGXR01001944.1_pt1 | contig 14157 bp, 16 predicted proteins | sample 1576331 | NCBI WGS metagenome assembly OGXR01 (sample SAMEA3541473, study PRJEB24748) | human gut metagenome | biome: human gut; feature: human-associated habitat; material: faeces | place: China | collected 2012 | reverse complement strand
CTCTAATTATGGGGGGAATGACACATGTACAGGCTCAGAGTAAAGCCGCTGAAAAAGCAGAGAAAAAGTTAGAAAGAGAAGCTAAAAAAGAAGCCAGAGAAGCTAAAGACGCTATCATGGATGAACAGGAATTCAACACAGCCATGCAAGCTATCAGCGACCAGTCTTTCGTTTTGGAGGCCAACTCCGTACAACCAATGAACGGAATGGTTTACTATGTGAACTCAAACACCAACTTCGTCTCATTGAACAATGGCCAGGCAATGGTACAGATCGCATCCAACTCACCGTACCCAGGTCCTAATGGATTAGGTGGTGTAACAGTCCAGGGTAGCGCATCAAACATTCAGACAAAGCAGGATAAAGACGGAAATGTCTACCTGTCTATGAGTGTTCAGGGTATCTTCATCTCTGCCACAGTAAATCTGACACTGATGAACGGCAGCAACAAAGCAACCGTAACAGTAGACCCGAACTTCTCAGGAAGAGACTTGACTATGGTAGGAACATTGATCCCATACGCTCAATCAAACATTTTCCAGGGAACAACCTATTAATTTAGTATCAACTCAGAATTAAATGAAGAAGATGTCTCAAAAGGACATCTTCTTTTTTGTTATCAGCTCCGGTCAGGACATAAAAAGAAGGCATCCTTTTTGGGGATACCTTCTGTATTTTTTAATAAGATTCTTATTTATCAAACGGGATCATATACTGAACAAATGCTTCGATCGCTTCATAAGAAGCCAGGCCCAAATCCTTGTACAGTTCAGCAGTAGCACGGTTACGGTCTTCAGCACGTTGCCAGAACAAACGTTCGTCATCGCCCAGGAACGGTGCGCTTTCTGCCTGCGACTGGTGTTTCAGAATCGCATTACGTTTGAAACGTAATTCTTCCGGACTGATAGGAACTGCCATTTCGATGTGGTCCATTTCCCATTCTGCCCACGGCAATGTTTCAGCCATTCTTCGTCTTTCAATTCGTCGATAGCAGCCAATACAGCATCCAGACAAACCTTATGTGTTCCATGCGGGTCAGCCAGGTCACCGGCAACAAACATCTGATCCGGTTGGATTTCCTGCAACAGTTTCTTCACGATAGCCACATCGGCATCTCCCAGATCGTTCTTCTTCACAAGACCTGTTTCATAGAACGGCAAATCCAGGAAGTGAACATTTTCATCTTTCACACCCGAATATCGGCAACCGTGACGAGCTTCTTCACGACGGATAGTACCCTTCATGAACAGAACATCTCTCTTTTCCGGTTCTCCGTTTTCTACTTTCTCGAAACGCAGATATTTGATGATCTCTTCCGCCTTATCCTTAACGCCCGTATCATTCGGAGAATATTTGTCACAAACATCACGCAGGTATTCGCAGTAACGGATTACTTCGTCATCACCAACAGCGATGTTACCGGAAGTTTCATAAGCGACATGTACATCATGGTGCTGGTCGCACAAACGACGTAATGTACCACCCATAGAGATCACGTCATCATCCGGATGCGGACTGAATACGATCACTTTCTTAGGATACGGAGTAGCACGTTCCGGACGGTTGGAATCGTCTGCATTCGGCTTTCCACCCGGCCAGCCGGTAATAGTATGCTGGATATCGTTGAAAATCTTGATATTTACATTATAAGCAGATCCGTACAGGGCCAACAGTTCGCCCAGACCATGTTCGCTATAATCTTTGTTTGTCAGCTTCAGGATCGGTTTACCCGTTAACTGGCACAACCCGTAACATCATTCTTTTTTTGTTGAATTGTTGAATAAGTATATAACCATGCTGATAACAAACAACATACACTCTCAACAAATGCTCAACAATCGAAAAGAAATGTTGAGAAAACAACAGCATCCTTTGTTGGATTCTCTTTTTGTGAGTGGTTTGTTGAGAAGATGTTGAGGAAATAAAGCCTTAACATACAGCATAATATATGTGTCATTCATCAAATCAACATTATTACACTCATCATCAAATCCGTAGAAAGAATAAACCATGAACATCCAAGAAGCAAAACAAATCAGAATTGCAGACTATCTGCAAAGTTTGGGCTACACGCCCGTCAAACAGCAAGGCAACAGCCTTTGGTACAAATCACCATTCCGGGAGGAAACGGAAGCCTCGTTCAAAGTGAACACCGACCGTAACCTGTGGTTCGATTACGGGCTTGGCAAAGGCGGTAACATCATCGCTTTGGCAGAGGAACTATACGCATCCGACTATGTGCCCTACTTGCTCAACAAGATAGCGGAGCGAGTACCGCACATCCGTTCCGTATCTTTCTCTTTTCGCCAGCAAGCATCCGAACCGAGTTTCCAGCATTTGGAGGTGGGAGAACTTACCCATCCTGCATTGCTCCGTTATTTGCAGGAAAGGGGAATAAACATCAACTTGGCAAGGCTGGAATGTAAGGAGCTGCACTTCATCCATAACGGCAAGCCCTATTTCGCCATCGGCTTTCCCAATGTTGCCGGAGGATATGAAGTGCGTAACCGTTTTTTCAAGGGTTGCATCGCACCCAAAGACATCAGTTATATACGCCAGCAAGGAGAACAGCAAGAGAAGTGTCTCGTGTTCGAGGGTATGATGGACTATCTGTCCTTCCTCACGTTGCGGATGAAGAACTGCCCGACCATGCCCAATCTTGATGGGCAGGATTATGTCGTTCTCAATTCGGTTGCCAATGTTTCCAAAGCAATGGATGTGCTGCATGGGTACGAGCGCATCCACTGCCTGCTTGACAATGACGAGGCTGGAAGAAATGCCTACTTGGAATTGGCAAGAGAGTTCAGCGGTCGTATCAGGGACTTCTCCGACAACTACAACGGACATAAAGACCTGAACGATTACCTATGCGGTAAGTGGCAGAATGTAACCGTTAATCCACCTCCACGAACCATCGTAAAACCCAAAAAGAAAGGACTTGGATTATAGCACCTTGAACAAGAAAAACGTGAGATGCTCAAAACTCATTCCATAAGGATTGGGAGGTAGCAAGTTTGTGTTTCGGGTGTACCGAAACCGCTTGCTACCCACTTCCCAAGTTTCGGAAGATGGCATCCCGTTGGTCTATACAGTATAATCAGTAACAGAATTAGAAGAAACGAAATATGGAACAGAACAAGGAACGTAACAAGGGTGGTCGCCCCAAGAAGGAAGCGACCGAGAAACTGAAATACCGTGTCGCGGTGAAGATGGCGACAGCCGACTACTACCGTCTGCTGACACGGGCGCATGAGGCTGGTGTATCACCGAGTGAATATATGAGGGGGTGTTTCCGGAACGGTCATGTGAAAGAACGACTGTCTGAGGAACACGCCGGATACATCCGCCAACTCTGTGGCATGGCGAACAATCTCAACCAGCTTGCGCACAAGGCTAACGCCGGAGGCTTCCACGATGAACGGTGGGACTGCAAGGTGGCAGTGGCAAGGATTCACGAACTCTTAACCAAGATAGGGATATGATGGCGAAAATCGTAAAGGGAAGCGACTTCAAGGGTGTGGTGGATTATATCCTTGATAAAGGAAAGAATGCCCAAGTTGTCGCATATGATGGCTTGTTTATGGAGAACAAGGAAACCATTGCCATGAGTTTCAATGCCCAGTCGCTGATGAACGGCAATGTGGCGAAACCTGTCGGGCATATCGCATTGAGTTTTTCCAAAGAGGATGAGCCACGTCTGACGAACTGTGTCATGGGAGGTATCGCACTTGAATATATGGAACGGATGGGAATCAAGGACACGCAGTTCTTCATCGCCCGTCATTTCGACAAGGAGCATCCGCACGTGCATATCGCCTTCAACCGCATAGACAACAACGGCAATACCATATCCGACAGGCACGAGCGTCTGCGCAGTACCCGTATCTGCAAGGAACTAACCTTGATATATGGCTTGCACATGGCAAACGGGAAGGAGAATGTCAAACGCAACCGATTGAAAGAGCCGGATAAGACAAAGTACGAGCTTTACGACATCCTTAAAACGGAAGTCGGCATATGTGGAAACTGGGGCGTGCTTGTCGCAAATCTAAAACGGCAAGGAGTGGAAGTGCATTTCAGCCACAGAGGACAGACGGACGAGATACAAGGCGTAGTGTTCACCAAGAACGGCTACCACTTCAACGGGTCCAAGGTGGATAGGCGTTTCAGCTATTCCAAGATTGACGCAGCTTTGCAGAGTAACAGATGCAGGGAACGGAAAGGAATGATGACCAACGAATATGAAGTTGCTACACCAAGTACACCATCCAGCATAGCACAAAGTGAGTTCTTCAACGGTTCATTGGGATTGCTGAACGGTAGTGATTCTTCTTGCAACGCTGCTGATGTAGAAGCCAATCAGGAAATGGCAGAGATACTTCGTAGAAAGAAGAAACGCAAACGAGGAATGAGATTGTAACAACCATAGAACATAGTCCGGTGGAAAATTTCATCGGCGACTATATTATAATCGGACGTTCGGGATTATGTGCGAAAGATGAAATCCATCCGAACGGGATAAAAACAAAGAGATAAGGGTGAATTATTGGATTGTATTCGCTCTTATCTCTTTTCGACTAAAGATAAGTTAAAATGATACTGCACAAATAAAAATAATCGGAAACACTTGCGCATTCCGAAATATGTTCGTAATTTTGCGAACAACAAACAACACCGTGAAAATGGATAATAAAGAATATACTACAACTCAAGAGCAACTTGCCCGGTTCGCCAAAGCAATGGGACATCCAGCGAGAATGGCAATTCTTGAATTTCTGATAAAGCAAAATACGTGTTTTTTCGGAGATATACATGAGGTACTGCCGATTTCTAAAGCAACTGTTTCTCAGCATCTGAAAGAGCTGAAAGATGCAGGATTGATACAGGGAGAAATAGAAACTCCCAAAGTAAAATACTGCATCAACCGTGAAAATTGGAAGATTGCCTCTATGCTCTTCACCGAATTTTTTGGGCAATGCCTGTGCGAAAAAGAAAGATGTTGCAAGTAATCGCAATTCTTTTTTATCCCAAATGTTCGTTGTTTTACGAAATACAAACATAAGTTTAATCAAATAAAAGAAGAAGTATGAACAAACTGATTTTGGCTTTTGTCGTTTGCTTCGGACTGACCGCTTGCGGAAACAACGATGCAAAAAAGAACGACACTGTGAAAGTGGAACAGACACAATCACAAGAAGTGAACAACCGTGTGGAAATTCTGTATTTTCACGGTAAACAGAGATGTGCCACCTGTATGGCGATAGAGAAAAACGCCAAAGAAGTCATTGAAGCACAATTCGCAGAAGAAATTAAGAACGGTACTGTGGTTTTCAAGGCAATTGACATTTCCAAACCGGAGAATGAAAAGATTGCCGAGAAATACGAGGTTACATGGTCTTCCTTGTTCATCAGCAAGTGGATAGACGGGAAAGAAACCTATGAGAACCTTACCGAATATGCCTTTGCCAATGCTCGTAAGAACCCAGATGCATTCAAAAGCGAGATAAATAGTAAAATCCGAACCGCCTTGAAATAATCATATATGGACTGGCTACAGACTTTATTGGATAGCAGCACAACACCGACACTGACGGCATTCCTGTTAGGATTACTTACAGCGGTATCGCCTTGTCCGTTGGCTACAAATATAGCGGCAATCGGTTTTATAAGCAAAGACATCAAGAACAGGCAACGCATCTTTCGTAACGGTCTTTTATACACCTTGGGTCGTGTCATCGCCTATACCGTATTAGGTGTCATCTTGATTCTTATACTGAAAGAAGGGGCAAGTCTGTTCGGTATCCAGAAATTCATAGGCAAATATGGAGAATTGATTCTCGGTCCGGCATTACTTCTGACCGGGATGTTCATTCTGTTCGGTAACAAACTCAAATTGCCCTCTTTCGGATTCAAAGGTAATGGTGAAAGCCTGGCACGAAAGGGCGGTTGGGGAGCATTGGCTCTTGGAATGCTGTTCGCTATGGCATTCTGCCCTACAAGCGGTGTGTTCTATTTCGGTATGCTGATACCGATGTCTGCCACAGCAACGATGGGTTATCTGTTGCCGATATTGTTTGCCATTGCTACGGCATTGCCTGTTTTGGTGGTCGCTTGGATATTGGCGTTCAGTGTCCAGCACATCGGCAGTTTCTACGGCAAGATGCAGACCGTACAGAAATGGCTGAATGGAATTGTTGGTTGCCTGTTCGTAGGAATAGGAGTATATTATTGTATCGTAATGTTTTAATTAACCAAGGATGCAATGAACACTTTGATAGAAACATTAAAATACTTCGTGTTTATCACGGCAGAATTGATAGCACTGTTCCTGCTGATCAGTGCGGTTGTCGAAATAATACTGATGTATATTCCGCAAGACAAAATCAAGCAATGGCTTTCTGGACGTGGAATCTTAGGCAATGTCATGGCAGCAGGATTCGGGGCACTCACACCGTTTTGTGCTTGTTCCACCATTCCGATGACAGTAGGTTTCCTCAATGCCGGAGTTCCTTTTGGAAGTACCATGTCATTCCTTATAGCTTCTCCGTTGCTCAATCCTATAATAATAGGAATGTTGGGGGCGATGGTCGGCGTAAAGGCTATGCTTGCATATTTCATTATAGCTTTCGCCGCCTCAGTCCTGTTCGGTGTGGTATTGGAAAAAATGGGGATGCAGAAGTATGTGAAAAACGTACGTCTCCGTAATGAACATAACGTAGGCAGTGAGGACAAAAGACAATGGACTATAAAGCGTAAACTGAGAGAAGCATTCGTTTCGGCTTGGGACAGTCTGCGCCCTATTTTAGGTTACTTGTTAATTGGAGTCGCACTCGGAGCAGGGATATACGGCTATATGCCACAATATTTTGTGCTGAAGATAGCCGGACCAGACAATCTGTTTGCCATTCCTATCGCAGCCGTATTGGGCATACCGTTGTATATCCGTGCTGAAACGGCAATCCCTATCGGGGTCGCACTGATGGCTAAGGGTATGAGCATCGGCACTGTGATAGCGTTGGTTATTGGCGGTGCAGGTATGGCAATTCCGGAAATGACAATGCTTGCAAGCATTTTCCGTAAGAAATTGGTCGCAACGATTGTCGTTGTAATATTCCTTACGGCTGTAATTACAGGTTATTTATTTAACATATTATTGTAAGACAATTAAATATCAAAAGAATATGGAAACAAAAAAAGAAAACAAAAAAGGATTCTGGGCTTCATTATTCTCTCCGAAGCCTTGCTCGTGTTCATGTGGCAGTAATCTGATAATAGAAGAGCCCGAAAAACCAGAAACGTCTTGTTGCTGCGGAGATAAGTCATCTGCAAATAATTCAGGGGTAACGGAAATCAAGATATTGGGACCGGGGTGCGCCAAATGCAAATCAACCTATCAAGTTATTGAGAGAGTGGTCAGCGAAAACAAACTTGATGTGAAGCTTACGAAAATAGAGGACATTGCCGAAATAATGAGCTACAACATTATGGCAACTCCTGCGGTTGTAGTGGACGGTACTGTCAAAATAAAGGGACATGTTCCGTCTGAAAGTGAAGTAAAACAACTGTTGGGAATTTAATCTGTCTTGTATGGAGTTAAAAAAGGAGTTGAAAATTCTGTTATGGATTGTCGCTGTTTTTGTGGCAGTATTCTTTCTGCCACTTGACAGCGAACGGTTCATGACAGCCGTCACTGCAACGCTTGACCTTGCGAAGTGGTATGCAAGGGAGCACGTGGTTTTGTGCTTGCTGCCAGCCTTCTTCATTGCCGGAGTAATTGCCGTATTCGTAAGTCAGGGTTCGGTACTCAAATACTTCGGGGCTAATGCCAAGAAATGGCTCTCCTATACGGTAGCAGCCATTTCTGGTGGAATCCTTGCTGTATGCTCGTGTACGATACTGCCGCTGTTCACAAGCATATACAAGCGTGGCGCAGGCTTGGGCCCGGCAGTAGCATTTTTGTATTCCGGTCCTGCAATAAGCATTCTGTCGATTATACTGACAGCTCGTATTTTGGGTCTTGAAATGGGTGTGGCACGAATAATCGGTGCCGTAATGTTTTCAGTTATCATCGGATTTGCAATGTCATTCATTTTCCGTAAGGAAGAGAAAGTGAAAAAAGAGGAACAGATGAATATCGTCTCTCCGCCAGAAAAACGTCCGATGTGGCAGACTTCGTTCCATTTCTTTACGCTAGTTCTTATTCTTGTATTTGCAAACTGGGGCGCACCTGCTTCGTCAGATACGGGACTCTGGTATTATATATTCACTTACAAGTGGTATATTGTAGGTGCATTGTCGCTGCTGTTTTGCTGGTCTCTTATAAAGATACTGAATCTACGAGTTTTGTGGGTTATACTCGGAGCTGTGGTGACAGCCGTTTCCGCACTTCTTGCAAATTTGTTTATAGACAATGTCAAGCTGATTTCGCTTGTGCCAATGATTGTTGCGATTACCGTTCTCGCCGTCATCCTGCTCTTCGACAAACGAGATGAAGAAAACAGGGAATGGGCTTTATCATCATGGGGCTTTGCCAAGCAAATTCTGCCATTATTGGCTATAGGTGTGGTTACAGCAGGATTCCTTTTGGGTTCTACGCATGACAACACAGCCATTGCTGGCATCATTCCAAACAGTTGGATAGAATGGGCTGTAGGCGGCAACTCTCTGCTGTCGAATTTCTTTGCTTCATTCACAGGAGCGTTTATGTACTTTGCGACATTGACAGAAGTGCCTATTATCCAAGGACTGTTAGCATCGGGCATGGGTAAGGGCCCAGCATTGGCATTGCTGTTGGCTGGTCCGTCTCTGTCATTGCCAAATATGTTGGTTATCCGTGGTGTTATGGGAACAAAAAAGACCATTGTGTATGTTGCCCTCGTAATCGTCATGGCAACCGTTTCTGGATTTGTTTATGGAAATCTGTTTTAGAAATCATGAGAGTATTGATACTTTGTACTGGAAACAGTTGTCGCAGTCAGATGGCTCATGGAATTTTACAATCATTGGATGATACGATTGAGGTCTGTTCGGCAGGTACGCATCCTGCCGAACAAGTGAATCCTAATGCCATAGCGGTAATGCGTGAAATAGGCATAGACATATCCGAACATACTCCCACAGATGTAAGGCAATACATTAATCAAGAATGGGATTACGTAATAACGGTATGCGGAAATGCCAATGAAACATGTCCGATATTTGCAGGAAAGGTAAAACACCGTTTGCATATTGGCTTTGACGATCCTTCCGATGTAACAGGAACACCCGATTTTATTAAAAACGAGTTCCGTAGAGTACGAGATAATATCAAGATGAAATTCTATGATTTTTATCTTCACATTAAGGGTCATTGCTGATGACCAATAAAGAAGAAGTTACCTCAGCATACATTTTCTTGTTCTACTCAATCTACCAATCACACGCTCCATTAGCAACATCGGCAACCTCTTTGTAGGTCTGCCGATGTTTTTATTACTCGGACATTCTGTTTTTCTTTCATCAGAATCACGCACATCACTTAACGAGTGCAAAACCTCCAAATTTTACTTGATAACAGACCATATGTTCAACAGAAAATAGTATCTTTGCACACATACAGAGTTATTTGACAGAAAAGCACTGCATATCGCAGAAGTTATGACCATTGCCAAGTCATTACCTCATATTTGTAAAACATATCATAAGTGGCTTATTCTTAATTAAATACTATTCTTGAATAGGATTTTTCGGGAAAAATACTACCCATAGGGCTGGAGATTTTTTCCGAAAACAGGAGGCTTGACCTTGCATTCCCGTCCAATCCCGGAATTACCTTTGCGCCCAGAACGGAAATGACAACCTGATGCGCTCCCTGAAAGATGCGAAAATGGAGGTAAACGGAAGTGGAGGCAGATTGGACAGGAAAACTTCGAAAGAGAAATCCGTGAAAAAGGGAAAACGCCAAAAGGAAAAGGGACACTGCCGGAGGCGTGAAACCGGGCAAACCACCGGCAAGGAAGTATGATTTTATATGTTTGGCCGAGCGTGTCCGGTCTGACGGATAAAATCATTCTTCCCGGTTTGCCTGCCGTGTGTGACGGCTTGTTCCATTCATGGATCGGGCGGTCAGACACGGCTTTCCGCTTACGGCTCAAAGGAACAGCAAAAAAGAAAAATCGTCAGAAACCCGTAAAAGCACCTCTTTGGCATAAGCACAAAAGAAATGGGCCTTGCATCATCAGTCTAAACTGTTGTTTAGGCGTGATGCAAAGCCCTTTTCTCCGCTTATGCGGCAGTCGGCATACGTTCGTTCAAAATCCTTTTGTACGATGGTGTGCCGACGGATAAAATCGCTTTTACGGAAAAACTTGTATGAGAAGAAAAAAATTAGGGAGATTCATTTCAAAATCTCCCGTTTTATTGTTACTTTTGCATACGAAGAGTTCTTTGAAGGTTACGCAACGCGCAGAAGGATGATGCAGTAGATAACTAACTAAATCGTAACCTATTACTATCATGAGCAATTAACCTACGCTCAGCTCCAATAAATTACACTCTTTTCGTAACTTCCCGATACAAATATACAATAGTTTTTCGTGATTTGTATCAAAATAGTCATCAAATTATTTTATATCGAAATGGCGAGACATTATAAAACAAAATAGACGGCGTCCGAATACGTATTCGGGCGCCGTCGGATGGTTTTCAGCGGAATGCGGATCAGTCGTCGATCTCGATCAGGCGGAACTGAAGGTCGAATTTCAGGTCGAGACCGTTGTCGAGCTTCACCTCCCAGTCGCGCTTGTCGCGGTCGATCGAGACGATCTTGCGGCCTGCGAAGTTCTTGGCGACATAGTCGCGGATCTGCTGCGGAACGATGGCTGCGGGAACCTCGCCGTACTTGCAGTCGACCTCCTTCCACGCTCCGTCCTTGGCGAACTCGACCTTCGAGCCGTTGACGAAGACCACCTTGTAATCCTTGTCGAACAGCTCCTCGTCGACTTTGGCGTAGGAGACCTCGACAGCCTTGAAGTGGGTCTGGACGAACTGTTGCGCAACGGCGGGAAGTTCGCCGACGGTGATGATCCGGTCTTTACCGGCGAAAGCGGGAACCGAAGAGGCCATGACGGCCAGCGAAGCGAGAAGAATCGTGAACTTTTTCATAATCGTAGTGTTTTAATTGAATTTCGTACTGCAAAGTTGCGGCCCGAAACTGAAACGAATCTGAAAAAAGCGGATTTCCTGCATTTTTTTCACGCCGGGAAATCGACCGCGAAGCAATGCCGCCCCTCCTTATAAGAATAGGACACCTTCAATCCGTAGAGACGGCAGACTGCGTCGACCACGGCAAGGCCCAGCCCCGTAGAACCCTCCTTCTTCGTTCCCTGATAGAACCGGTCGAAGATACGCCCGGCGTCGAGCGGACCGCCCGCGCCGCTGTTGCAGACCGTGAAGCGACGCGGAGCGACGCGCACCGTCACCTCGCCGCCCTCGTCGCCGTGAACGAATGCGTTTTTCAGCAGGTTGGCGACCACGCTCCCGGCCAGCGACGGATTCATCCGCGCCGTGAGCGGCCCCTCGTCCACGAGCGCAAAGCGCATGCTGCGGTAGGCGTAAATCTCCTCCATGTCCTCGGCCGTGCGGCGCACCAGTGCGTTCACGTCGACCTCTTCGGCCTCGGGGAACTGGCCGTTGTCGATCTTCGACAGCAGCAGCAGCGAACGGTTGAGCCGCACGAGGTAGTCCAGCGTCCGCTGCACCTTGGCGATCTCGCCCAACTGCTCCCCGGTGAGCGCATGCGCATCGTCGACCAGCATTTCCAACCGGTTGCGGCAGACCGCCAGCGGAGTCTGCATCTCGTGCGAGGCGTTGCCGATAAACTGTTTCTGCCGCTCGAACGACGACTCGGCCCGCTCGGCATAGCGGCGCGCGGCATCGTTGAGTTTCCGGAACTCCGTGACGGAGGTCTCGACGGCCAGCGGCGCATTCCGCGCCCCCACGGTGTAACCGTCGAGCCACCGCAGCAGGGCGTAGAGCGGCCGCATCGTGCGGTAGAGCACGATGACCGTGACCAGCAGGATCATCAGCAGCAGGAAGAGGTAGAGGCAGACCATCCACCGGAGGATCGACTCCCGGAGGTCGTCCTTCTCGATGGTCGGAGTCATCACCGTCAGTTCGCGCCATTGCCCCGCGCCGTCGCGGAACACCTTGCGCAGCACGCGGGCCGGCTCCTTGTCGTCGCGTTCGGGAATGAAAATCTCCTCGTCGGAATAGCGTTCGTGGTGCTGTGCGGCGGCATATTGGGGCGACACTTCGTGCAGGAAATAGCCGTTGTTGCCCTCGTCCGCCGGAACGGGAAGCTCCCGTCCGGCCAGAACCCGCTTGACGATCACTTCGGCACGAGCTTCGAGCGCGTCGTCCACCTCGTCGTTGATCTCGTCGATCAGCGTGAAGTAAAACAACACGGCCCATGCCGCCAGAAGCAGCGACAGCGCCCACGAAAGGTGCAGCAGGATGCGGTAAACCAGTTTCACGGCTGTACGAGTTTATAGCCGAAGCCGTAGACGGCGCGGATCTCGATGTCGGCGCCCGCATCGTGGAGCTTGCGGCGCAGGTTCTTCATCTGCGCATAGACGAAATCGAAATTGTCGGCCTGGTCGATATGGTCGCCCCAGACCCCTTCGGCCAGCGCGGTCTTGTCGACCGTGTGGTTGGGGCGGGACATGAAGTAGTGGAGGATGTCGTACTCCTTGCGCAGCAGCTCCACCTCGCGGCCCGCCACCTCGACCCGGCGGCTGTCGGGCCACAGGCGCACGTTGCCCGCGTCGAGGCTCTCGTAACCGCCGCGCTGGTGACGGCGCAGGACGCTGCGGATGCGGGCGCTCAATTCCGCCAGGTGGAACGGCTTGGGAAGGTAGTCGTCGGCGCCGAGTTCCAACCCCTCGATCTTGTCGTCGAGGGAATCGCGGGCCGAAATGATGATCACCGCAGCCGGGCTGCGACGCCTCTTCAGCTCTTCGAGCAGCCGCAGGCCGCTGCCGCCGGGCAGCATGATGTCCAGCAGGATGCAGTCGTAGTCGTATGCGGCGATCTTGTCGAGCGCCGCGGCGTAATCGGCGGCCTGCTCGACGATGTACTGCTCCCGGGTCAGCGTCCGGACCATGATCTCCCGCAGGGAGGGTTCGTCTTCAACAATGAGTATCTTCATAATACACTCCTTTTTCTCGGGACAGGGGGAGGGGCGAAAATCCGGTCTTGAAACCCGCGGCCCGCCACCGCCCTCCGAAACCCGTCTTTCAGACGGGCGAAATTACGGCCCGAATCCGAAAGGAAACTGAAATGCCGGGAATCAGCGCTGCCCGGTGCGCCGGAAATAATTCTGCAAGACCAGCAGTGAAATGATCTTTTCGCGCCGGCGGTCGCGGAACTGCGCGACGTATTCGTGCGCATGCGCGATGATCGCCTCGGCCTCGTCCGGATGCTCGATGTAGTAGCGCATCCGCTCTTCGAGGTCGGAATAGTCGGGCCGGATCTCGACGTAGTGGTAACCGGGGATGAGCGTGCCCTCCATGAACCACGTCTCGTAGGTCGGACGGGGCATCACGGCCAGCGAGTTCGACGACATGATCCACTTGAGGTTCGTCGCCACGTCGTAGCCCTCGATCGCCAGAATGAACTTGTAGTTCAGGTGGTCGTACATCGAAATATGGGGTTTGGTCCACTCCGGGGGATATTCGGGACGGGGCGTCGAGATGCCGGCATCGCAGCACTCCGAACCGAAATACATGCGCATGAAACGTTCGCGGTGGGGACGCCGCGTGATCGCCAGCCGGAAAATCGCCTTGTCCGACTTCTTCCGGAACGGAATGTCGTCCCGCAGGAAGATGAAATGGCGGACCTTGTCGAGGTTCAGCAGCACCGAATTGGCGTTGTCGCCGCAGATCGGCCTGCTCTTGACGATCGACGGCACGTCGGGAACCGTCGTCACGTCCCCGGGAACGGTATTCCACAGCAGGCGGTCGCTGAACCAGCGGGTGAACTCGTAGGTATCGAAGAAATAAGCCGTCTTGACGCCCCGGCGGAACTTGTGGTCGCCTAACGGACGCAGCCCTTCGCGGGGGCGGCGACGATATCGCGTGGCTTCGCGTAGGCGCGGACGGCAGACTTTACGCAATCAAC